>AR_comb_assmDRAFT_10049317_pt1 | contig 13044 bp, 11 predicted proteins | sample ArasoioldDNA_FD_10543 | JGI IMG/M metagenome (IMG submission 10543) | reverse complement strand
GGTCGTGGCTGGCGGGGTCGGGGGCGAAGGTCAGGTGATACGTTTCGGCGGCGTTGCGGAGATGGTCGAGTACGACTCCGGGTTGGACGCGGGCGATGCGGCGCGTGGGATCGATCTCGAGAATCTTTCCCATGTACCTGGTGAAATCGAGGACGACGGCGACGTTGCAGCATTGTCCGGAGAGAGAGGTTCCGCCACCGCGACAGAGCAGCGGAGCGCCGAAGTCCCGGCAGACGGAGATGGCGGCTTCAACATCATCGGCATCGCGTGGGAGAACTACGCCGATTGGGACTTGGCGGTAATTGGAGCCGTCAGTGGCGTAGAGGGCGCGGCTACCGTTGTCGAAACGGACATCCCCGCGGACGTTTCTTCGCAGGGTTTCGTGCAGCCCCAAGGGATCGGTCACGGAGGAGGTTGAGGCTGGCACGGAGTTCTTTGGCATCGAACGGGTCTACACGGTTTCAGGACTTTTTCGTTAGCTTGACGATGGTAAATCGGGAACCGTCACCGCTGGATTGAACGCTGATAGTGGTCTGGGCTCCCTTTTCGCCGGAAATGATGGTGCATTCGTCCTTGTCGGAACTTGCGACATTGGCGCCGGGGAACTTCGAACGATAGAAGTCGCATACTTTTTCGACGGAGTCGCGGCTTTCGAAGATAGCAGTGACGGTATGAATACTGCCAAAAGTCACCGCTGTGGTGCCTTCTTTCTGGACTTGTGCGCCAGAGTAGATGTCAATACCGAGTTCGTCGGCGACTTTTTGTGGATCACTGCTGGTTTCTACATTGCCGAAGGGAGTCTCGACTTTGACATCGTCCCCTTTCTGCGAGACCTTGGCATTTTTCGCGAAGTGGCGAACGGCGAGGCCGCACGTGACCATGCCGAGGATGCAAACGAGAACGACAATGCCAGCGATGATCAAGATGATTTTGAGGGCACTGCTGCTGCCACCCGTGGCTGCAGGGCCAGGGGCGATCGGTTGAGGAGTGGCTGGTGGAGTGCCGGTAATGGCAGATCCGCACTTACTGCAGAAACTCGTCCCCTCGGCGATTGGCGCACCGCAAGAATTGCAGAATGCCATTTGGGTCACCTCGAGCGTGAAATCCGGTTGACGCGCGAGTATACCGCAGCGGTTTCAAAGTTACGAGGGTTGGTCTGTGTTGGCACGCGGGACCTAAAGGCCCTTCATTCTTAAGACTAACGCGGCCCTTCACGTCGCTCAGGGTCGCGGGACAGCCGAGGCGGCTGTCCCTACGTGAGCTTGCTAACTGTACCAGCGGGTGCCGTAGTCGAACATGGCCAGGGCCATGAGGAGGATGAGGAAGAATATGGTCGAGAGTACGACGAGCTTTAACAACTTTTCGCTCGCGCCTTTGAGGTGCATGAAGAACAGGGCGACGAGCAGCGCTTTCGTGGTGGCAATGATCAGGGCGACGGCGGAGTTGAAGACGCCGAGATCGATCTTGGCAACTTCGTACGTGAGTAATGTGCCAACGAGGAGCGCAGCCCAGACGCCGAAGTAAGTCATGAGCGGTGACGATTTGGAATGGTCAGACATGGTTGACTGCCGTTTCTTTCTTACGGGTGACGATCGATCAGATAGAGCAATGGAAACAGGTAAATCCAAACAATATCGACGAAGTGCCAGTACAGGCCGCCGATTTCGAGCGGCGTGTGATAGTTCGGCGTAAATCGTCCCTTCCACGCCGCCCATAGCAGCCACGTGAAAATCCCGAGTCCGATGATCATGTGTAACGCGTGCAGCCCTGTCATGACGAAATAGAGGGCAAAGAAAATTTGGGCGTGATGAGGATTCGCGTATTGCCCGGGGTGTCCGGGAATTTCTTCGTGGTCGAAGTTGAAGCTTGCGCCAGGAACGTGGTGCTCGACGAACTTGTCCTTGTACTCGATCCCTTTAATGCCGAGGAACGTGGCTCCGAAGATCATGGTCAGGACAAGCATGACGAGCATGAGGCCACGACGCGCGGTTTGCGCGGCCCAGATGGCCAGGACGACGGTCAAGCTACTGCAGATGAGAACCGCGGTGTTAGTGCCGCCGAGCAGGGCGTCGATTGATGTGCTGGCGGCAGCGAAGTCTCCGAAGTACCAGCGGCGATAGATCAGGTAGGCGCAGAACAGGCCGCCGAAGAACATGACTTCAGTGGCGAGGAAGATCCACATGCCGAAGCTGGCGGAGTTGCGCTGCTGCTCCTCGGTGGCGAAGTGGTGCAGGAGTGCCGGGTTGTGCGTTTTGGAGTGAGCGGCCATGGCTTGGCTATCCGACAACTTGCGGAACCTCCTTGTGGCCCTTATCAATCTCGTCGTAGTTGTAGGCCTCCCAGGTCACGACAGGTTCTTCCGGGAAATTGAAAGTGGTGGGCGGCGACTGCGTCTTCCACTCGAGCCCGGCGGCGTTCCACGGATTGTCGGGGGCGGGCTTGCCGTAGCGCATCGACCACAAGAAGTAAACCATTGGTAGCAGGTAGCCGATACCGAGTACCGTCGATCCAGCGGTGGAGAAGACGTTGAGAATCTGGAACTCGGGCATGTGGCTGTAGTCGGCGTAGCGCCGTGGCATGCCGAGATAGCCCAGAATGAATTGCGGGAAGAAGGTCAGATTGAACCCGATGAAAACGATCAGCGCTGCGAGGCGGGCCCAGCCCTCTGGATAGAGCCTGCCGGAAATTTTCGGCCACCAGAAGTGCATGCCGCCGAGGTATCCCATGAGCGCGCCGCCGACCATGATGTAGTGGAAGTGGGCAACGACGAAGTAGGTGTCGGTGACGTGAACGTCGATGCCAAGAGCGGCGAGGAACAGGCCAGTGAGTCCACCGATGGTGAACAGACCCAGAAACCCGAATGCGTAGAGCATGGGCGCATCGTAATGGATGGAGCCCTTATATAAGGTTGCGGTCCAGTTGAAAACCTTGACGGCGGAAGGCACCGCAACGGAGTAGCTCAACAAAGAGAAGATCAGCGCGGCGTAGACGGACATTCCGGCGACGAACATGTGGTGCGCCCAGACGAGGAACCCGAAAACGGCGATAGCGATGGAGGAGAGCGCGACGAAGCTGTATCCGAAGATGCGCTTGCGGGAGAAGCAAGAGATGATCTCGCTGACGACACCCATCGAGGGCAGAATCATGATGTAGACGGCCGGGTGCGAGTAGAACCAGAACAAATGCTGGAAGAGGAGTGGATCGCCTCCGAGTTTGGGATCGAAGATGCCGAGGTGCAGAGCGCGTTCCGCGGCGACGAGCACGATGGTGATGGCGACGACGGGCGTGCCGAGAATCTGAATGATGCTGGTCGCGTAGTGCGCCCAGATGAATAGGGGCAGGCGTGTCCAGGTCATGCCGGGAGCACGCATGCGGTGGATGGTGACGACGAAGTTCAGGCCGGTCAGGATGGACGAGAATCCCGCAACGAAGATGGCGAGTCCGGCCTCGACGATTTTTGTGTTGGTGAAGGCCGTAGAGAAGGGCGTGTAGAAGGTCCAGCCGGTGTCAACGCCGCCGGTCACCATGCAATGCAGCATCATGATGCCGCCGATGATGTACAGGTACCAGCTGATCAGATTGATTTTGGGGAACGCGAGGTCCTTCGCCCCAATCATCATCGGCACGAGGAAGTTGCCCAACGTGGCCGGGATCGATGGGATGAGGAAGAAGAACACCATCACCATGCCGTGCTGGGTGAAGAGCTTGTTGTAGGTATCGGCCTGGACAAGGTCGCTGGCGGGCGTGAGAAGTTCGAGGCGGATGAGAAGGGCGAAGAATCCGCCAATAAAGAAAAAGAGAGTGATGGAGATCAGGTAGAGCAGGGCGATGCGCTTGTGGTCGGTGGTGAAGAGCCACGAGCTGACACCGTAGTGCTTGTTTAGGTAATCTTCCCGTTCAACGGGCGAAATGTTCGCAGTAGCCATAACTATTGCACCTGACTCCCCTTAGCCTTACTTGGGGCGCTCTCGGGCTGTGTGGCTGCGGCGCTTTTGCCCCCGGCAGCGCCCGCTTGCGACACGGATTTCACGTAGGCGACCAACGCGTTCACTTGTTCTTCGCTGACCAGACCCTGGAAGGTCGGCATGACGGGCTTAAATCCTTTGACGATTTTTGCGCCGGGATCGAGGATCGATTCGCGGACATAGTTTTCGTCGGCAGTGACCATGCGTCCATCTTCGAGTTGCACGGGCTTGCCGAAGACACCTTGCAGATTGGGGCCGCGTCCTTGCGTGTCGGCGCGGTGGCAGGTGGCGCATCCGAGTTCGGCAAAAATCTTTTCCCCGGTGGCGGAGAGTGGTCCACCGGATCCGCCAGACATCCAGGCTTCGTATTGGGCGGGCTCCATGACGACGATAGAGCCGATCATGCCGGAGTGCTGCGTGCCGCAATATTCGGCGCAGAACAGGTGATAGGTGCCGGGCCGGGTAGCGCGGAACCATGCGACCGTGTAGCGGCCGGGCAGCACGTCTTGCTTCATACGGAATGCGGGAACGAAGAAGCTGTGGATGACGTCCTGCGAAGTCATGATGAGTTTCACGTCGCGGCCGACAGGGACGTGCAGTTCGTTGATCTCGCGCTGGCCCTCGGCGTGTTCGAGCTTCCACATCCATTGCTTGGCGACGACGTAGATTTCGGTTGCGTCGCGAGGTGGAGTGCGGCTCTTGAAGTAGACGGCCGCGCCCCAGGCGAAGATCACCATGAAGACGCCGAGCGGGATAACGGTCCAGGTAAGCTCGAGCGGCGTGGAGCCTTCAATCTGCTCGGCAGGAACTCCTTTGCGGTAGCGGTAGCGGGCGGCGAAGTAGACGACGGCGGTGAAGATCAGAAGCGTCATCATCCCGGACACGATGACCAGGAAGATGAACAGAGCATCGACGTTGCCCGCCATGCTCGAGGCCCGATCGGGCCACAATGGAAAGTTATCGAACATATTCTTTTATTGAAGTCAGAAGTTAGAAGGCAGAATGCAGAATTGAAACCGGTCTGACTCTAGTTCTGCATTCGACTTCCGACTTCTTCTAACTTCCTCTTACATGACTCCAGTCGCTGCGGCGCGGTGCTGCCTTCTCAAGGCGGAGAAAGATGAAGATCATTCCGCCAAGCAGCAGGACAGTCAGAGCGCCGCCGAGTTTCAACATATTGCTGACGATCGCGCCGTATTTTCCAGTGGCGGGATCGTAGTGATAGCAGTACAGAAGAACTTGATCGACGGCGTTACCTATTTTTCCTTGCGAGGCCTCGACCAGTCCCATGCGCAGATCTTTCGGGGGGAATTCAACGCCGTAGAAGTAGCGCGAGATGCGGCCTTGCGGCGTGAGTACCATGATGGCTGTGGCGTGGGCATACTGGTTTTTCGCGGCGTCGTACTGGTATTGAAAGCCGACCGCCTTGGTGAGCGCGTTAATGGAATCGGCGGATCCGGTGAGGAAGTGCCAGCCGGATTCGGCGCCGGGGCGTCCGTAGCGCTTGAGGTACTCTTTTTTCTTTTGAGCTGCGAGTTGCGTGGTTTCCTGTGGATTGAAGCTGACCGTGACGACCTCGAATTCGTTGCCGAGGTCGAACTTCACCAGCTTCATCGAAGTGCTGAGTCCGGCTAGAGCTTCTCCGCAAAGCATGGGGCAGTTGTAGTAGACGAGGTTGAGGATCAGCGGTTTCTTGCCGAAATAGTCGCGTAGTTTGACCTGTTGGCCCGCATCGTCGGTGAAGGCGAGGTCGGCTGGAACCTGGGAGTCGAGGCGCTGCTCGATACCGACATTCGTCAGGTATGGCGGGCGCACGCTGGCCGGCGGAGACATCATTCCCTGTGACATGCCTTGTCCCCAGGCGGTCGCGGTCAGGAGCAGGGATGCTGCCAGCAAAAGGCTTTTACCGCAGAGTTCGCCGAGAGTAAACCGAGATCGCTGAGAACAGCGTTGGAAGCTATGATCCGCGGCTGTCGAGCTTCGCTCGACCGGACAGGCGATGGCGCCTGTCCCCAGATGAGCAGTGGCGAACGTCGAATTTTGGTAGCGGTGCTTCACTTCTTTGCTTCCTTTGGTTTGCCCTTTGCGCTTGAGACAGGGAGCGAGTACATCGGCTGTAAACGCGTGGTGACGCCTAAGGGATTCAAGCGCGTGGGCAGACCGCGCTGGGCTAACAGGTCCATGGCGCGGTCGATGGGAATGCGGATGGTGCCGGCATTCTTGTCGACGTAGTCATAGGTGCTGAGAGTGTCTTCCTCGCGCAGGCGAATTTTGTTGAGTTCCGTGCGTTCGTCGGTCTCGAGCTGCGGAGAGGGGAAATTCTTGTCGAGATATTTCTCGTAGTCTTTGCCCTCGGCGTCGGTTTTGTATTCCTCAGGCAGACGGCGAGTGTCTTTCGTTGTACTGGTGACGAGCGGGCTCACTGCAGGCTGTTCGGCATCGCTCCGGTATTTCAGGAATTTGTACACACCATCGACCACGAAGTAGGCGATTACAAGCAAGACGGCAAGGCCGATAAGGAAATAGACCACGCCCGAGACACCGATATCTTTGTGCTCGTAACGGCCGTGGCCGTGTCCGTGGGGCGCGGAATGGAGGTCCTGGCTCATGCGTTCTCCGGAACGCCGGGTGTGTGGTGTGGATGATCTTCGAGCACCTCACTGGCGCTCGGATCGTAAGCCGGCAGCAAGGGAAGCGATCCCAGGTTGCGGAAGAACAGTGCGAACCAGAGACCACCGATTGCGATGGAAACGACGATATCGGCGATGGTGATGGTGAAGGCCTTCGAGAAATTCGGTTCGATGATCCAGAAGAGGTCGACCCAGCGGATCACCATAATCCAGGCGGCGAGCCAGACGAGTCTGCGAATGTCGCGCTTGAAGGGACGCGAGAGCAGCATCGCGAAGGGAACGACGAATCCGAAGATTACGAGGAACAGGCCGACAGACTGCCATCCGCCTTGCAGGCGCAACCTGTAGAACGAAATCTCGCTGGGGAGGTTGCCGGCCCAGATGATCAGCCATTGCGAGAAGCCGAAATACGCCCACACCATGGTGAAGGCGAGTATCCATTTCCCGTGATCGTGAACGAAGTCGGGGCGCAGCATGTCGGACATGGGCTTGTAGTTGTAGAGAATGCGCTCGACAACCACAGCGAAGCACATGGCCGAGAGAACTTCGCCGATGAGGATGATCAGTCCGAAGATGGTGGAGATCCAGCTGGGGTCGAGGGACATCACCCAGTCGATGACAGCGAAGGTGATCGTAAAGCCGTAAAGGATGAGACCCGGTCCGGCCACGACTTTGAACTTCTGCGTGTTGTCGGGAGCGTTGGGATTGTCGCCCTGCTTCGACCACAGTGACAGCAGATAGGAGATCAGGTTCCAGATGGCGAAATAGACGATGGCCCGGATGATGAAGAACTTCGGATTCAGGTAGGCGTAGACGAAGCTGTGCTTTGCGAGATGCTCGCGGATGTGATCGTTCTGAATTGCATCGAGCGGCATCGCCCAGGGATAGAGCCTTGATAACCCAAAGCAGAGCGGGATAAAGAGAATCGCCATCATGCCGACGGTGCGCATGGCAGCGCCCTGGATGCGGCGAATGACGACGCCCCATCCGCCGCCGGTGAGGTGACGGATCATGATGATTGCCATGGAGCCGAGGGCTACGCCGAGCCAGTCCATGAAGCCGAGCAGGTAGGCGCGGTAGAATTCGCCGGGATTCATGATGGCGAGGATCACGGCAATTACGCTGAAGATCACGCCGATGATCAGCGATCGCTGGGCGATCTTTTTGACGACCGGCGGCGCTGTGAGATCGAGATGTTTCGTCGCCGCGGTCATTTCTTTTCCTCGGTTGATTCAGATTTCGTGTCGGGCAGAATGCTCGGCAAAGTGGCTCCCGAGCCAGGTTCACGGAATTTTGGAGGCTCGGAGGGAATCTTCTGTCCCTGCGGAACGTCAGCCATGGTGGCGTTTTGACTTAGCTGTAGGGCGCGGACGTACGCGACGATGTCCCAGCGGTCTTCCACGGGAATCTGCGAAGCATAGTCGGGCATTATTCCGAAGCCGTTGGTGATGACGTCGAAGAAGTATCCGGCCGGCGCTTTTTGTAGACGCACGATGTGGAAAGACGGCGGCTTGCGGGCGAATCCGCGGGATGGTACGAATCCGTTGCCGTCGCCAACGCGGGAGTGGCAGGGGGCGCAGAAGATGTTGTAGCGTTCGCGGCCGCGCTCGACAACTTCTCTGGTGACCGCGAAGGGCATGACGTCGCCGGGGTTGTTGCCGATCTTGCCGGTGTAGAGATAGGTGTCTTCGTGGAGCTGTCCGCGGGCGACCGTGCCTTCGACCGGCGGACGGGCGGAGCGGTGGTCGGAGTAGAAGTCGCTGCGCGAGAGCGGATTCTGGCGCGGCTGCACGTGCATGTCCAGGCGGCAGGCTGAGGTGAGCATCACCGCAGTGATCCCGATCGCCGCGGCTAAAACCTTTAACCACGAAGGACACGAAGGTACACGAAGGAAAGAGATAGACTCTGGCTTTCGTGGGTACTCCGCCAAAACCTTTAACCACTGGGAACACGGAGATTCACAGGGAAGAGTCGCGAGCGAGCTTTGTTCCGTCGAGCATTGCTCAACACGGACGGGCGAGGCGGCCGTCGCTACACGAGCTGTGGCGCTGCCAGCTTTCACCAGTTTTCGAAGGATGCCCATCTAGCTTGGCACCTCCGAGATGGAGCGCGGGGAAAAGCCTTCCAGGAACTTGCGAGTTTCGACCGCGTTGTACTTCTTGTCGGACGAGAACACGATCAGGAAGAAGCGATCTTTTGACGCGGACGAAAAGCGCGGGACGTTGAACACCGGATGATAGGGCATGGGCAGGCCGTTGAATGCGAGCATGCCGAGGACGGCGGAGATTCCCGCGAACAGGATCGTCATTTCAAACGTGATGACGATGAAGGCGGGCCAGGAATGCGGCGGCTTGCCGCCGATGTTCAGCGGATAGTCGACGGCCGACATCCAGTACTGCATGAGGTAGCCGGTGCATCCGCCGATGATGCCGCCGATCAAAACGGTGAGCGGCACTTCGTCGAAGTGCATTCCAATGTCTTCTGCCAGGCCTTCGATGGGAAAGGGGCTGTAGGCATCGATCTTTTTGTAGCCGGCCTCGTGCGTCTTTTTGGCGGCATCGACCAGCGCCTGCGCCGAATCGAATTCAGCCATGATTCCGTAGATGGGATCGCGCTTGGCCATTATTCCTTCACCTCCGCTTCAGGCAGGAGGGTGCGCATTTCGAAGATCGAGATTGCCGGCAGCACGCGCAGGAACAGGAACATGAGCATGAGGAACATGCCGATGGTGCCGATGTAGGTCATCCAGTCCCAGCGAGTGGGGTAGTACATACCCCAGGACGATGTCAGGAAGTCACGGTGCAGGCTCATGACTACGATGACGAAACGCTCGAGCCACATGCCAACGAGAATCACGCCTGAGACAAAGAAGAGAGCGACCGGACTGGTACGGAGTTTGCGAATCCAGAGCACCTGCGGAATGAAAATGTTGCAGATCAGCAAGAGCCAGTACAAGGAAGCGTACGGTCCATGCAGGCGGTTCCAGAGCAGGAAAGAATCGTTGCGTTCGCCGCTATACCAGCCCATGAACGCTTCGACGCCGTATCCGTAGGCAACGATCAGTCCGGTGGCGAGCATGACTTTGGCGGAGTTTTGCAGGTGGCGCTCGGTGATGAAGTCTTCGAGGCCGTAAATCTTGCGGATGGGGATGGCCAGCATGAGCACCATCGCGAAGCCGGAGTAGATGGCGCCCGCAACGAAATAGGGCGGGAAGATCGTGGTGTGCCATCCGGGGACGATGCCAATCGCGAAGTCGAAGCTGACGACCGTGTGAACTGAAAGCACCAGCGGTGTCGCGAGTCCGGCGAGAAGCAGGTACATGGTTTCGTAGCGATGCCAGTGGCGGGCGGATCCGCGCCAACCCATCGAGAGCATGCCGTAGATCATTTTCAGAATCGGCTTCTCGGAGCGGTCGCGCAACGTGGCAAAGTCGGGAATTAGTCCGGTGAACCAGAAGAGCGCCGAGATGGTGGCGTAGGTCGAGACAGCAAAGACGTCCCACATAAGCGGGCTGCGGAACTGCGGCCACACGCGCATGGTGTTGGGGATGGGAAAGAGCCAGTAGGCGAGCCAGGGGCGTCCGACGTGAACCGCCGGGAAGATTCCGGCGCAAGCCACGGCGAAGAGCGTCATGGCCTCGGCAAAGCGGTTGATCGAGTTGCGCCACGACTGACGTAACAATAAAAGGATGGCAGAGATCAGAGTGCCAGCGTGGCCGATACCGATCCACCAGACGAAATTGACGATGGCGAAGCCCCACCCGATGGGGATGGTGATGCCCCAGATTCCGACGCCCTTGAGGAAGAGGTATCCGAGGGCGTAGAGCATCATCATCGTTAGCATGAAGCAGAGGCCGAAGCCGATGAACCATCCGTTCGAGGCCGGGCGGGTCAGCACGATGGCGCTGATCTTTTCGGTGACCGTGCCGAAGGTGTGGCCGGGTTCGATGACCGGGGCTCGTTCGAGTTCGGTCGAGGATTTGTATTGCTCTGGCATTCTGTCTCGCGGGGTTAAAGCCCCTATTTCATTCGTGCCTGACGCGCCCTAAAGCGCTCTTCCACTTACCGCTTACCTCAGCGGCTAAAAGCCGCATCACCCATGCTTTACTCGCGGCTTCGAGCCGTGCTGCCCTTTCAAATCCTTCCGTTGCGGCCGCGCTTCGCGCTGGCCGGACAGCCGAGGCGGCTGTCGCTACGCGTTCCGTTTACCCTTCCAACTCCGGGTTCGGGTTTCTTACTTCTGCTAAATACGTTGTGCGCGGGCGGGTGTTTAGATCGCCCAGCAGGCTGTAGTTTCTGGCCTGCGCTTTCAGCTTCGAAACTTTGCTGTTCGGATCGTTGATGTTGCCGAACACGATTGCGTCTGCGGGACAGCTTTGCTGGCAGGCCGTCTGTAATTCGTCTCCGACGCGAATCTCTTTGCCTTTTTCACGGCCTTCCCGGACCGTCCGCGTTTCCGCGTCGATGCGGTGCTGGTTAATGCGCTGCACGCAGTACGTGCACTTTTCCATGACGCCGCGGCTGCGCACGCTGACGTCTGGATTGCGCATCATCTTATATTGCGGCGTGTCCCAGTCCTGGAAGAGCAGGAAGTTGAAGCGGCGAACTTTATAAGGACAGTTGTCGGAACAGTAGCGAGTGCCCACGCAGCGGTTGTAGACCATGTCGTTCAGGCCTTCGGTCGAATGGCTGGTGGCGCCGACCGGGCAAACGACTTCACAGGGCGCGTTCTCGCACTGCATGCAGGGAACGGGCTGGAAGAAGGCGCGGGGATTGTTGCGGTCGCCCTGATAGTAGGCGTCGACGCGAATCCAGTGCATGTGGCGGCCGATGACTGTCTGCTCTTTCCCGACTACGGCGATATTGTTTTCGGACTGGCAGGCAATGATGCAGTTGTTGCAGCCAACGCATTTGTTGAGGTCGATCGACATGCCCCACGCGTATTCCTGCTGTTCGTAGGGATAGTTCGGGTAGAGTGTGACGTCTTTGGGAACTTCGTCTTCCTTCGCGAAGTTCGGTTCTTTCTTGTATTCCTCAAGGCTCCTCTCGCGGACCAGCGGTCGCGTGGAGCCGTCGGGCGTTTCCATGGACTGCATGCCCTGCGTGGAGGCGAGCTTGTAGGTGGCTCCGGTCTTGCGCGGAGGCTGATCGAGCTTTGCGATCCAGGGATTCGCGCTGGTGCGCAGCGTGTAGGCGTTGAAGCCCTGGGCGGTGCCGACGCGTCCGGCGCGCGTGCGTCCATAGCCGAGCGTGATAGTGACGGAGTTGTCGGGATGTCCGGCCTGAATCCAGACAGGGCCGGAGATTTTCTTACCGTTCAGTTCGAGGTCGACGACGTCTTCGGTCTTGATGCCCAGGCGCTGCGCCATCTTCGGGCCGATGAGGACTGCGTTGTCCCAAGTGAGTTTCGACATGGGCTTGGGAAGTTCCTGCAGCCAGCCGTTGTTGGAGAAGCGGCCGTCGTAGATGGTGGAGTCGCGGCGGATGTTGAGTTCGATGGCGTTGGGATCGGACTTTGTCTCGGTGGTTTCCGCCGGATTTTTCGCTGTAACCGATTTCGGCGCGAATGCCGTGCCTTCGATCCAACCATCATGCAGTGATTTGCGCCAGAACTGTTCAAAGTCGGCGCCGCCGTGCTGCTTTTGCCAATAAGCGCGTACGAGATCGTAGCCGGTGGCATCGGCTTGGCCAGAGAGCATCGCGACAAACTCGATCGCACTCTTGCCGTTATAAAGAGGAGCGATCAGCGGCTGAATGATGCTGACGGTTCCATCGTAAGAGCGGGAGTCTCCCCAGGACTCTAGTTCGTGTGTTGCGGGAACGTGCCACTGGCAGAGTTCGGCGGTCTCGTCCTGGTAGAGACCGTAGTGAACGCGCAACGGAACTTTGTTGCTCTTCAGCGTGTCGGCGAAGTTCAGGTCGGCAGGAGCGTCGTAGGCCGGGTTGCCACCGAGGATGATCAGCAGATCAACCTTGCCAGCATTCATGTCAGCGGCAAGTTCTTTGAGCGATTCCGTCTGATTGATTGGGTTGGCGTCGATTGGATCGGAGTAGAAGACGGTCTTGCCAACGTTGCCCTGAGCTTGATTCAGCGCGTGAGCAAAGGCATGCAATGTCGGTGGTTGATGATCGCCAGTGATGACTAGGCTTGTACCGCGAGGGTTCTTAAGCTGCTCTTGAAGGGCAGCCATAAACGAGAACTGTTCCTCGGTGAGACGGGCATTCGTAACAACCGGATTGTGGCTCCCGACTTCCCGTAGAGGATGGCCACCAATAACCAAAAGCCCCATGAGCCGTTCGATGTCGGCCGCCTTTACTGCCATCCGATGATCCGCCTTCGCTCCCGTTGAACTCGGAGTGCTCTCGATGACGTACAGGCGGTTCATATTTCCGCTGTCGGGATTGCGGCGGGCGGCGAAGTCGCGGATGTAGCGTGCATTGCCGGGGAAT
>AR_comb_assmDRAFT_10038798_pt1 | contig 13050 bp, 11 predicted proteins | sample ArasoioldDNA_FD_10543 | JGI IMG/M metagenome (IMG submission 10543) | reverse complement strand
GAGCTCTCGCGCGGAAATTTGTTCAAAAACCACTGATCGAAGTAAGTTCCGAAATTGTAGTTCTTGTTCCAGTGTGCCGCGAATCCGGTGAAGTTGTGCTGCGCGTTCCACGTTTCGGGAACGCCCACGGTTTGCCAGTCAAAATTTGGCGGAGCCGCCGGGTATAGCGCCCACAACAGCCAATATGCCACCAGGACACTCCCCAACGACGCCCAAACCCATTTCATCCACCCAGGCCTGGTGCTCTTGTATCCCAGCAGAAATAAGAAAGGGAATCCAAATCCAATCTGCGACAGCGTATCTTCAAAAGTGAAATACGTTTTCGCGTGGTCCATCGAGCGCAGGAAGACACCAAGCGCCGCTAACGCCAGGGCACGCCACAATGTGTGTCCGAATAGCTGGGCAAAGGTCGCGCCCTTGGACATGCGCTTCGCTAACGAATAAGGAAGCGCCACGCCCACCAGAAACGAAAATCCGGGCTGGATCGTGTCGTGCAGCGAACAGCCGAACCACTCCACATGAGTCTGGTTAAAGGCGAGAGATTTCCAGATGACGCTGGACGGATATGCTTCGGCTACCCGCGACAGCTGCAGAACTTCCGCCATCATGAGCAGCATTACAAAGCCGCGATAGGCATCCAGCGAAACATTGCGTTTCGGGTCCACTGCCGTCGCGTCCTTCTTCACCTGTTCGGTCGGACCTGCAAGCAAACCTGCTCGATCCGTCGCTATCATCAGGCCCTCGCAAAAGCCGACCCAAGCATACATAAAAACATGCGGTCACAGGCGTTTTTCGGCCGCAGCGCCCAGGAGAAGGCTCAGGGAGCGGAAAGGAAAAAATTGTTAGAAGCCCAGCCACGGATTGACTCGGGCCGGATCAAAGTCGGTGCATCGCCTCCGCTCATCTGAAGAGAGTAACCATTCGCAAGATAGCGCGGAATGTCTCGGGAGTCGCTGACCGGGATATATGGGCCTTGTTTTCCTAGTTGTACGTGATATCGGTCATCTTTGAATCGATGTGGAAACAGCCGCGCTCCACGATTTCTGCCGCGAGAGACTATGGCGAACAGCATGGAATCCTCCCAGAACCAGCGAAAATCTCGGGTATTCTACAAACCCGATGCGACCCTAGTAAGTGCAGGACCTGTGGAAAAATGTGCAAGCTTCCAATTGAACCACTGGCGGCAGCTCCGGCCAATTCGGATGCTCCCGGAGTCTACCTTTCAAGACTGGGGGCGGAGATCAACCTGTCCACCAGAAAAACCGATCGCGCCAGTCGGAATATCCGTGAGTCAAGTCTTTAGATCCGTGCTTTGAATCAGCAGGAGAAAGCCCGGGCCCTTCCAAAACCAAATTCGACGAAAGCAAATCTTCGGCAGCTTTTCTGCATTGGCACACGGTAGATGTTGACGCGGCTAGTTCCTCGAATTTGTGCGATTTCGCACGGCGATGAGCGACATCTGTTCAAACGTTGGATAGTGCACTTCATCTTCGAGCTTGCGGTCGCCGGGTTTGAGCTGCTGGAGCGTGGTCTGAGCCGGGAGAGAGCCCTTAAAATATTTCTTGTACACGTCGGCGAAAACAGGGGCTTCGGAAAGATCGTCCAGATAAATCGTCGTGGAAACAACCTGGTCGAAGTTCATATCGGCTTCTTCGAGATTGTCGAGCAGGTTGCGCATGGTCTGGCGCGTCTGATCGGTAGTCGAGGCGGTGAAGATTCCACCGTTCGGGCCAGGGATGAAACCGCTCTTCGCCGAACAGTAGAGAGTGTCTCCTGCAAAGACGCATGGGCTGGCGGTTGGGCTGGGGGGCATGTTTTTCGGCCGGACCGCTTTGCGCCTGCTTAAATCCCTGGCCGCGACGCCGGTGTACGCGATGCGTGCGCCTTCCGGCAGACTGGACACTTCAATGGTCGCGCGCGCCGGGGTATTTCCAAACTCGAATCGCCGTGCGTAGTGTTCATTCATGGTGCGCATCGGAATTGCGCTCGTGAGATACGGGTTCACGAACACCATGTTGGCATTGTTGAGCCCTGCGGCCTGGAGGACCGCGCTTACACGATCAAGCGCCATATCCACCTGCGCTGCGGGACTATCTGGCACTACGCCGGTCACGGGATCGCTCCCCGGCATTGTCGAAACGAACAGCCGATCGTGCGTCAGCATTCCTGCCGAGAAGGCCTTGCTCGCTGGCCAGTTGGGAACCGCCACAGCTTGCTTGCCTTTCGTATCACGAACCGCTACGGCCGTGATTTCTAATGGCGGTTCATGGACGCGAGCCACTCCAAGGACGGCGCGTGCCGGCGGGTCTTTCGGAAAGTAGGCAACGAAGGCTTCATTCAGTTCCTGGATCTGACTGCTATCTTCCAGATAGACCTGAACGTAAACAACATGATCCGTCCCGAGGCCTGCAGCTTCGACCAAGTGTTTGACGTTGTCCAGACACTGCCGCACCTGATCAGCAAACTTTGCCGGCGTTGATTGATCCGCACGCCGCGGCCCTTGGGCAGAGATATAAAGATAGTCTCCCGCATCCACCATCGGCGAACCCGGAACAGTCGAAGCAGCTTGCGAGCGTACTTCCCTCGGTTGGCTCAGTAAAATCAGCACGAAGAGCAACCCACCGGAGCGAGCGAGGTGCCTCATGCGGATTTTCCCTTGCGCGCCGCACCTAGAATGCTGCGCAAACGCTGCCCGACAATCATCTCTTCACCGGGCTGGATGGTCATAGAAACTAGCTCCAGGTGATTCTGTTCTTTCAGCTCCTTCGGATTCGGTTTCGGCTTGTCGGCACCTTCTTCAACTGCGGAAACCATACTCGGATTGTCTATGCTCAGAACTTCGATCACCGGGTCGCTGCTATGGAGTTCCTTTACACACTCGCTGACGCTGAATCCCCACGCCTCCTGATCCCAGGAGACACGCAAAGTCGGATAACGATTCCCGTCATCCGGAATGTAGATCTGAGTCGTAACGCCAGGCACAGTTTCGACGAGCTTTGCGATGCGCGTGACGCGGGCATTCCATTCCTCGTTGAGCTTCTTGGAATCCAGTTTCAGCCAAGTCTCGATTGCCGTCAGGCAGCCGATGATTTCTTCTTTGCCAACTTTCATGGGGCGGCACACCGCGCCTTCGAATGGGCACGAGTTGCGCATGGCAGCGTCGATCAAGTCCTTGCGGCCAAGCAGCACGCCGCTGCACTGCGGCCCACGCAAACCTTTGCCTCCGGAAAAAGTATAAAGATCCAGCTTCATCTTGGCGTACAGCTTGATGTTGTCGATTGGCGGAATGCCTGCAGCGTCGTCCAGTAGGAGCGGAACGTTATGTTCCTTGGCAATCGCCGCCTCGCGTTCCAACTTTTCGCCGAGATCGGTTGTGTAGATCATCGCGGTGTCGGAGTTGATGTTGTTTGCGATGTCCGCGGGCTTTTCCGCCACAACGAGTTTCGCTCCGGTCAGACGGATAGCGCTATCGAATGCACTGCGTCCGCCAACCATGATCACTTCATGTTTCAATCCGGTCGTGTCCGGAAGCTGCCAGATCTTTTTAGCGTCGGCGCCGGCAATGCAGGCTGCCGTGGCAGCAGCCATTGCGCCCGCGGCGCCAGATGTGATTAACCCAGATTCCGCTCCGGTCAATTCAGCCAGCCGGCGCCCAACGGCTTGATGCAACTCCACCATGTTCACGAAATGGCGGCTCGCTTCAGCCTGGGCTTCGTGGACTTCGGGAAACTGCAGCGATCCGCTCAGATACGTCCAGGTTCCGCGGCAATTGATGACGGTTTTGACCCCAAGTCGCCTGTAGACGTTTTCCTTCGGGTCGAGGCCGATCGCTGCTGCGGACTTTTCATACAAATCATGCGCCGCGATTTGTGCCAGCAGAGGCGAGGCTGCCAGCATTTTCATGAATCCGCGACGGTTCGCTTGCTCATTTGAAGCCATGGGGTTCCTCTCTGCTGCTGACGCTATTTCGTAAAATTCAAGGTTCCAAAATTTTCCGGCACGTGATTGGGATCACGGTTCACCACACAAGTCGGCTGCCAGCACATGAAGCGGCGCACCGAATCAGGGCCGCGCCCATCGATGCGATACAGGTTGGCCCGCCACTTGGTCCCAGCGACCACTTTTTTCTCACTCACCGAGCTCAACGGTACCCGCGCGGCCGAATACCAAACACGATTTTTTTCGTCAATTCTTCCCAGCCGCTGCCAACCAGAATTCCATTCTGCACCGTAGGATTTCTTGTCAAGATCAATCGCCAGATCGACCCAGTCGCCGGTCGGGGCGATCTCAAACTCGCGATAGCGCCTGATATTGGTCCAGTCGTCGCCCAGGAAGAACTCCACGACATCGCGGTCCCAAAGATTGAGGCGATCTTTGGAATTGTCCGCCGGCAACCAGAGATTCAGTTCGGTGTATGGGGAAATAAATAGAAGGTACAAATCGGTATCGGTCCAGAATCCAAGCACTTGCGTCTTGATTTTGGAATAGTCAATCTGATGCGTGCAATCCCTGGCGATCCATGTGGAGGACGCATGCGTCCAGGTCGCGGACTTTGGATCGGTGTTTAACTCGCCGGCGTGCAGCACGTACGGAATGGAGAACGCTCCGGTGGGCTTCTCCACTTCGCAGACTTTCCCGGCAGCATCTTGCGGCGCCAAAGGGTACGGCGCAGGATGGACGATCCCGTAGCCTTTCCATACGGCCAGCGTCAGCAGCACAACGAGAAAGGCCAAGCGTTTGATGGAAGATTGCATCATTGAGGACCAGGCGCGTTTTTGAGTGCGGGTGAATAGCAGGAGCAACGCATTACAGCACATGGTGCCGACTGGCGTTAGAGAAGCAAGTCGTCGTGGTTTCATCAGAATGATTGTCCTGCAACCAGGCTTTAGGACAATGCGAAACGATCTTCGCTCCACGTCGCCCAGACTACCAGAAGAAACTTTGGGCTCAACTGGCCGATGCGCGGATCACGTGCGTTGGTGATTTGTCCAAAGTTGGAATCGAAGTCACGCCCGGCTTGTATAGGCCGACCGGAAGCACCAGGAAACGGAACGCGCCGTCTGCTCCCGAGAGCGTTTCCTGCGTGAAATTGGTTTGCACGTTTGCGGCAACGACCCTTGCGCCAACCACCGCCGCCCCGGAACCGTCCTTGACCACGCCCTGGATCGAATCGGTGACGTCGGCGCGCAGAGTCACTGCGTCACCGAGCATTATTAAAACCATTAAAATCGATAGAAAAATGTAATTCTTGCGATTGGCCATCGCCCCCCGGCTAGGTCGCGGAGCATATGACGAAAACCGCTAGAAATCAACAAATTTCGTTTTGCTTCTTTTAATTTCGTTTCGCTACGCTCGGGGCCTTACGCCTTGGCGACGTGAATTCGGGAAAATCCCCGGCCGCTGAAACCCTGGGTCGGGATCCGTTTGAACATCATGAAACTTCGCCGTCGGTGCAACCCAAAAGCAGCAAGCCAATCGATCATCGCCGTTTCATTACGACGTTCCCGCGTTTTAATACTTACTCTTCCTCGCCATCTTGCACGCCCTTTGCGGGCGGCTGAGTGTTTTGTGAGCCAGAGCTACGCAGCAAGAAGCTAACCAGGTCATTCAACTCTTCTTTCGAAAGTGTGCTGCCGTAATCCGGAGGCATCGCCGATTTGCCTTCGTACTTGGTCGTCCGAATATCTGACGTGTTCAGCAGATGAAACGCGCCATCCGCAGTCTGTAACTGCAGCGAAAAATTATCCTGGTTGCGCATCAGCCCAGTTAGCGTGGTCGAATCGGCAAGGGTCACGGTGATCAGGCCGCGACGCGGGTCGAGGTCCCTGTTCGGCTCGACAATCGCCCTTCTAACGTCTTCAGCACCAATTCTTGCAGCGTAACTGGAAAGATCCGACGCAAAAAATCCGCCGCGACCTCCGACCAGATGGCACGTCGAACAGTGCGCCGCGCCAAAAAAGAGCGCCTTGCCCCGCTCTGGGTTGCCTGGGAGCTTCGCGTCTCTCCCCTGGCCCTGCAGCGTCCTCAGGTAGTCAACCAAGGCCGACAGACGTGCCGCGCCCAGCGCCGCAAACGATGGCATGCCCGCGACCGTCTTTCCCTCCCGCAATATTCTGACGAGCTCTGCACCCGTCTTACGCATGACGTCGGGTTGCGACACAATGTCTGGCCCGCGCTCGCCGCCCCTTCCGTCAAGACCATGACAAGACGCGCATACGTTCGAAAAAGTCGCTTTGCCTTCCCCTTGCCTCGCTGCGGTTGCTTCCGGCGTACCGGCGCTTCGCTTGTTCTGCGCTATCAGCACAACAACAAACGGACCTGGAAGTATGGCTAGGGCGATCAAGACTCCGGCCAATCTGGTTACTCGCTTCATTCGGCGCCCAACCGATACAGGTTTCTCAACCCGGTAATGCTATTCATGCAATATCACCCTTAGCCTGACCGCCCGTGCAACCACGCTTCGTCAAGTCTGCGCAAGGATGCTAAGGCGCGCGTGTCTGTTTTTTCAAGGAGCAACTGCGCCGGCTCCTATGTGCCTCGGCGCGCCGGCGCCCTGATTTTCGTTTCCGCTATTGGTTTGGCCCCGTTGGTCGCCGCTGCAGCTACGCGAGTCTCCGGCCGACAAGAAAAGTCCTCGCCCAGGGCAGCGATGATTCTGCACTTCGCGACCGCTTTCGTCACGCGGAGTGAAAAATGTGGCTTCGCCCCGCCCGATGTGTAGTATATGGAGTCTCCATCAGCGCAGTTGATTTTCATTTCGATCGGCGAGCCGTCAGGTATTGTCGCCGAAGCTCCGAACGGCAGTGAAGGCAAAAACCCAGGCGATGGCTCGATGGCAGAAATTCCTCTTCGGCTTTGCGATCACGTTTGCAACGGGTGCGGGTTTGCCCGCTCAAGACCAAGTCACGACATCCGTCTCCACTACCGTCGACGTTCAACCTGTGCGCTTGCTCACTAGCCCGGTCGCGGAAAACTGGCTCTCCTACAATGGCGACTTTACCGGCCGCCGCTTCAGCGCGCTGCACGAAATTACCACCTTCAACGTATCCCAGCTGCGCGCTCAATGGGTCTTTCACGCACCAAATTCCAGCAACCTCGAAGTCACGCCGGTGGTCGTGGACGGAGTCATGTTCGTTACTGTGGCCAATGACGCGTATGCGCTTGATGCGCAAACTGGCCGCCCCATTTGGCACTATTCGCGCCCAATCACCGAAGGACTCATCGACGACGCGTCGCAACATCACAACCGAGGCGTCGGCATCTGGCGCTCGCACATTTTCATGGAAACCGACAATGCGCACCTGATCTGTCTCGACGCGCGCTCCGGCCACTTGCTTTGGGATGTCGCCTACACCGATGGCAACCCAAACTACGGCGCGACCAGCGCGCCGCTGGTAGTGAAGGACAAGGTCATCGTCGGAACTTCCGGCGGTGACGACGGAATCCGCGGCTTTGTCGCGGCCTTCGATGCTGACAGCGGGAAGGAAGCTTGGCGCTTCTGGACCATTCCCGGTCCGGGTGAGTTTGGCTCCTCCAGTTGGCCCGGAGAAAGTTACAAGCTCGGCGGTGGCACCACCTGGATGCCTGGCACATTCGACCCTGAATTGAACACTATTTTCTGGGGAACCAGTAATCCTGCGCCCGATTTCGACGGTGGCCCCCGTCCCGGCGACGATCTCTACACCGATTGCCTGCTGGCCCTCGATCCGGATAACGGCAAACTGAAATGGTATTTCCAATTCACGCCGCATGACCTCTTCGACTACGACGCCGTTGAAACTCCTGTTCTCGTCGACGCCGCCTTCCGCGGAGAGACGCGAAAACTCATCATCCAGGCCAATCGTAACGGCTTCCTTTATTTTCTCGATCGCGCCAGCGGCGCATTTCTCTCGGCCACACCATTCGTCCCAAAGCTCACTTGGGCAAGCGCAGTCGATGACAAAGGGCGTCCGGTGCGTACAGGACTTCAGCCTACACCACAAGGCACACGCATCTGTCCGGGGTTTTCAGGGGCCACCAACTGGTATTCGCCATCCTACAATCCGCAGACAGCAACCTTCTATTTCATTTCCCTCGATTCCTGTAATGTCTTCTTTTCCAAGCCACAGAAATTCAAGCCCGGCCAGACCTACTATTCGACCGGAGCCCACCGCAGTCCAGGCGACTACAACCAGAAAAGCCTACTGGCCTTTACGCTGAATGGTGACAAACCGGTGTGGAGTTACGCGCAAGCCGGCGACGGCCATTCCGCCGGCGGCACTATGACCACGGCCGGCGGCCTCGTTTTTTTCGGCGACGATGCGCAATCCTTCGAAGCCGTGGACGCGAGCTCCGGAAAGCCTCTCTGGCACTTCAACACCGGCCAGACCATCACAGCTTCTCCGATGACCTACGCCGTGAATTCGAAACAGTTCGTGGCCATCGCCGCTGGTAGCGACGTTTTCTGTTTTGCATTGCCCTAGTTTTGAATTTAAAACGAAGCGTATGCGAATTTGGTGGTGATGAATTGCCAGTCGGCGTTGATGCGTTCCTCGACCGCCCACCGCCCCTGCCTACGCGCTCGCTTGAGTCTCGATCGCTAAACAAGCGTCACTTCCACGTCCGCTTCTCGCAGGGCTTTCAGTTGCGATTTCGCAATTTTTCGATCCGTGATCGCTTCGTGAACCGCGGATATCGGCATGATCAGTGAAAGACTTCTCCGCCCGAACTTGCTCGAGTCGCAAACAACTACGGTCCGTCGCGCTGTTTCGGCCATCGCCCGGTTCACCCGCGCTTCCAGGAGATTTGGTGTTGTCAAGCCGTACCTCACATCAAACCCATCCACGGCAAGGAACAAAAGATCGGCGCTGAGCCCTCGCAACGCTTCTTCAGCCAATGGTCCCACCAGCGAAAACGAATTCTTGCGCAACGTACCGCCGGTCAAAATGACTTCGACCGACGTACCCGCCATCTCTGCTGCGATGTTCGTCGCGTTCGTGATGATCGTGAGGCTCTTGAAGTGCGTGCAAGCTCGCGCAATCGCGAACGTTGTGGTGCCCGAGTCCAAAATGATTACTTGCCCCGGACGGATCATTTTCACTGCAGCCGCCGCAATTCGCAGCTTTTCCTGCCGAAACATCCGCTCTTTCTCTTGCAACGAGCGGTCGTTCAGAGCACCAATCCGCACCGGCAACGCCCCACCGTGGGTGCGCTCAAGCGTCCCTTGCCGGTGCAAGAACTCCAGGTCCTTGCGGATTGTGATCAGCGAAGTGTGGAAATGCTTTGAAAGGTCGCCGACTAGCACGCGTCCCTCTGTCTGAAGCAGTTCCAAGATTTGTCGCCGCCGTTCTTCGTTCAGCATCTCTTTTCGAGTATTTTCGTTTTATTTCGGTGTCTTTCGTTTGTTCCGGTGCAGTGACTCTGTCATATCTCCCTAGCGCGCACAAGAGAGCGGCAGCGGATTACCCTTCATCCCAATGATGGCCAGGAAGACAACGCGTTCGATGTCAGCTCGTCCCGGTGGCGGCACTTTTCGTCCCAAGGGCGGTGCTCTACACTTGAATAGAGGTGTGGCTTGGCGTCCTCGTATGATCGAAATGCCTTCATGAAGACCAACCAAGTTCTGGGAACTCTGTCCACGATTGCTCTTCTATTTTGTTTGGCGCTCCAATGCAGCGCTCGGGAAAGCAATGTCAATGGCCGGACTCCAAAAGCGCGGGCAAAAAAGAGATTTGACAGACCGACATTGTCAGAGTTGTCCGGTTTGCGGCTGCCCGCTCAGGACGGTCGACGCAACACCCGCTAATCGCTTGGTCCAATAATAGCTTGCAAAAGCAACCCATCTCCCAGCCCGTCCTGAATTACACCTAAATGCGGCGGTGTTTTGTTTGAATCAGCGTTCGCAAACGAGTTTGGCCTCTGAAACTCCCGCACTTAGACTTCAAGCTGGTGTTGCGTGGACTCATTGCATCCACCGTGTTTACCGGGCAGGTGAATTACTTCCGACAGGGAGCATAAGCCATTCGCGATTCGGTCCAAATTTTTCGCTGTGAGCTTTGATGTGGAACCGTTGAACGATTCGAGCTATCTAAAGTCCTCCACAAGCATGATGTCGCTGTTTAGAGCATCTAGTTGTGTGTAAAGGATTGTCTTTTTGTCCGGAGAGATGGCCAACCCGGGCGCTGCCCTGGTTGGACGATTCTGCAAATTGAACACGCGTGTGGTCCGGCGAGTGGTGAAGTCGAAGAAAACGATCCCTGGTTCCTTGGTCGTCGTATCCAAGTAATAGATTCCATCCTCAACTACTGCCCAATAACCCCAATATCCTGCTTCCAAGGCGTTTATGACCTCGGTCTCTTCGCCGCCGTCAGTCGGAATGCGCCATAATCCGGGAACGGTTAGACCTTTTGCGTAATACAGGAATCTACCGTCGGGCGATTCGAACGCCGCAAATCCTCCGTGATGCGTCACTTGCGCAGCCGGTCCGCCTGCCGCCGGCATCTTCCATACTTCCCCGCGGCCAGTGCGATTTGATCCGAAGTATATCCAACGCCCGTCTCGCGACCAGCTTGGCACTAACTCGTGCGATGGTTCGTTGGTGAGCCTTCGAGGCTGGCCGCCCCGAGAATCGACGACATAAATGTCTACATTGCCGCCGACTGCGGAGTCAAAAACGACCTGCTGTCCGTCTGGTGACCAACGCGGAGTTCCACTCACGGAGTTAAAATGCGTCAACTGAACCAGTCCCCTTCCGTCACTCCGGCACATCCATACTTCATAAAATCCACTCCGCGTAGATTCGAAGACAATCTTGCTTCCGTCCGGCGAGAACTGCGGGCCACTTTCCATTCTAGTCGAAGAGATGAACTTGTCCGGAGTACCCGCTGAAAGCAATGAACCAAGTTTCCTGCTCCATATGTTGAGATTCGCCGTTTGACGTAGATAGACCAGTTTGTTCCCTCGAATCGAGGGCTCGATCCCTTCTTGACCATAAGGCAGCCGTTCTGGCTCACCCCCACCGAAGCGCATCTTCCACAGCCAACCAGAATTGACTGGCCAACCCGTATTTGCGAAAACGATATCGCGCCCATCAGCGGTCCATGTCAGGCCCCAGTGGTCATTGTCATCCGAGGTTAGACGCTGTTCTTCCCCTCCCGAAACCGGCACAGTATAGATTGCCTGGAAACCTTGCAAAACCCTGGTGAAAGCCAATGTTCGGCCATCGGGGGAGAAGGAAGGATTGGAGGCGCCCCGGGAGCGCGGCGGCGATGGGAGTTTCCGAGCCACCAGCGAATCGAGCGAAAGCAAAGAAATGGAGGGACGTTCGTCACGGGCGGGGCGATCCGAAAACGCCAGTAACTTCCCATCGGGCGACCATGAAAGGCGGTTTGCATCCGGAAGGACTTGCATGAACTCCTGTTCATCCCAAAGTGCCTCACGCACTCTGCGCTCGGCGCCGCCTAATGTAGGAATGATGTAAATACCTGTTTGACCTTTCAGAATGCGGCAGAACGCGATGTATCGCCCATCCGGCGACCACACCGGATTAAAGTCGATTGATGAGGCCTGGTGGGTCAGTCGCAGCAATTCCTCAGTGCCGACGATCTTCACGTATAGGCTGAAATAAGGTCCCGCTCCGCCATTCCAGGCGAAGGCTAACCGTTGGCCGTCTGGAGAAATACTCGGCGTATATTTTTCGCCAACATTGGTTACAACAGGGATTATGGTCGGCTGGCCCGCTTTGGATCGAAGCGAATAGGTGTAGTAGAGAAAGAAAAAAACAAGAGCGAATACGGCTAGCCCCGCTCCAACGGTCTTCCTGAGGGACAGCAGTTGCCATGATCTGGGCTGAGCAATTGAGGCCGCGGCTCGCACTTCAACACTGCCAATGAAGCGATATCCTCGTCGAGCCAGGGTCTCAATAAAAATCGGTGTTTCGGCCGATTCGCCAAGCGCATCGCGCAACCTCTTAATGGCGGCATTCAGACTATGATCGAAGTCTACAAAGGTGTCCGACGGCCAAAGCTTGCTTCGGAGTTCCTCCCGGGTGACGAGGTGTCCCGGATTTTTAAGCAATGCGGCCAATACTTGAAATGGCTGTTCCTGGAGCTTTACCTTCTGTCCCCGCCGGCGCAGTTCCCCGGTTTGGAGGTTAACCTCGAATGTACTGAAACGGATGATTGGAGATGAGGGATCGGCTGACACGGTACATCCAGGTGGTCGAAGTTTAGCACCTTTCGCAGACGTTCCAAGTAGGTAGCATCACGGGACACCGCTCCACAGCACTCGGGTGTGTTAATGGTTCTCATAAGAATGATTGGACGCAGAGCTTTGCCTGGTCAGTTTTCGCAGGACCAAGGGAAGTGTCTTGCGCGAATTGTGGCGTCTGAATCCCCAACAATACAATAGAAACAATCCGCAGACTTTTCAGGCCGGTGTTGTGCAGCCAAAAGCGGCGGTTTTCAGTTCGCAGACGCTTCAGAGATACTGCCCGGATGGAGCCTGCGCCTAAATCCAGGCAGAACACTGACTCGATGCGGAAAGTGCACGCCCGCCAGAACGTCCGCGGAAACTTCCTCCCTTTGAGGTCGGCGGGAGAGCAGAGAAAGTAGACCGGGACGTCTCGCATTTGGAAATTGCGCCCAACCGGAACGTATCTGGAACGCGAGATTCTTCATTTGCCGACGAAATTCCCATTACCGCGTTCCCGCAGGTTTCTGAGTTGCCTACAATCCGGCCAAGAGTCTCGTCATGATTCCCACCAGTCTTGTCAGACCGTCGCAAAGGTTGAGCACATGTCGGAAGTACGCCCGAAGGCTGCTAGACTGCGGTGACGTCGGAGTTTGACGTGTCCGTCTCTTCCTTATCTCAACCACAACAGCTCTGCTTCGCTTGGAGGCTTGCCCCCCTGCCCATGCGCAATTCTGTGATACAGGCGACCGCTTGCGGTGCAATTGAAGCTCCTCGACGGACACAAGGCGGTATACAATGCCGCCCAGCCAACATTTCGGTGCGGGGGAGATCATGAAGATAGGCGTCCCGCGCGAGATTTTTCCGGGAGAACGGCGCGTC
>AR_comb_assmDRAFT_10082120_pt1 | contig 13053 bp, 10 predicted proteins | sample ArasoioldDNA_FD_10543 | JGI IMG/M metagenome (IMG submission 10543) | reverse complement strand
GATGGGAACGTTAATGGAACTGAACTAAATGTGTTTTCAAAAAGTATTCCACTCTTCGCAATTGAATCGATGTTGGGTGTGTTATTGGATCCGCCATAGCACGAAACATAATCCGGACGGATCGTATCGATTGTGATTAACAAAATATTGGGTTTGTTCAGATGTACATTCGATCTGATTGGTTGTTTGTGTAAGTAAAAATAAATTGCAGCGCAGCAAATGAGGATTGTTAATGCTGCAAATAGAAATTTTCTTGTCATGATCTTTTGTAAGAGTAAACTATGAATTTATGAACTTCAAAATTCGAGCTTTATTAAATGACAGAACTGAGGAAGAAATTCGTGAAGAGATGGCCTCAGCTCTTGGCAGAATCGGCAGAGAGCTTGAAATGCTGATCGCTGAACTCCAGATGCTAAAGGAAAAAGCAGCATCATGCAAAGATGAGGAAAAAGCGAACATAGCTGAGGAATTCAAAAAGACTCGCACCAAAGCACAGCTTTACTACTGGTATCTCGTCATTCAACGAGAATCAGTAGGGTTAACAAACCACGATTTATTGCCGACTTTGTATCGGATACCGATGCAATAGAGCTGCAACATCCCAATCGCAAACCACTTCCAAATTGTTTATTATAGACGCTATGGAAGCGGCAGAGCTGGTTGAAAAAATTCAATCCTGTTTGAAACAAATCGAAGAGCTACGGAAGGAACGTCAAGCAATCGGAAGTCCGCGCGTGAAGGCCTGGAAAACCGAAGTTGAACAGCTTCTTCGCAACGGTGGTAAAAACACATCAAAGCTGTTGCAGAATTTTCAGAATATGAAGTTTGGTGCAAGTGCGATGGGAACGGAAGCAATTGCCGGAAATGAAGTGAAATTTCAGTCATATCAAGCGGAGCTGGATGCGGCGGAAAAATTATTGAAGAACGCAGTTCAAACTCTACAGATTTTTGGGATCAGTGAAGGCCCGAAACTTCCGGATTGGGTAAAGCAGGAGATGAAAGCCAGCGGCACGATTTCTCTTGGAGGGAAAGAAGTTGATATTAAAACTGTAACCGTGCACGAATTTCTAACGGCGATTATGGAACTGTCGGAATCGGATAAAAGCCTGGACGAAAGTTTAAAGAAGGAGATGTGCGAGCGACTGGAATCGCTGAAAAAGCATCCGCTCTTATCGCCGTTCCTCAATCAAACCATCGACAAAGTCTTCTCCAAACTCTGATTTTTAACCACGGAGTCACGGAGATACGGAATCAAGAGTATTAATCATTCGTTTTAATCCCTGCTTTAAGAATCGAGATTTGAAGTTTACTAACAAACCAATTTGGATTTGAGATAGCTTAAGATAGGTTAGTAATTGAGCTTCGTGAATAGGTAAGATCAGATCCACACATTTCAATTCCACAACAACCTTGTTGCAAACAACAAGATCCATTTTGTAACCGAAATCAAAATGAATGCCTTTGTATGTTATTGGAATTTGTTTTTGCCGCTCAAAACTGAGGTTCAACCTATGTAATTCATAGCAAAGACACTCTTCGTATATCGATTCAAGAAGACCTGGTCCTAAAACTTTGTGAACTTCCACTGCCGCTCCAATTATTTTTTCAGTTAGTTCAGGTTTGTAAATCATATCTCCGTAGCTCCGTGACTCAGTGGTTAATACTGATCTATGGAACGGTATTGGATTGCTTCAGCAAGATGATGCGGTTGGATGTCAGACACAGATTCCAGATCAGCGATTGTGCGGGCCACTTTCAAAATACGATGATAGGCGCGGGCACTTAGATGGAATTTGCGGATCGCTTTTTCCATCAACTGTAAACACGGTTCACTCAGCCCGCAATATTGTTTGATCAACTTTGCGGGAAGTTGAGAGTTGCTGAATAATCGAAATTTTCGGTATCGATCCAATTGAATTTTTCGCGCACTACAAATTCGATCTCGAATTGGATGTGATGGTTCCGATTCAAAATTCTCGTTTAGCAATTCTTGCGATTTAACTGCCGGAATATCCAATTGAATATCGAAGCGATCCAGCAATGGACCTGACACACGCGCCAAATATCGCTGCAATTGCTGACTTGTACATTTACAAGTGCGATCAGGAACTCCATAGTATCCGCACGGACACGGATTCATTGCTGCAATCAACATGAATCGGGATGGATATTCCAAAGATCCTGAAGCGCGGGAAATCCGGATGCTGCCATTTTCTAACGGTTGACGCAGAATCTCTAGAATACTTTTTCCAAACTCCGGGAGTTCATCCAAAAACAAAACACCATGATGCGCAAGTGAAATTTCTCCCGGACGCGGATTGCCTCCGCCTCCAGCAAGTCCGGCATAACTTATGGTGTGATGCGGAGCGCGAAAAGGTCTGGTGTGCAAAAGACCGTTGTTTCCAAGAAGTCCGGCCACTGAGTAAACTTTTGAAGTTTCCACTGCTTCATCAAAAGTAAGTAGAGGCAAAATTGTTGGAACGCGCTGCGCAAGTAATGTTTTGCCGGCACCAGGAGGTCCAATCATCAAAACATTGTGACCGCCTGCTGCTGCAACTTCTAAAGCACGTTTCGCATGGAATTGTCCCTTTACTTCCGAAAAATCTACAGCGTAAGTTGGATTGGAGTTTTGCCCTGAATATGATATTGCTTCAAATTTCTTGATTCCCTCACCTTTGCTCAAAAATTCTGCAGCTTGTATTAATGAATCAACAGGGAAGACTGCTGCTCCATCCATCATCGCGGCTTCGGCAGCATTTTCGCGGGGGATCAATAAATTTGGAATCTTCAATTTGCGGGCAAGGATGGCAAGGGCCAATGTTCCGGCAACCGGACGAACTTTTCCTTCCAATGAAAGTTCACCAAGAATCAAGAATTGTTCGAACCGTGCTCGTTCGATTTGACCGGTAGCTGCAAGAATTCCTAATGCGATCGGCAAATCAAAATACGGTCCTTCTTTTTTCAAATTGCCTGGGCCGAGATTGACTGTGATTGTGCGGCTCGGAAGCCAATAACCACAATTATCCATTGCTACACGAACTCGCCTTTGACTCTCCTTTACTGCCGCATCAGGCAAACCAACGGTGAACCACTTCAGTTCAACACCGGTGTTGCGTATTGCGACTTCCACATCCACACGATGAGGGTCCAGTCCGTCAATACAACCACTAATCAACTTCGCTACCATACATTCCTCCGAATTTTTTTTACCGCAGAGTTCGCAGAGCACGCAGAATTTTCAGGAAATTGATTCACAATTCGTCGAATCCCACTTGTCAACAAAGAAACATTGAAGTTAATGAGAAGTCCCACGCACAACCCAGATAATTTCAAATATGAAAGCACTTGGGCCTGATGAATTGGTTTAAGATACTCAATGGCCTTTAATTCAACTATAACCAGATCTTCTACAATCAAGTCTATTCTGTAGCCGCAATCCAGCCGGACATTTTTGTAGATAACTGGCAATGGTTTTTGTTGTTCGACTTTTAGATTTTCCGATAATTCTGAGACCATGCAGGCTTCATAAGTGGATTCAAGAAGTCCAGGGCCAAGATGACGATGAACGGAAATAGCTGCGCCAATTATTTTTTCAGTAATCCTGTTAATCTCTTCTGACTTAATCTCTCTGCGTGCTCTGCGATCTCCGCGGTTCATAAAAGCCTCCAAAAACACAAAAGGCGGGTGATGTTGATTTACAACATCGACCCGCCTAAAAATTTTTAAACTGCTATCGAATTTATTTAGTGAAGATCGTCAGACTATCTCCTGGCTTGATGGAATTTTTGTCCAGCCCATTCCAACGTTTGATGCTACCTACATCAGTTTTGAAATTGCTGGCAATGGCAAATAAAGTATCTCCGCGCTTTACCTGGTAAACGATTTTTTTGTCTGCGCGTGAGGATGATGATGACGCAATTTTGGTTCGAGATGTTTTCGGTGAATAGCTTTTGGTTCCTACCGTAAGTCTTTCGCCGACTCTTAACGGATGTTTGCTGGAAATATTATTTAAGTCGCAAATCTCTTCAACGGTTGCTCCCGTTTTGGAAGCGATACGACGCAATGTATCGCCGCCTCGAACGATGTAGTAGCTCTTCGGACCGCTGATAGAATCATCTGCATATGAAACGGAGTTTCGGCCAATGGGGATCACAAGCTTTTGACCTACAGCCAATGATCCGTCGCCATCAAACGAATTCGCGGAAGAAATAGAAGTTGCAGAAGTTCGATAGAATGCGGCAATCGAAGTTAGTGTTTCACCAGGTTTGACTTCATGTTTTCGCCAGGTGATCCGCTTTTCTTCCGGCACGCTGGAGATCTCGGTCAAAAATGTTTCTTTTTTGCCGGATGGAAGTCTAAGGGTATAACTTGATCCGCGTGATGGTGTAGTTAGCCGCGTAAGTTCCGGATTTAGCACCTTTATTTCCTCAAGTGCTACTCCTGCGCATTCCGCTACTAATCTTAGATCCACGGTATAGTCAACGGAAACTGTATCGAATTGAACCGGAGTTTCCAGATCTTCATCGAATCCATATTTCGCCGGATCTTTGGCGATGATCATTCCAGCCAGAATTGCTGGTACATAATTTTTCGTTTCCTGGCGAATGTATTTGGTATCCGATAATTCCCAGAAACTGCTTTTACCGCTGCGACTCAATCCATAAACGATCTTATTTTCTCCGGCATTGTATCCGGCAAGCGCCAGATACCAATCGCCGAACATGCCGTAAAGATCTTTGAGATACCGTGCTGCCGCTCTGGTAGATTTTTCGAAATCAGAGCGCTCATCAACCCACCAATCCATTTTCAAGTCGTAGCGCTTGGCGGTTCCGGAAATGAATTGCCAAAAACCTTTAGCCCTTGCCCGGGAATATGCATTCGACTTAAACGAACTTTCGATCAATGCTGTATAAACAAGATCTTCTGGAATCCCTTCCTCGCGGAAGATTTGTTTCATCAAATCCAGGTACCGTCCAGATCGAACTAATCCACCAACAAATTCCTTCCGCCGAGCATTCTGAAAAATTCGAATGAATGATAAAACGGTGTCATTGACTTCTACTGGAAGGTCATAGCTGATTGATTTTAGTTCTTGTTCAACTTCTGCTTTGGTTTCCTGATCTGCAGTTGGAAATGTACTGATGTCTTTCAGTTCATCGATCAATGCTGGTTCAAGAGGTCGTTCAGTAAAACCATCTCCCTCTTTAAGTGCCGCCATTTCATGCTGGAAAATCTTGTCTTCAAGTTCGTCGATGACTGCTTCAATCTTGGTGTCAGGCTCGTGACCGGATTGATATGCCATTAGAACGTCCAACGACGCATCAAATTCCTCTTTCGCTTTTTCAAGATGACCAAGATTTAGTTCACGCTCACCCTGGAAGAAGTGTTGCCGAGCTTGAGCAATCACCTGATCCACTGGAGACTGTGAAACTGATGCAGCCGTAGCTGCTGGTGCTTTAACCGGCGTGACTACGGCAGTTTTCTTATGTCCCCCTCCGCAAGCCCATGCTCCCCCCAGGAGCAAACACAAGCTCAGGATCGCTAATGATCTCTTCATTAAGGTCCTCCGAAATGGTTTGAAAAAATGGGGAGCTCGCCCCCAATCTTCAGACAGTTACTTTTTCGGTTAAATACTGCGCAATCATACTACGTGCTGTTAAGGTTTTTCAATCCCCCTCGGGGCGTTTTGAGGCACAGATGGTTATAGCGAACTCCGTTTGATTTGTTTTGCACCTAATCTCGTTATTTTGATACCGCAATAATTGCAGCTTATTGATGGGTGTAAAATCGGGTTGAATTTTTGGAAGATTCTCGCACGGAAGCTTTATTGTTCTTGTCGCCTGCATACCGATCTGCTGTCAACTTATGCTTACAATTGACACTTGCAAGCCGGTGACAAACTCAGCGCGGGGTAGCCTCGGGAAGTCCACCATCCACTGGCAGAGTTGCGCCAGTGGTTGGAGTTTGTCTGGTTGCAAAAAACAAAACTGCACGTGCTACGTGTTCAGCTGTGATTTTTGATTTTAAAAGATTGCGATTGCGGTAATATTCTTCCAACCCAGTTTCATCCAAACCGCGAGCTTTCATCCGATCCGGACCTACTTCAGCCCACAATCCCGATTTGGTTTGGCCATGTGAAAACACCGCATCCGGCGCTACCATATTTACACGAACGCCGAGTTCAGCCAATTCGAGGCTGGCAATTCGAGCGAGCTGATGTGAAGCCGCTTTGGTTGCGCTGTAAGCTCCAAACTTAGCGCCTGGAGCAAATACGTTTTTGGTGGAAATCAGAATTACGTCACCGCCGGTTGCTTGCAGTTGAAACAAACGCGCCGCTTCTTTCAATAGCAACAGCGTGCCTTCAACATTTACCTTCTCAAGCCGCCTGAACGCATCCAAATCCATTTCTAATAACGATGAGACCATCGCTATTCCGGCATTAATAATGATGAGATCGATTCCGCCCCATTTCCCGATTACCTTTTTGAAACCATCTTCTATAGATTGCGGATCACTGACATCCATTGATGTTGAAAAGACTTGATTTGGATAACGACTATCCAATCCGGCAGCGGTTTTATCAAGATTCTCACCGGCCAGATCTGTGACTGCAACATGGCAACCGTTCTGTAATAATGCTTCAGTGATTCCCATCCCGATCGCACCTACCGCGCCAGTTACAACAGCAACCTGACGTTCCAGCGGTGACCTTTTGGCGGAAACTTTCGCTTGCTGCATCAGCAGGTATTCCATGTCAAACAAATGCTCTTCTTCGATTCCTTGATATTGCAGATCACTCAGCGCAAACCACCTCTTCACCGTTAGTGATTGTTCGGTAATATCGCGTGCGATGATTGCAGCCCGCTCATTGACACCTGCGCAAACTGCACCGATTCCAGGAAGCAATATCACTCTGGGGATTGCATCGAATCTTACCGCACCCGGTGCAAGCCGATTTGAATGCCTTTCATAATAAGAGTTGTATTGCTGTTCATAATCTTTTAAGGCGGCACGAACTTGTTCCTTAAATTTCGCGGCATCACCATATGCGGGATCAGCAATAAACAAAGGTGTGGATTTTGTACGCACCAGATGATCCGGCGTGAGCGGAGCTGAGGCCGCAAGATTTTGGGCATTTGGATGATTTAAGAAATCGATCACTCCCGCTGTAATCAACGGTACAAGGATAAATCGCTTAAACGGATGATCAGGATCATCCGTTTTTTCAGCTAAAAGACCGCGCAGCAACGGAGCGATTTCAATATAGCGTTTTTCTTCATCTTTGAAACTTGGTTTGAAACCACTGATCTGCGCGGTTTGAGTTCGGTCGCGCCAATATTGTTCCGCTTTATTTACCAAATTGATGGTTGATTCATAAGCTTCCTGTGCTGATTCGCCCCATGTCACCAATCCATGTTGCAGCAAAATCATTCCGCTGGCTTTCGGTTTTTGATCGAAAGCATTCCCAGTTTGTTTTGCCAATCCGAAACCGGCGCGGATATATGGAACCGGAACAACATCATTTCCAAATACCTGGTTCACCACACGTGAAGCTTCGGGTTGATTGGTCAATCCTAAAATTGTGACTGGATGCGTATGCACAATGAATTTTGCAGGAATAAAGGCGTGGAGAAATGCCTCAACTGATGGCATTGGAGCATTTGGATCCAACAAAAGGATTCGCAGTTGCTTGTTCATTTCATCTTGAGTAAGGTCAGGCAGAGAACGGAGTCTCTTAGCTCGCGTAAGTTCGATTGCTGAAAATCCATCCGGCGAAATGTTCGCAAGATCGAATCCGGAGGCCTTTACGAAAATCGTGGAGCACTGCTCACCAAAAATATTTAGGGTGAGAGTTTTTACGGAAGTGTTTCCTCCGCCGTGCAACACTAAATCCGATTCACGGCCGATTAATCTGGAAACATAAATGCACTGCGACAGATCGTTGCCATAAGAAATACCGAATTCGTTTTTGATCCGTTCGGCTTCTGATTTTTTCCAGCTATTCTCCATTCATTAACCTAATTTTTTGATTCGGCTTGAGGATTACCCATTAGGTTTTACGCATTATTGCAGACATCATAAATGCAGCGTTTTCAGTGATGGCTCCATGTTCGAAGATTGCGCTGCCGCTGATCACAAGATCCGCTCTCATTTTACTGACCTCTTCAATATTTTCGCGGGTGATTCCGCCATCAATTGCAGTCAGTATTGTTCGACCAGAGGTTTGAATCATTTCTTGCAATCGTTCAAAACGCTTTTTGCTGAAAGGAATGAATTTTTGTCCGCCCCAACCGGGATTAATTGCAAGGATCAATACAAGATCAACTTCATCCAGCAAAGGTTCAAGCGATTCTAATGGTGTCCCTGGATTCAGGGCGATTCCGCTTAACACTTCGCGATTTGCAGCTTTCGCAGACAGCTTGATTTGCTGTAAGGCCCGATGAATGTGCACATCCGATTCAAGATGCACTGTAATTAAGTCAACACCAGCGGCAACATAGTCGTTCACTTTGTTCAGGGGATCTTGAATCATGAGATGCGCATCTTTCAGCAATGAAGTTTTGAGCGCTTTAATAAAAGGAGGGCCGACTGTCATCTGCGGCACAAAACAGCCATCCATTACATCGATGTGAAGCATCTTGATTCCAGCGTTTTCCAGAATTGAAATCTGTGAGCCTAAATTCAACAGGTCTGCTGAAATAATGCCGCAGCTAATCGTAGGAGAGATCGCTTTGACCGATTCAAGCAATCGCGTCAAGTCTTAGCTCCTCTTTTCTTTCAAGTCCTGAAAATATTGATACGCTTGTTCCGGCTTTAATCCTTCATGAACAACTTTTCTTACAGCTTGAATCATGGCAGTTGGAGCCGCAGATTGAAAAATGTTTCGTCCCATATCAACACCGGAAGCGCCTTCTTGAATCGCCTGGTATGCCATCTTTAATGCATCGAGTTCAGGCAGCTTTTTTCCGCCGGCAATTACAATCGGGACCGGACATCCTGCAGTAACAGTTTCGAAATTCGGAACGTAGTAAGTTTTTACGAATGTTGCGCCAAGCTCCGCGCAGATTCTGGTAGCAAGTCCGATATAACGCGCATCACGCGTAATCTCTTTACCAACTGCAGTCACACCAAGAACTGGAATGCCGTAACGCAAACCTTGATCAACAAGACGGGTCATATTTGTAACCGATTGCGTTTCAAATTCACCACCGATGAAAACCTGAACTGCCATTGCGGAAACATTCATTCTTACCGCATCTTCGATATCGATTGCGATATTCTCGTTGGACAATTCCTTCAAAATGCTCGGACCTCCGCTAGCGCGCATCACGATCCCTTTGTTTGTAGCTGCCGGAATTGTTGTGCGCAGAATTCCACGAGTCAGCATTAAGGCATCCGAATATTCTGCTAACGGCAGGATTGTGACATCACAACGTTCGAGTCCTGTGGTTGGGCCTTGAAAATATCCGTGATCGAAGGCCAGCATTACCGTTTTTCCTGATTGTGGTTGAAATACTCGCGACAAACGATTTTTCATACCCCAATCGTAAGAATTCGAGCCTTTCAGAAAAAAGCCTTCGCATTTTACAGGGACATCGAGGTGAAAATTTTTCTTCTCTTCAGATTGATCAGCTTCCGGCATCTTTGTACTCCTTTTAAATCAAATTCAAGAATAACATGGTTGGGATACTCTGAGATAAGTCTATATATTAATAATTTAAACCAAGGAGGAAAATCATGATCCGTAAAGCATCTGCAAATTGGAAGGGTGGATTAAAGGATGGTAAGGGGACAATTTCTTCGGACAGCAAAGTGCTGTCATCAGCGCAATATTCGTTCGGCACTCGATTTGAAAATGGAATCGGAACCAATCCTGAAGAATTGATTGCTGCCGCTCATGCCGCATGTTTTTCAATGGCACTTTCAGCGGAACTGGGCAAAGCTGGAATCACTCCGGAATCGATTGATACTACCGCGTCAGTAAAGTTAGACAAGCTGGAAACTGGTTGGACGATTACCGAATCCCATCTGGATGTTTCAGCAAAAATACCGGGTGCAGATCCAAAAGCTTTTGAGACTGCAGCCAATACCGCAAAAGCAAATTGCCCGATCTCACGCGTCTTAAATACGAATGTGACGATGTCATCTAAATTGAATTCGTAGTCGAAAAATACTTTTCTTTGCCGGATAGCCAAAGAATTCAGCTTACATTTCCGATCAGAACGAATCCGGCCCAGTAGAATGGATGATGGTAGGACTTTGTTTTTAGAAGTTTAAGTTCCGCTTGTCGTAAAGCTTCTTGTTTTGAAAGATGCTGAAGATGAAGGTTGCGATGTAAATCAATCATTAGCTTCGTGGTGCTGCTTGAATCGACTTCCCATTGACTTACTACTGTAGTAGAAGCACCAGCTACGAACAATGTCCAGGCAAGTCCGATCATCCCTTCTCCGGGGCCGATTCGACCTTGAGCAGTATCACAAGCCGATAAAATTACCAGATCTGCATTTAAATTCAGATTCAAAATTTCCCAGGCTTCTAAAAAACCATCTTCATCCGGATTCTCATCAGTTTGCGAAAACACAAGCTTTGAATACATTGGACTGGTGTTATCCACAATGCCATGAGTTGCTAAATGTAGAATCGAATAATTTCCAGCTTCTTCTTTAAAGCGGGATTCAGTTGCATCCTTTCCAACATAGACTTTCGTTCGCGAATTATCGTAAAGCATCGCCAGCTTTTTTACTTCCACTTCCGCTTCAGGCAAAGCAGTTTGTATATACGGGTTACCGATGGCAAGAAGAGATGAAGCATTCATCGGACTATAGCGATTAGACATTTCACGCAAAACAGTAATCGAAGGAACATACGAGACTCCAAAATCTTCAAGCAAGAAATGATTGGGAGATACTTCTAAAGCTTGAAATGGCAAATTCCATAATTCAGCATCAGGCACAATGATCAATGAGGTCTTCTGCTTTAATTGTCCGATCACCGGTTCAATGAGCAATTTGTTTAACTCCATGGAAGAGGCATGAAAATCCGGGCTTCTGTCGGCAATCTGTTTGCGAAAATTTTCAATTCGTGCAGCCAAAACTTTCTGACTGACATCAATCGTGTAAACGGGATGCTGTTGTTGATCATATTCGATCAGGAACAAATAGGTTTTGTCTTTGGCTACAACATACTCGATGATTGCGGTGTTATCAGGCACTAGATGTGCAGAACTATCTTGCAACGAAATTGTTTCAACCTCGCCGCGTTGAATTTTTAATTCCGGATGCGCAGCAGAAACTGTGGTTTGAAATCCTTCGTATTCCAATCTTGCTTTCTGAATTGTTCCATTTAATTCTGAAATGCGTTTTGTGTCAGGCTCCTGCTTTTGATTTTCTGCTGAAAGCTGCGCATTCAAAGAAGTCAGTTGATGATTCAGCTTTTTTTCTTGTTGTTGTTCTGATGTAGTCATCGCTTTTGAAATTGAAGTCCTGCCGGTGTGGAGTACGTCTAAAAGCACTCGCGCTTTGGCTCGTTCAGCAAAACTAAAAGCGTCAGCTGTGCGGTTCTGAGTAACGAGTAATGCGATCATTTCATGATAAGCCTCCAGCTTGTTTTCGAATGATCGCTCTTGCTCTTGTTCTGGTCCCGCAACCTTATTTCGCAGTTCTTCATTTAATTCGATTGCCTGTGCAAACGCTTTTTCAGCTAGATCGGGATGATGAAGTTTCAATTCGGCCTGTCCCATGATTGTGTTTGCAATCGATCGCCTCCGGATCATTCCAAGTTCCGCGGTAAGTCGATCTACTTCTTGTGCACACTCCACAGCTTTCTGATATTCCCCAATCCGGAAATACTCTTCACTGAGACTGTTCAGAGAGACCGCTAGCCCGGATTTATTTCCCAGGGTTCGGCTTAATTGCAAACATTTTTGGAAGTCTTTCAACGCTTGTTTATGATTGCCTTGATCCATATGGATTCCGCCGATGTCTTCAGTTAATGTTTCGACTTCAGTAAGGTCGCCCCATTGTTCGTAAAGCTTCAAGCTTTCGTTGTAATAAGCCAGGGCAGTCGCTAAATCACCTTGGGAATCATAAGTGCGCCCGATCACTCTTAACGTTTGACTGATCTCAGATTTAATTCCCCATTTTTTACTCAGGCTCAAACTTTTTTGATAATATTCGCGCGCTAAACTGTAATTTCCTTGCGAAGAATGAACATATCCAATAAACGTCAAGTTATTGGATATGTAAGTCTGCGATTTTATGTCCTTCGCAACCTTCAAACTTTTGACAAAGTATTGAAGCGCCTTTTCATGGTCATCCCATTCGAGATAGATATATCCAATTTCATTCAAACTCGAAACGATAAGGTATTGATCATTCAACGATTCAGCTAGAGTCAGAGTTCTTTTCAAATATTCCATGGCATCATCGAAATTTGCCATCAAAGAAAAAAGATGGCCCAGCGCATACGATGAATGCAGAATCCGAAATTTATCTCCTAAACTTTCTCGAATCTGTAAACTTTTTTGGTGTTGTTCCAATGCTTCGGGAAAATTGCCTATCCGTTCGTTAAGATTCCCCAAATACTCATAGGAATCTGAGATTTCTGAATCATCATGAATTGTTTCGCTGATCGAAAGGCTCTTTTGAAAATAATCTCTCGCAACATCGTGCTTCTCTTGCAAGTAGTAAACACGCCCGAGGTTATTCAGCGATTCGGCAATTCCATGTTTGTCATTTAGCTCTTCGCGTAATGACAAACTTTTTTCGTTATAGTCGATCGCATCTTGATATTTATCCTGGTAATAAAAAACAAGCGCAGCATCATTAAGAGCTTGTGCAGTTCCGGATGAATCACTGATCTTTTCCGAAATTTTTCGTGCGATCTCGCAAAGGGTCAAAGCCTTAGAATAGTTTCCATTCAATCTCAAATTATTTGCCTCATCCAAAATTGATTTAGCCAATTCTGAACTCAGTAGATTTTCATGAGTTTGAATCAATAATTCACGTTGGTTTTCGGTCCGGGCTTGCAGCAAGGCAGCCTTCAAATCCTGTG
>AR_comb_assmDRAFT_10651309_pt1 | contig 13054 bp, 12 predicted proteins | sample ArasoioldDNA_FD_10543 | JGI IMG/M metagenome (IMG submission 10543) | reverse complement strand
TTGCTCAATTTATCATCTGCGACAATTTCTCCTTTGTTGATGATGATGACTCTATCGCAGATTGCCTCTACCTCCTGTAAAATGTGAGAAGAAAATAAGACAGTCTTATTTTTTCCCTGTTGCTTAATCACTTCTCTTATTTCAACAATTTGGTTAGGATCAAGACCACTGGTTGGTTCGTCAAGAATCAAAACTTCGGGGTCATGTACTAATGCAGCAGCCAAACCTACTCTTTGCTTATAACCTTTGGAAAGCTGGCCCACCTTTTTTTTACTCTCCCCATCGAGGCCGGTTAATCCAATAACATCTTCAATTTGTGATTTTGGATTTTTTACATGATGTACTTCTGCAATAAAATTTAGATATTCTCTCACATACATGTCATAATACAGCGCATTGGATTCTGGCAGGTAGCCAATCTTTTTTTTTGTCATTAACGGATTTTCGCTAACACTTATGCCGGATACAAAAGCATCGCCACCTGTCTGCTGCAGATAACCTGTAATTATTTTCATTGTGGTTGACTTGCCAGCGCCGTTGGGTCCCAGGAAACCGACGATCTCCGCGTCATCAACCTTGAAGGAAATATTATTTACCGCTTTCTGTTCGCCATAAACTTTTAAAAGGTTCTTTACTTCAATAGACATAATCGAATCACAAGTTGGATTGCGAATTTAAATCATTTCATGCACGAGAGGTCATGCGCATTTGTTATTTAACCGCGGCGGCTATTTTTGAATCAGCAGTGCCGTAATATAAGAACCACTTGCCCTTATAATTCACCAATCCTTCTACAAAACATACCCAATTGACCTGTCCCGATATTTCATAAGGCTTGTCAGGCTTAATGAAATAGTTGTCCATCCTTTGCAGCACACTCGCAGGATTATTTCTATCGAGCAAAATCTGGGCAGCGGCATAAGTGCCCTCAGCTAGGGTTGTATCTCCCTTAGAGTGGACGTTGCGACTGTTATATAGAAGTACGATCCCATTGTCAGTTAACATCGCTGGCGGTCCCGGTTCAACCAGGTCGCTGTCAAACTTTCCTCTGCGAGGTCCAAAGACGACCAATAAATTCCCATCGCTATCTTGTACCGGCGTCCAGTGAATTAGATCCTCGGAAGTAGCTAGAAAAATATTGGTGTCACCCCAGTACATCCAATACTTGCCATTGATCTTTGCAGCAATTGCTTTACCATCCTTGTATTGGCATACAATTGATCCTGACTTACTCCATTCGTTTACATATTTTCCTTGGTATGCAATTGAAAAAGCCAGTCCATGTTTTGTCCAATTGTACAAATCAGTTGAAGAGGCTACCAGTAGCCTCGCCTTATCTCCGTCATATCCCGTGTAGGTAATAAAGTAAGTTCCTTCTTCATCCTGTACGATTCTCGGATCTTCACAACCTCCCTCCCATTCATATTTTTTTGCAGAATCATTATCCGGGTACAATACCGGCGCCAACTGTTTTTTGAAATGGAGCCCATCAACACTCCATGCAAGGCCAATTCTGGAGGTACCTGCAAACTTTCCAATTTTATCTTCAGCGCGGTAGAGCAGGAAAACCGTATCATTTCTGACGACCGCAGCGGGATTGAAAACATCTTTTTCCTCCCATTTAACTGTTTCCTTCCTCACAGGACAAAAGAATTTTGCTGTTGAGTCAGGAACCATTATGGGATTAAACTCATCTGTTTTGACAAATGGCAATAAGGTCCAGTTGCCATTTTCACTTGCCGCCTTCGTCTCCCGTGAAGAATCATTGCAGCAAACTACAACAAACATTATAGTCAAATACGCAAATCGCATAAAGGTCCTAATTGATAGAGTCTGCACTACAAAATTCTTTTGTGAATTAATCAAAGGTCATCATACTCGTAAAGGGAGTCAATGTGAGTGCCCGCTTTCATTTCATAAACTGGCTTAATAATTCCGTCCTTTAATCCGTACACCCAACCGTGAAGGTCAGGTCGTTGTTCCTTCTTCCAGCACCTTTGAATGATAGTTGTTTTTGCGAGGTTGTACACTTGTTCCTCCACGTTCAATTCCACGAGTCGGTCAATCCGATGGTCCTCGTTCTTAATCCTTTCCAATTCCGCCTTATGATGCCTGATGACATCTTTGATATTACGTAGCCACATGTTCAACACCGGTTTGTAATCCGTTTTAGTTGACGCAGCCTTTATTCCACCGCATCCGTAATGACCGCAAACAATTACGTGCTTAACTTTTAAGTGAGTAACTGCGAAGTCGAGGACAGCCAACAGGTTCACATCAGTGTTAACCACTAAATTAGCCACGTTCCGATGCACAAAGATTTCGCCTGGCTGTGTCCCCGTAATCTCATTGGCAGGCACCCGGCTATCACTACATCCAATCCATAAGAATTCGGGTGATTGCAATTGGGCTAGTCTTGCAAAATATTCGGGATCTTCTGATTTTTTTTCCGACGCCCATGCTTTATTCTCCAAAAGTAATTTCTCGTACGAGTGCATAGTTCCTTTTTTATATGTTATAAAATTAAGCTTCTTCTGTTTTTGGCCTCTTTTTATGTATTTGCTCAAAAATTCCATTCGTGGCTGCATGAGGCAAAGAATTTTTTGCAAAGCCCTGCCGCTTGTATCTGCTGTTTTTGAGTTCCACCCGTATGTTCTTAAGCGGCGCATGAATCATAAAATCTTCTATTACTTCAACAATATCTTTGTCGATAAAGTCGGCGCGGGCGGCATCAATCAAAACAAAAGAATCAGGAGGAACGTCTTCCAGTTTATTTTTCAGTGCTGGTTTGTTCAAAAATGATACGTCCTTTCGCAACCTGAACAAATAGTTCCTGTCATCATGCACGATGAACACCGACGTCTTGAAATTGCTCCGAAGAACAAAGAACAATCCCACTGCAATTCCGATCAAAATGCCGATCAATAAATCGGATAATAATATGGCGACAATGGTAATTATGAATGGCAGGAACTGATCCCAGCCTTTCTTATAATAGGTTTTAAATAAACCTGGCTTGGCCAGCTTATAGCCAGTATAAATCAAAATCGCTGCCAGGGCTGATTTTGGAATTTGATTCAATAGCAACGGGATGAATGCCACGCAAACCAAAAGAAGTATGCCATGATAAACCGCAGACATTTTTGTTTTCGCGCCGGCGTTTACATTAGCAGAAGAACGTACGATAACGGAAGTAACGGGTAGCCCACCAATCAATCCTGACAGCATGTTGCCGATGCCCTGTGCCTTCAGCTCTCGTTCCTTGTTTGTAACCCGCTGGTATGGATCGAGGTCATCGACGGCTTCAATGCTTAATAACGTCTCGAGGCTTGCCACCAAGGCGAGCGTAAAACCCGCTATCCATACGTCTTTATTCAAAAAGCTGGTAAAGTCAGGAAAAGTGAAAAACGAAAAAAAATCGCTTGTTGAATTAGCCACGGGGATATTCACCATGTGTTTCGGATCTATTGCATAATCTGAACCACTATGCTTAAAGAGTTCGTTTATACCTATTCCAAGCAGAACAACAATTAAAGGGGCAGGAATAAATTTGATAAACCCTTTCCTTTCTGCGGTAAATTTTTCCCAACCTACTTGAAGCAATAAGCCAACGACCCCAATTAATATGGCAACTGGTGTAATGTAGTTGAATGCGTTAATAATCCCTGAAAAAGTATTTTCGTTATTGCTTTGCCGGAAGCTTTCATCACCTTCAAAATTCGAATCATAACCAACCAGGTGAGGCAATTGCTTTAAGAGTAGGATAATGCCAATAGCCGCCAGCATTCCCTTAATTACGCAGTTTGGAACATAATCCCCAATTACTCCTGCCTTCAAAAAACCAAGCAAGGTTTGGAAAACGCCGCAGATCACAACAGAAAAAAGAAAAACTTCAAATGCTGGCAGCTTTAAAATAGCAGCGGCGACTATAGCTGTCAGACCTGCTGCGGGACCACTTACACTCAGTTGCGAGCCACTTAGTGAACCGACAACGATGCCCCCAATGATACCAGCAATGATACCGCTAAATAGCGGCGCATTGGAAGCAAGGGCAATTCCGAGGCATAGTGGTAATGCCACCAGGAACACCACCACCGCCGAGGGAAAATCAGATTTGATATTTTGCAAATACAGTTTTGCATGTTTCATGTATAACTAGTTTAAATGAGCAATAGAATTTTTCCGAAGAATTATTTTCTACAGCAAATGCAATCGTCCGTAATAATTAAACTAGTTATACCTCGGGAGGCGGCGACAGGAGTTCTATGTGGTATTCAAAATATAGATCAGAAGAATGACACTTGTAAAGCCGTGTCAAAGTAATAAAATGTTGATTGGCCTGGTTTAAGTCATGAAGATATTCCGACAATGTGTTGACGCTGCTTTCATTTTTTTCTTCAGTGGTGTTAGCAAAAGGATTGTTCGTCTCAGAACTCCCTTTCTTTTGAACCTCTTCTTGTTGCGCCTGTTGAGCCGCGTACACAAAAGGAGTACTGACTGTTAGCCATAATAAAGCCAGGATCATCAAAAGACCGGAAATAATATGCTTCAGTGAAACCATTCAGCTCGTTTAGCGTCTGCAAAAATAGGAGGAATCATCTTTTCATTAGCAGTTGTTAAAAACTTTGCGCAATTTAATCCTTAATTTCTTGCGAACTCTCAGGCAAATGGTCGTATTCGCCTTTAATTGCATAATAGCCAAAAATCATAATGCCGACTGCTATTGGGATAAATACGATAATAAACACACCCCATTGAATTTTTGTATCAATCACAGGTTTCTTATTTATTTCACTCATTCCCGTCGTTATGAGATAATAAATAGCAAGCGGTCCCGAAATCATCCAAAGCACGCCGGCAAATCTTTTTAATGTATTCATTGAACTGATTTTATTAATAACTAATCGTTCACATCCGGATCAATCTTACCCTTTAAATATAACACTCCAATCAACAGGCAAACTGCCGCTACGATGATTGGATAGTAAAGACCTACTAATTTATCACCAGTGTAGATCGTGGTCAGCAGTAAGGCAATGAACGGAGTTAATCCCCCAAATATTCCATTACCAATATGATATGGAAGTGACATCGAGGTGTATCGAATTTTTGTCGGGAACAGTTCAACCAGGAAAGCCGCGATAGGGCCATAGACCATCGTCACATAAATGATCATGATAAATATGATTCCTACCATCATCCAATAATCAGTTTGCCCCAGCTGCTTTGATAATTTTATATCGGGCTTCAGTGTAGTTCTTTCAGCTGCTGCATATGCTGTGTCGGTTTTTGTTTCGGTCAACATCATGCCGTCTTCAAATAAGCGCTTTGTAGTGACAATTCGCAATGAACTTTCCGTACTGGCAATAGGCTTGATGGTTGTGTTAATCTCTTTCTTGTCGGGAAGTTCCGTTTTATTTTTTTCGTCCGCAATCATGAATAGCTTCCCAAAAAGGGGACGATATGTCAGGATCGCCAAAAGCATCCCGGCCATCATGATCCATTTTCGTCCTGCCTTATCGCTCCAGTTGCCAAATACTACGAAAAATGGTGTTGAAAATAAAATGGCCCACAGCAAAATTGTTCGTGACTGGTCAAAGTCCACTTTACAAACGGTCTCTATGAACGACTGTGCATAGAACTGCCCGGTATACCACACTACACCCTGGCCCATGGTTGCTCCAAATAATGCAAGCAAAACCATTTTTAGATTTCCCCTGTGAGTAAAACTTTCTTTTAGCGGATTAACCGAAGTTCTTCCTTCTGTTTTCAGTTTGGCATAGAGAGGTGATTCTCTCATCCGTAACCGGATGTAGACTGAAATGGCGACCAAAAAAATCGATACGAGGAATGGAATTCTCCATCCCCAATCGTTGAATTTTGCAATCGATTTGATACGGTCTTCATCGAGAATATGGCGTGTAATTAAAATGATGCCCAGGGACAGAAATAATCCGAGCGTAGCAGTCGTTTGAATCCAGGAAGTGAAAAAACCTCTTCGTTTTGGAGGAGCGTGTTCCGCGACATAGGTTGCAGCACCTCCGTATTCTCCTCCCAATGCCAGGCCCTGCAATAGTCGCAGAATTAAAATGATCACCGGTGCGGCAAATCCAATTGTTCCATAGCCGGGCACAAGTCCTATTGCGAACGTTGCACTACCCATGATAATTAGTGTCAAAAGAAAAGTGTACTTGCGGCCAATCAAATCGCCCAATCTCCCAAAGACCAGGGCGCCGAATGGACGAACAATGAATCCTGCTGCAAACGTTGCCAACGTGGATAATAGTGCGGCCGTGGGATTGGTTTTTGGAAAAAACTGGCTGGCAATTACAGGAGCGAGACTTCCAAAAATGTAAAAGTCGTACCACTCAATGAGGGTGCCCACAGATGAGGCAGCGATGATACGACGAATGCTTTGGACCTCGTTGGTTGGTTGGTTCATAAGTTTAAAATACAGATTTATTCTGAATGAAGTTTATTCATTGTGTAAATTGCGATATGCCATATCCGTTTCAAATCGCCTCCATTGATGAGTATAAAACTGCCTACAAGGAAAGTGTAGACGATCCCGAACGATTTTGGGCCAATGTCGCCTCCAATTTTTCATGGCGAAGAAAATGGGATAAGGTGTTGGAATGGAATTTCAAAGAGCCCAACGTTAAATGGTTTATTAATGCCAAGTTGAACATCACGGAAAATTGTATCGACCGTCACCTTGAATCACTCGGTGAGAAGCCTGCTATCATATGGGAGCCGAATAATCCGGATGACAGGACCAGGATTGTAACATATAATCGCTTGCACAAACGAGTTTGCCAGGTAGCACAGATGTTGAAGAACAATGGAGTAAAGAAGGGCGACAGAGTTTGTATTTACATGGGCATGGTACCCGAACTTGTTTATGCCATTCTCGGGTGCGCTCGCATCGGTGCTATACACAGTGTAATCTTTGGAGGATTTTCGGCTCAAAGTATTGCAGACCGGTTGGAGGATGCCCAGGCCGAATACGTCATTACCTGCGATGGCGCATTTCGTGGAGGAAAGGATATACAGCTCAAGTCGATTATTGATGATGCGCTTGTTGGAAACAAAACGGTTAAAAAAGTAATTGTTTACACCAGGACAAGAACACCAGTTTCGATGATCAAAGGACGAGATCTCTGGTGGGAAGAGGAAATGGAACATGCAGAAACGCAAGTGGAAAAGCAAGGGATCGTTTCATTTCCAGCTGAAGAAATGGATGCCGAGGACCCACTGTTCATCTTATACACTTCAGGCAGTACCGGAAAACCCAAGGGTGTCGTTCATACCTGCGGAGGCTACATGGTCTGGACGACGTACAGTTTCGTGAACGTGTTTCAATATCAAAGACCCGATGTGTTTTTCTGTACTGCTGACGTTGGCTGGATCACGGGTCACAGTTACATTGTCTACGGGCCGTTAAGCGCAGGGGCAACATCGCTAATGTTTGAAGGTGTGCCTACCTGGCCGGATGCAGGCCGCTTTTGGAGTATCGTTGAAAAGTATAAGGTCAACACGATCTATACCGCCCCAACAGCAATACGTTCTTTAATGGGTTTTGGCTTGGAGCCTCTCCAGGGAAAGGACTTGTCGTCATTACAGGTGTTGGGCACCGTTGGCGAGCCGATCAATGAAGAAGCCTGGCATTGGTATAATGAAAACGTTGGAAAAAAGAAATGCCCGATTGTAGACACGTGGTGGCAAACGGAAACGGGCGGAATTCTGATTTCCAATCTTGCAGGCATTACGCCCGCCATACCCTCCTGGGCATCACTTCCGCTGCCCGGAGTGCAACCTTTGCTTGTTGATGAGAATGGAAAAGAAGTCACGGAAGAAAGTGAAGGACATTTGAAAGGCAATCTGTGCATGCGTGCGCCGTGGCCCGGGATTCTTAGAACAACTTACCGGGATCATGAACGTTGCCGTTTGAATTATTTTGCTGCCTATCCTGATTTATATTTTACCGGTGATGGCGCATTAAAGGATTCAAATGGAAACTATCGAATTACAGGCCGTGTCGATGATGTGTTAAATGTTAGCGGCCACCGCATTGGAACGGCCGAAGTGGAAAACGCAATCAACATGCACGCCGGCGTTGTCGAAAGTGCCGTAGTTGGTTATCCGCATTCCGTCAAGGGCCAGGGCATCTACGCCTATGTTATTATCACCCATGCTCATGGCGGCGAAAATATGATGAAACAAGACATTGCGCAAACCGTTGCGCGCATCATTGGTCCCATCGCAAAGCCTGATAAAATTCAATTTGTAAGTGGATTGCCAAAAACCAGGAGTGGAAAAATTATGAGAAGAATATTAAGAAAGATAGCTGAAGGAGAAACACACAATTTAGGAGATACTACCACATTGCTCGATCCCGCTATTGTCGAAGAAATCAAGAATGGCAAGGTGTAAGGGTTTTCATCTAGACGATGAACTTTTGTTGCAGTTCTTTCTCGCGACGTGGCACTGATCATTAATACTTGACATCCAACACCATCAAAGTAAAAAAGCAGCCAGTGGCTGCTTTAAAAGGTTTTTCACAACAATGTTCAGAGTTTAAAAACTGCACAACATTAGCAAAATCTATACCTGTTTAGCTATTTTTCAAAAAAAAAAATCATTTTAAATTCTTTCTTTGCTGCGAATCAACCACGCTAAAACTAGCGCCATTCAGATGAACCAAACCAGAAGGAAAAACATTAGATCTGTCTTCAAATGGATTTTGTGGGCCTTGCTTGTTCAATTTGTACTCGTTAATTTAAGCGGCATCCTCTACGCTTATAAACTCACTCACTTTTACGAACCTTCGTTACGCAACAGATCTCAATCAAAAAATATTTTTACCAAGACATGGAAACTCTTCAGGGGTCCGAAGTATCAAAAAACGCCTGTGCGAGAAGTTCCGCATTTTCCTTTTCGAAGCGTTCAATTAACAACCAGGAAAAATGACCTGATTAGTTGCTGGTACATTCCGGTTGATTCTTCAAAAGGGACTATTATCTTAATCCATGGCCTGGGTGCGAATAAGTCTTTTCTACTCGATGAAGCCTACGAATTCATGTTTTTTGGATTCAACGTAATGATGGTCGATCTGCGGGCACATGGGAGCAGCACCGGCAATACCACAACGTTAGGTGTTCGCGAGTCAGAGGAGGTAAGCCTCGCCTACAATTACGTTTCAAGTAAGGGAGAAAAAAACATTATTCTTTATGGGATATCCATGGGATCCGTGGTAATTGCCAAAGCAATCTACGATTTCAATTTACGGCCTTCAAAGGTTATACTCGATATGCCCTTTGGCACCTTGAACAAGCTGCTTGAAGGAAGAGCCAGGGTTCTTGGTTTCCCGGAAGAACCTTTTGGCGTACTGGTCACTTTCTGGTCGGGCGTTGAAAGAGGATTCGACGGATTTCGTCACAGCACAAGTCGTTATGTCGCGAAAATGAAGTGTCCTGTCCTGATGCAATATGGTGCTTTAGACAAATTGGTGACCGCGGAAGAGACAAATTCCGTTTTTAAACACATCGGTTCCCTGGATAAAAAATTAGTGATTTATAAAACTGCAAACCACGAATCCTTTTTAAGAAATGATCCTCAATTGTGGCACAGGGAAGTAGGCGCGTTTCTCGTAAGATGAAATCATTTTCGGATAGTGACTCTGGTGCCTACAGGTAAGTAGCTATACAAATCTTCAACATCCCTGTTTTTCATAGAAATGCATCCCATAGTCCAGTTCTTGTAGCGGTCAATTATATAATCGTCGTTCGGCCATGTGCCATGAATACCAATCGAACCGCCTATTCTTGCATTGGCTGGAATTTCACCTCTTTGTTTTCTTTCCTTGAATTTCTCGTAGCTTTCTCTCGTTGGGTAATCAAGTGCCATGAAACGATCCCATCTATCATGAATTTTTTTGGCAACAATTCGAAAGTCTCCTTCAGGAGTGCATCGATCGCCTTCCATTTTTTTGTCTGCTAAGCTGCCGTTGCCGAACACCACTGGGTAGGTCGCGAACCAGCCTTTGTCGTCATACACATTTAATTCGTAATCTGATTTGTCAATCACGAGGTAGATCCTGCCGACCGGCAAAATATTCCTTTTCGCCTCAGCTGTCTTAGATGTGACCAATGGAGTACTGGTGACGACGGGAGAGTTTAGGGAGAACAGACTGCTTCCCAGGAACACGGACGTGAGTACGATGGTTATTTTCATAAGTTACATCCTTTGACCACCACAAATTGAAACGCAGGTCTTTTGGATTTTATTTTTCCTGTGGAAATCTTTTAACGATTTCTTCAAAACTAATAAACTCCTTACTATTTTTCTGCCTCGCTTTCCAAATTCACAAAGGATTACGCAAATTTTCTTAACAACTTTCCCATGCTAAAAGAAAAAGGCCGGAATCATTTACGACACCGGCCCTGCAATTTTACATGATAAAAATTCATTACCAGTTTGCAAGCCTGATCCCCACCGTGTATGGGATTTGGTCAAGTCCTTTTTCCCACATGCTTTCGATAGCGTAGCTACCATATAATTTAACGGGTCCAAGTAATATCTCGCCCACATAAGATATTTTCCAGTCACGAAGACTAAAATCGTCATGCAACTTGAACTTCTCGTCGTCTTTAATTTTTTGTCTCGAGCTGTACCGGAGACCCGCGCTGACGCCCGCACTGATACCGAATCCTCTTCCATGCCCAGGAGTAAAATTGAAATTGATCATAAGAGGAATCGTGATGTAATCCACTGAGAGTTTATTCTTGTGCAGGTGCCCATAAGCTGAATCAAGAGTGATTACCGTAGGATTTTTTGAAAACTTTACTCGTTTATCGTCATAGAAATAATTGTTCAATTCCAATCCCAGGCCATACTTCAAATTGACGATGTGCTGTATCATATTCAGCTTTTGCATAAAAAACCAAATATTTATGTTTCGGGATTTCCAGGTATTAATTCCCATCGTTTCCTCGTTACTTCCGGGTGCAAAATCCTGTGTCCCCTGTGATTTATAATCGGTCTGATCGTTATAGTTTGAGAAACCAATGTCAAATATCAACCAGTTCGTACTGATGTTAGAAGGTTTGCTATAGCGACGGTGGGTGACGTCTTTCTCGTTCTTGTTTGTAATGATTTCCTTTCCTCCATCATGTCTTCGTATGATAATCATTCCACCTACATGGATCGTATCCGGCTCCTCAGTTTTGGGAGAGACGGTTGTATCGGTTTGCGAAAAGCCTGTCAGTGCTGCGCATAGAATGACACCTAGGGTAAATATCCTTTTCATTGTTGTTGCTTTTTATTGATTATTTTAGGTTAACGGCCATTGCACCGATAAGCACTTTATCATCACTATTGGCCGGGTTGATGCCTGAAGTGCGCTCAATAAACCGAGTGGCTTTCCGGAAAATTCCACGTAACCGTTTATTCTCAGTGTTGCTGGCATAATCGTCAGGCGTTTCTACTTGTTCTTTTGTTACAACGGGATCGTTAATGATCTGTTTAAGCTGAACCGGAACGTCAGCAATATCAATTTGCGAGTCTTTTGGTTGCTGGATGGCTATATCGCTAATTATCTCAGGTCTTTTTTTCACTTCTTCAACTTGCGCCAGAGAATTTTCGTTCGCTGAATTTTCCACGAGGCGTTCTTCTTTGCCCTGCGGTGTTGAAGCTTTCTGTTTAGGAACGTTGCTGCTGGTTGGACTTACTACAACAACTTCTTCTTTATCCTCTGAGCTTTTCACAACATTGTCCTGTTGCTTTTCTCGTTCTGTTGACACGGCCTTCACGGGTGATTGTTCTTTCTTCATCGCAATGCCGCGATTAGCTGAATCATTACCCGTGGTATTCATCACAGAGTAGGTAGTGATTCCCGCCGCAATGATTAATATCGCGGCAGCAGCCACTCTCCATCTCATACTGATTATTCTAACCTTTGCGTCTCTTCTGAATAATAATTTCTTATCGGGAAACTCGATTCGCTCTGGTTGTAATTTGCTTTGAAGAAATAAATCAAGTTCTGCTTGTACATGCGAATGCGAAGCTGCGAATTTCTCCGCGGCTGTTTTTTCTTCCCCACTCAATTCATCATCCACATAAAGGACAAGCCATTCTTCGTAGTTGTCAAGGTTAATGAAGGATTGATTTTCTTTTTTCATCAACAAATCTTTGCCTTCAAACACGATCCTATGGTCGGGAATCAACCTTGACTGCTGAAGCATTACCAGTTCTTCTTCCAGGTCAGGGTTTTGTCTTACAAATTCCTCTACCTGCTTTTTTTGATCAACGGTCAATTCGTTATCAATGTAAAGCAGGAAATATTCTTCGTAATTATGGCGATCAATGCTCATATATGATGCCTCTTTTTTTCGGCTTTAAATCACGTTTTCCGGTTTCACTAAATAGTTTTTCAACTGTACCCTTGCTCTGTGCAGGTAAACTTTTACCTGGCTCTCATTTAACCCGGTTATCCTTCCAATTTCTTCGTAGCTATATCCTTCATAATCTTTCAGCATTACCAGGCTGCGTTGCGTTTCGCTCAGGCGACTTAGCGCTTCTTCCAGTATCTTCTTGGCATTATGGATCTCCCGGTGAGTGACCCTCGTCTCATCCCTGAATTCCTCCTTTAACTGCACCCTCTTTGTTTTTCTTAAATGATCGATCATTTGGTGGTAGGCCACTGTAAATAAATAAGACTTGCTTTTTTCCGCATCGATGCCTTCGCGGTTGCGCCACATTTTCTCGAAGGCGCTTTGTACCACATCCCGGGCATCTTCTTCATGCCTAAGATTCTTCACGATAAACCGGTATACATTGTCTGCATACTGCGTTACACAGGAATTATACTCTTTTTCTGTCATAAACAGCCCCTTTTACGGGATAAACCTATGGTCTTTTAAGCCGGAATTAAAGGTAATACGGTTTAATTGAATAGTATGTTACACGAATTTGTAAAAAAAGGCCTGGATCAAAGGCCAATAACGATAAACTGGCGGGAAAACGTCTCCCAGATGAGGTTGCTTTCTGTCGAATT
>AR_comb_assmDRAFT_10587792_pt1 | contig 13060 bp, 6 predicted proteins | sample ArasoioldDNA_FD_10543 | JGI IMG/M metagenome (IMG submission 10543) | reverse complement strand
GAGCAGAGCGACCCGGCGGCATATGGCAGGTCCATGCTGATGTAGTCCGCGTTGACGAGCCCCGCCGGGCGACCGTCGTATCCCCGTGCTCGGCGCTTGATGAGCGGCATCGTGCCGCAGTACACGGTCGACGTCAAACCGTTAGGCGCGAACAGCACATCGCGGAGGTAGTCGCCGTACGGCTTCCCGGTCACCCGCTCGATGACCATGCCGAGCAGGAAATAGCCCGTGTTGTTGTAGTAGAAGTGCGATCCGGGCTCGAACTGGAGCGAGTCGTCCTTCACCGTCGCGATCAACGAGTCCTTCGAGAGGTCGAGCCGCATGACGCGCCCGAAGCCCGGTCCGACATCGGTATAGCTCGGGATCCCTGACGTGTGATTCAGCAAGTGCCTCACGAGTACGCGCCGCCCGTGTGTTGGCGCGTTGGGCACGTACTTCGTGACGTCGTCGTCGAGCGAGAGCTTCCCCTGCTCGACGAGCTGCATCGCCGCGACGGACGTGAACTGCTTCGTGACCGAGCCAATGCGGTAGACCGTCTGCGCGGTCGCCGGAACGTCATTCTCGACGTCGGCCAGCCCGTAGCCCTTCATCACCACCGTGTCTCGACCCCGCGTGATGGCTATGGACATCGCGGCGACGCGACCTCGCTTGATGATGGCGTCCGCAATCGAGTCGGCGGCGTGCGCGACCGCCTCGCGACTCGCCCGGCCGGGCTGGGCGGACTGAGCTGCCGCAGTCGAGGTGAGTGCGAGAGCAATCGTGGCCCCCAGGACGAGCGGACGTCGGATGTGCACCATGGCCTGTTCTCGAGGTTGATTGAGTGGTGTGCGAGTCGGCAATTTGATGAACGTCCTCGCTCTGATCAACGTTTCATCATCCAGCCTTCAACGTGACCGCTACCGCTCGTCCGTCCGACCTGTCGTCGATCGATTGGGCTCAGGTTTCACGAGAGACGGTGACCCACCTGCAGCGGATGATCCGAATCGACACGGTGAATCCGCCTGGTAACGAGCTCGCGGTCGCGCAGTACCTCGAGGGCGTACTGAAGGCTGAAGGCATCGGAACGAAATTGTTCGAGCCGGTGCCCGGGCGTGCTGCCTTCGTTGCGCGCCTCGAGGGCAATGGCGCCGGGCGGCCCGTGATGATCATGGCTCACATGGACGTCGTGGGGGTCGAGCGCGCGAACTGGTCCGTCGATCCGTTCGGAGGCGAGATACGCGATGGCTACGTCTACGGACGCGGCGCGATCGACGACAAGGGAATGCTCGCCGCGAACCTCGAGACGATGCTCCTGCTCAAGCGGCATGTGATCGATGCCGGCGGTGCGCTGTCACGCGACGTCATCTTCGTCGCGAACTCCGACGAAGAAGCGGGCGGTCAATTCGGGATGGGCTGGCTCGTTGACAACCATCGCGAGCTGATCGATGCGGAGCTCGCGCTCAACGAAGGAGGGCGCACGCGAGTCGTGCGCGGCAAGCCGCTGTATGTCGCGGTCCAGAATACCGAGAAGGTTCCCCATCTGGTCACCGTCACCGCGCACGGGCCGGGTGGCCATGCCGCGGTTCCGCTTGCGGGCAACGCGCTTTACCGACTGGGGCGCGCGCTGGCCGCAATCGGGGCGTATCGGGAGCCCGTTCAACTGACGCCTACGACGCGCGAGTTCTTCGGCCAGCTCGCGAAGGTCTGGCCCGACGCGAGCGAGCGACGCGCGATGAGTGACGTCACATCGCCAGACTCGGCGCGAGTCGTACGCGGCGCTCGCGTGCTGGGGATGACTCCAGTCTTCGACGCCGTGCTGCGCACGGGTATCTCGGCGACCGTCGTGAACGGCGGGATTCGCTCGAACGTGATCCCCACGGAAGCGTCGGCGTTGCTGAACATCCGCACGCTGCCGGACCAGTCGATCGATGCGGTCGTCGCGAGACTCCGCACGGCGATCAACGACTCGAGCGTAGACGTCGCAATCACCGACCGCGGGGACGACGCGCCGGCGTCCGACTTCACGTCGCCGATGTTCACCGCGATTGCGGAGACAGTGAAGGAACTGGCCCCGGGCATGGTCACGGTGCCGTACATGAGCACGGGGGCCACCGACAGCGCGCGGTTGCGACAGCTGGGAATGCAGGCGTTCGGGATCCTGCCGTTTCCGATGGACCAGAACGACGAGGACCGAATGCACGGTAACGACGAGCGGATTCCCCTTGCCTCGCTCGACTTCGGGACTCGACTCATCTTCGGGGCGGTCTTTCGGGTGACACGTTAGGTATTGTCGGGAATCCGGAATCGGGAAGCGGGAAGCGGCTACAGGGGTGTTGCGTCCGGCCCACGGCTGCAGAACCCGCACGGAGCGCCAGCATCCAGCGCGAGACGGTAGGACGAGGGCAGATTGTCGCGAATCTTCGCCCTACGCGGCGCTGGCAGCAGGTCGATCGCGACTCCGCGCGCCAGGACCGCCAGTAGTGCGCGAAGGCATGCTTGTTGTTACTAGTGTGCCTGTCGAGTTCGGCGCGACGACAGCGCTGTTCTGCCTTCTGGATTAGAACGTTCAAATCAATTCGAGCGCCCTTGATCACACGCGGTCGCCTTTCTGGCCATTCGCGCCGGTTCGTGCGTGTCCGGTTCGCGTACGCGGCTGTCGCGCTAGCGGCGGTAGCTCCGTCCGGTTGCAAGCGCGACGGCGCCGGACCGGTGACCGCGCAAACCATCGCGCTCACCGCCAGCGCCACGTCGGTGGGACTCGGACAGACCGTCACGCTCTACGTGCACGCCAGTGACGCGAACGGTACGCGAATCCCGAAGTTCAGCGCCGTGAGCTGGTCGTCGAGCAACCCCACCGTCGCGTCGGTTGCGAAGTCCGACACCACCGGGGTCGTCACAGGGCTTGCCGTGGGTGAGACCGTGGTCTCGGCAACGGTGCGGAGCGGGCTGGTCGCCCAGATCACGATTCGCGTGGGGGCGATACCGGTGATCGTCGCGACCCCGTCTGCGGCCGTGTTCACGGGATATCGGGGCGCTGCGGTCACCCCGCAGTCGATCGTCATCAGCAACGCCGGCGCCGGCACGCTCACCGGTTTATCGGCGACGGCATCTGTCCCGTGGCTCACGGCCACTTTTCTTGGTGGCGCGACGACCGCAGACCCGACCGCAACTCTCCGCATCCAGCCGACCGTCGGCACACTGAGCGACGGGTCGTACAACGGCACGGTGAGCGTCTCGTCGGGCACGCCTGGCGTGGCGCCGCGCGTGATACCAGTCACGTTCCAGGTATCGGCCGGGCCGGTGGCGTTCAAGATCGAAGCCGTGAGCCCGCCGTCTCAGGGTGGGTCGGCGGGCAAGCCGGTGACGCAGCCTCCAGCGGTCATCGTGCGCGCGGCCGACAATACTCCGGTACCTGGTTTCTCCGTCACGTTCGCCGTGAATGGGGGCGGGACGATCGTTCCATCCGGAGCGGTGACGACCGACGCGAACGGCGTCGCGGCGCTCACCTCGTGGACGCTGAGCGCGCAGCCGGGCGCGTCGCAAACCGTAACCGCGTCGGCAACGGGGTTGGCCGGAAGTCCCGTGGTGTTCACCGCGACCGCCCTCTCCGCGTCGAAGATCGTGAAGGTATCGGGAGACGGGCAGTCCAGCGTTCTGGGACGCGCGCAACCCGAGCCCATCGTGGTTCGCGTGACCGATCCGAACGACACGCCGGTGCCTAACGCCACGGTCACGTTCGCCGCGCAGTCGGGCGGCTCTGTCGCCCCGACGACCGTCACGACGGACGCCAACGGCCTGGCCAGCGCCAACTGGACGCTCGGTACTGGACTGGGGACACAGACCGCGACGGCGACGCTCGTCGGGCCACAGGGCTCGCCGTTCGTGACGTTCACCGCTACGGCCACGGGCGCAACCACGATGGTCAAGGTAGGAGGCGACGATCAACAATCCCCGGCCGGAAGCGAATTGCCTGTCCCACTGCAGGTTCGGGTGACGGGCGCGAATGGGCAGCCGGTCGTCGGAGTGGCGGTGACATTCGAAGCCGTCGGGACCAGCGGAACGGCAACTCCTGCAACCGCGACCACCGACGCCGATGGCAAGGCGACCGCTCGCTGGACGCTGGCTCCAACCACTGGGGCGCAGCAGATGGCGGCGTCGATCAATCCGGCGTCGGGCAAGGTGAGCGTCGTGTTCAACGCCACGGCGACGATACCGCCTCCGAGCGGAATCGTGATCGTCGATGGTGACAATCAGTCGGGGCGCGCGGCATCGCCGCTGCCACTACAGATCGTCGCGAAGGTGGTGACCACGATCGGCTCGCCCGTGGTGGGGGCAGCCATCACCGTCACTCCGGCGTCGGGAGCCGGGCAATCGTTCACTCCGGCAAGTGGCACCACGGACGCCAACGGCGAGTTCCGGACGACGTGGACGTTAGGCGGCGCGCTCGGCATCTACACCGCGACGGTCGCGTCACCCGGCTTACCGCCGCGAACGATCACCGCGAACGCGGGCCAGCTCGCGCCGAACATGGGAATCTTCACGGGCAGCGCGGTGAAGGTGCCGAGCAACGTTGCGCCGACCGCGGGCGATCAGGCCGTGCTGGCGTACTCGGGACCGGCCAGCGGCGAGGTAGCGCTGTCGAATGGATCCTTCAGCACGCCGGCGATTCCGGCCGGCACGTACACGCTGTCCATCGTCTCGAAGTCGGGCGCGTTCCCGACCACCACGATCTATGGTGTGTCGCTTCCAGGCGGCCAGACGACGTCGGTCGGCACGATCTCGATCGCGTTCCCCGGAAACGGAACGTTCCGCGTCGCCGTGCACGCATGCTCGCAGGTCGGAGACGCGAACGGAACGGCGACCGTCAGGCTGTACAACGGCATCAACGGAGACCAGGGTGGAACGCTCGCGTACTCGTGGACCGTGTCGTTCGGCACGCTCAATACCGAGACTGGTGTGAGTTACGGCATCTACACGATGGTGATCACGACGCAGGCAAACGACCCGACGAAGAATTGTGCCGTGTACCGTACGACGGTCGAACACTCGCAGCCGAGCACCGGAGGCGTCACAGAGCTGCCGCTGATCCTGCTCAACAACCCCTGATTCACTACGACGTGGCAACGAAGAAAGACAACACGATCGCCGTCGTCACTGGCGCGTCCCGGGGGATCGGGCGCGCCATTGCGCTCCGGTTAGGCGCGACGCACCACGTGGTCGCGCTCGCGCGATCACAGTCCGAGCTCGATTCGCTCGCCAAGGAGATTCGCTCCGGCGATGGGTCATGCGACACGATCGTGGCAGATGTCGCCGATGCGCACGCAGTCGCTCGTGCGCTCGATGGTGTGCCCGCCGATGTGCTCGTGAACAATGCCGGCGTCGGCTACCTGAAGCCGTTTCTCGAGCTCACGCCCGAGGAATGGAACACGATGGTCGACGTGAACTTCAACGCGCTGTTTCACGTCACGCGGGCGGTGCTGCCAGGGATGGTGGAGCGCGGCCGCGGGCACATTGTGATGATCGGGTCCATCGCGGGACGAAGCGCGTTCGTCGGCGGCTCCTGCTACGCCGCGACCAAGCACGCCGTCATGGCGCTGAGCGAGTCACTGATGCTCGAGGTCCGCGACAAAGGAGTGAAGGTGAGTGTGGTGAACCCCGGATCCGTCGCGACGAGCTTCTTCCGGGGCGAACGCGACACGAGCTGGATGCTCACCGCCGACGATGTGGCCGACGCCGTCATGCACGCCCTCGACACGCCGCCGCGAGTGCTCGTACACCGCATCGAGGTGCGGGCGGCGATGCCGAAGAAGGGCTAATCAGCGCACGAGGAAACGCCATCCGGCCGCGACGGCGGCCGCAATGACGGCGAGGACGATCCACCACCGCACGGCGAGCCGCCGGGACTCCCTTCTCCCAGCGGCGGATACGGGAACCACCTGCTGCCTAACGACCAGCTCGACTGGCGATTCGACGCCGTCGGCCTGCGCGGTGACGATCGCCCACCCCTCGGCTAGCGCGGCTATCCGTCCTGCCGCGTCCACCGACACGACGCGCGCGTCGCTCGACCGCCAGCTCACGGCGCGGTCGAGGACGTTGCCGTGCGCGTCGTACACCTTCGCCGAGAGCGTGGCCTTCTCCCCGAGGCGAAGCGGTGACCGCGGTGAGCTCACGACCACGGAGTGAGCGCGCACCGTCACAACGGTGACTTCCGCCTGGCCTTTGACTCCCTCGCACGTCGCACTGATCACGGCGCGCCCGGGCTTTCGTGCGGTGACCGTTCCATTGCCGGCTACCGTCGCGACCGCCGGATCGCTCGATCTCCACTCGAACATCCGCTCCTGGTCGACGTCACCGGCGCGCGCCGCCGTCCTGACGATGGCACGCAGCGGTGTCGTGGTGCCTGCCACGAGCGCGGCCGGCACACCATCGATGACGACGGCTACTACCGGCGGTGGCATGACAGTGATGGTCACCGCGCGCGCGGAGTCACCGCATTCCGCGACGACGACCGCGGCACCACGTCGCTTAGCGGAGAGCGTGCCGTCGTCAGTTACCGACGCGACGCTCGGGTTGCGTGAGGTCCATCGCACGACGGCTTCCATCGGTCTGCCGTGTCGATCGAGCGCGCGAGCGGAGAGAGCGGTCCTCGTCCCCGCGCGCACTTCCGCGGGAACATCGAGCTCGATCGTCGAGACTTCGGCCGCGACGACGACGACATCGAATGCGCTCTTCACATCGCCCGCGGACACCGTGATCGTGGCGGTGCCAACCGCCTTCGCCGTGACCACGCCCGCCGCGTCGACGACGGCGACGTCGGTGTCCCACGACTGCCACTTGAGACGCGCCGCCTCGATTGCGGTCCCGCCTTCCGTCCTCGGCGTCACGTGCAGCACCACGCAGTCACCAACCTCGATCGCGCTCGACGGTTGATCGATCTCGATGGAGGCGACGGCAACGCGCGGTGTTTTTCCGCTGGAGACGGCGAATGGCGATACCGAGGGACGCGGTGGCGCCGGACTCGGCGCCGCGGGAGCTGGCCGAGCCCTAACGATTTCCGCGAGACTACCCTCGGCGTCTGCCGCCGCGGCGAGCGCGGACATCTCCGCGCGGAGCGGCCCGAGGGAGCCGAGTGGCTGGGCGTTGAACGCCTCCACGGCGGCTGCGAGGTCGGGGAACCGATCCTCGGGGCGCTTGGCCATCATGCGCATGATTGCGTGCTCCACGTGCACCGGCACGTCTGCTCGCACGGAGCGCAGCGCTGGCGGCGCCTCGGTCGTATGCGCGCGCATGATGGCCATCGCTTCACCGGTGAACGGCGTGTGCCCGGCGAGCATCTGGTACGCGACGATTCCGAGCGAGTACTGGTCGCTCGCAGGACCCACGTCGAGAGCCATGCACTGCTCGGGGCTCATGTAGGTCGGCGTGCCGAGGACCGTGCCAACGCGGGTGTAACCCGGTGCTTCGGCGACCTTCGCGATTCCGAAGTCCGTCACGATCGGGTCGCCGTCGGCGTCCAGCAGAATGTTCGCGGGCTTCACGTCGCGATGAACGACGCCTCGGCGATGACCGTAGTCGAGTGCCGATCCGACGTGGTACACGATCGCGCCGACGGACGTAAGCGTCAGGCTCCCTTGATCGCGAATCACGCGTTCGAGCGACCGGCCGGGCACATACTGCATCACGAACAGGTGCAGATCGCCGATCGTTCGCACGCTGTGTACGCCAACGATGTTCGCGTGCTGCAGGTTGGCGATGGTGATCGCCTCCTGACGAAAACGCTCGACCATCCCCTCGCCGAGCAACAGGCCGGGGGCCATGACCTTGATGGCGACGCGGCGGTTGAGGGCCACCTCTCGCGCGCGAAAGACCGCCGCCATGCCGCCGCGTCCGAGCACGCCTTCGATCTCGAATTCGCCCGCCAGTTCGTCCCGGAGGCGTTCGGCGACCAGGGCCCAGGTCAGGTCGCCCTCAGGGCCTGGAGCGCCTGCGGGAGAGGCAGCCGGAGCGCCAGCCGGCGCGCCAGCCGGCGCGCCAGCAGGCGGTCCGAGGGAAGCACCGCAATTCGCGCAGGTTGCCGAGCCCGGCATCACGGCATGCCCACACGCCACGCAGTTCGTGAGGCTGTGACCGCAGCTACCGCAGAACCGATCGTCCGGAGACACCCGGCCACCGCACCGCGTGCAATGCGCGGGAGGGACCGTGGGAGAAGCGAGAGGCGACAGGGTAGGGCGCCGTGAGGCTCGTCGGCGAGTTGGCGTATCAGAGCGGGAAGCGACGTCTTCGGTCGTGCGTTGGCAAAGTGCAGACACGCCCCTGCTCCCGCAAGCAATTAGCCGTGAAGCCACCGCTGGCGGCACCGTTCGGTCGACTCTACAATTGCGAGCCGATGCGGCGCTACCAATATCCCACGTGCGCGCCGATCGGCTCTCGATGATCGCCGTTCACTCGCGAAGGCATATGCGTCGAAGCATCGCTGTTCTTGCGTTGGTGGCCGCGGCTGCGACAAACGCTGACGCGCAGGGGTTGCGGAAGAAGCTCGAGCTCGGGCTTTTCTCGTTCGGCGACTGTGGAGAGCCCTTGTGTCTTCCGGCGCTGGTTCTCGCCGGCAGCGCACACGGCCGCCACTTCATTCCGTCTGCCGAGGCCGGGAACGCGGCCATCATCGCGTTCCTCGGGAGTGCGATTGGCGCGAACGTGAGCAACATTCCCATCAGCGCCACCACCAGCGGGGTGACGTATTCGTTCGAGGGTGGCGCGCCCGTGCGAACGAACGTGTCGAGCGGACCGATCTTCGCCGAGCGCGCACAAACGCTGGGACGTCACCGGATGTTGATCGGTGCGAACGTCAGCTCCATTCGCTTCAACACGCTGCGCGGCATCCCTCTCAACTCGCTCGACTTCAACTTCGCTCACCAGGACACGGATCCGCCGGGCCTGGGTAGTCCGATCCTCGAGAACGAGTTCATCACGGTGCGTACGTCGCTCGACGTGAACGTGCTCGCCACGATCGCGTTCGCAACGTACGGGGTGACCGATCGCATCGACGTGAGCGTCGCGGTGCCGTACGTCTGGAACTCCATCGATGGTCACAGCTTCGGGCAGATCGTGCCGTTCGGCCCCAACCCGGCGCACTACTTCGCCGGTACGGCGGCGGCTCCTATTCTGTCGGCGACCGCCGACGTGAACGGGTCCGCGTCAGGCATCGGTGACCTAGCGCTGAGAGCGAAGGTGAATCTCTCGTCAGGCGGGGCACAGGCGCGAACGGGCTTCGCACTGCTCGGTGACGTTCGTCTTCCTACCGGGAACGAGGATGACTTCCTCGGATCCGGCAGCACGTCCGCGCGCATCCTGGGCATTGTCTCCGCCAGGTACGGCGACTTCGCTCCGCACGCGAATGCCGGGATGGCGATCCGAAGCAGCGAGGACCAGCAGGACGCGATCCTCGCCACGGCAGGCTTCGACCAGCTGCTCGTGCCCTGGGCGACGTTCGCGTTCGACGTGATCTCCGAGTGGCAGCTGGGTGATCAGAAATTTCCGCTGCCGGCTCCGGTACAGATCACGATTCCGTTCAGCCGGACGATCTATCCGAGCAACATCCCCGATCGCCGCGATGATCTGCTGAACGCTTCGGTGGGCGCGAAGTTCTCGTCGAAGAAGGGCACGACGCTCATCGTGAACGCGCTTCTGCCGCTCAATCGTGGCGGGTTGCGAGCGAGCACGCTCTGGACATTGGGGCTGGAGTACGGCTTCTAGGATCAAAGGGATCGCTAGCGGATGCTGGCGATGTGCCAGCCCCCGGTATCACGCTGCACGACGGCCGTGAAGGCGACCGGGAACGATTGCTCCGACCTCGCGGCTTTCGACGAGAATCGCGCCGAGTATCTCGCGCGCACCGGGACCTGCGTGCCAACCGCGTCGCGCGGTGTGTCGAGGATCTCGACGGTGCCGCCACTCATGCTGATCGGACCACGGGCGTCGTCGAACGTCGTCTGCCACCGCGTCATCACCTCGCTGCCGGCGCTCGGAAACACACGCCGAATGAGGGACGTGTCACGCTGTTCGATCGCGCGCGCGTACGACGCGAGCACGTTCTGAATCTCGGTGCGGAGCTCGGCCTCGGACTTGGGCGCCGGCGGCGGCGGGGCGCTCGGCGGCGGCGTCGCAGGCGTATCGAGACGGGCAGCCGGTCGAGCAGTGGCGCTGTCGACCGTGGGAACGACGTTAGGCACCGATGTCGTTGGCAACTTGGGCTCCGTCACCGGCTGTCGGCGCAGCGAAGCGGAGTCGGTCTTTGCAATTCCGCGCCCGGTAGCAGGCGCCACCGTCGGTGGTGGGGTCGGCGGCGCATAGCGACGCGCGGTGCTCGAGTCTGCAGAACGTGGCGTGCCGGCTGGATCCACAGCAGAGTCGGGGCTGGCCGGCGCTGCCACGTTAGGCGTGGCCGCCGCGGGGGCAGGCGCTTCCTGTGGCACCGGCTGCGGCGCGGGCGGGCTCGGTGCCGGTGGCTTCAAGGCGAGGTACCCGAGGATGCCAGCGGCGAGCGCAGCCGGCATGACCCACCGCAGCGCTCCGCTCTTCGATGGCGCGGTTGCCTGCTTCGGGAGCGCCGGCCGGACGACGGTCGGCTCGTCGGCCGTACTCTGGACGGCGCTGCTCGCGACCGGCGCAGTCGGAGCCGCCGCCTTCGACGTCGGCTGCTTCGGCCGCTCGCGCGTCTTCGGCACCGGGCTCGCCGGCGTGCGGACGATATCCGCCAGTTGGTTGAGCCGCTCAGCCGCGGCGGCGAGCTTCTGCAAGTCTGCGTGCAACGGGTCGTCGTGCGCGAGCGGCGTCGCGCCTAACGAGACGAGCGCGTCGGCGAGGCTTGGGAAACGCTCCTCCGGGGTCTTCGCGAGCATCCGCATGATCGCCGCCTCCATGGCGGGCGGGACATCCGGCCGCGTCTCCTGCAGCGGCGGTGGCGGATTGTCCGTATGCGCCCGCATGAGCGCGAAGCTCGAGCCGGAGAACGGCGGCCGGCCGACCAGCATCTCGTACGCGACGACACCGAGCGAGTACTGATCGCTCGCGCCCGTGAGCTCCTTCGCGTAGCACTGCTCAGGGCTCATGTAGACCGGCGTGCCGACGACCGTGCCCGTCTGCGTCTGATTCGGGCTCTCGGCTACCTTCGCGATACCGAAGTCGGTAACGATCGCTTCCCCATCGGCATTCAGGAGAATGTTTCCCGGCTTGATGTCGCGGTGAATCACGCCACGCCGATGCGCGTAACCAAGCGCGGAGCCGATCTCGTAGAGCCAGGCCCGCACCACGGGGATGGGAAGTGCGCCGACGTCGCGCAGCACGCCCTCGAGCGTTCGTCCGGGTACGAACTGCATGACGAAGAAATGCAGATCGCCGATCTGGCGGACGCCGTAGATGGAAACGATGTGCGCATGCTGCAGGCTCGCGACGGTGACCGCTTCCTGCTTGAAGCGTTCCATCATGCCCGGGCCGAGCAGCAGCCCGGGGGCCATGACCTTGATCGCCACGCGGCGATTCAGCGCGAGATCCCGGGCCAGATATACGGCTGCCATGCCGCCGCGGCCCAACTCGGTGAAGATCTCGTACTCGCCCGTCGTGGCGGCCTGCAGCCGGGTCGCCACGACCGACCACGGGGACGCGTCCGAAGAAGCGGCAACCGTTGGCGCCGACGGATCGACTCGCTCTGTTGCTGTGGTCGGTGGCGTAGGGTTCACCGCCTCAATGGTCGTCCCGCAGACGCCACAGAAGCGGTCGCCCGCCGAGATGGCGGTCTTGCAGTTTGGGCACGTCGACGTTGTCGCTTGCGTCATCGCGTGAAGCGCCGCACGGGTCCTGGGCGGATCGGTTGGCCGTTGGTGGCGACTCGACCCGCAGCGCTAACCAATCTAGTCTCGTTGCGTCCGGGAGTCGCTACGCGGCGTGCGCGCGACCCCTGATTCGAATCGTTACGTGAGCGTGGCGATTTGGCGGACAAGAAAAGCGCGGGACGACAAGACAGCTCGAATATCCTCTTCGAGCGTGGCTCCGACACCCGGTTTGGTGCCGTTGAGCCGGCGTCGTCGTCTACCAAACAGATGTGGCGAAATCGTGAAACATCTGGAGCAACCGGCCAGTTGCTCCGGCGATCTCGGCCGTCGTCGCGCATCTGTCGTTCCACCTTTAGATTACGTCCCGTGCCAAGATCATCCGTCTCCCGAACGGAACGGTTGCGTCCGCCTGCCGCTGTGCCCGATCAGTCGGTTCGGGAGCTCATGGCGGTTCGCGAGGTGATTCACGCGTTCCTGACGGCCGATCGCCCCGAAGAGGTTTACCAGTTCGCGCTCGAGCGAGTGAGCCCGCTGGTAGGCGCAACGTTCGCTTCCGTGTATCTCGTGGACGGCGCGTCGGAACTCATGCGCCTCGGCGGCGCGTACAACTGGCCGCAGCGCTTTCGTCCGTGGCTCGGTGAGGCGCGCGTACGCCTTGGCTTCGGTCCAAGCGGCGAAGCGGCGAGCGAGCGGCGTACGATCGAAGTGCCCGACGTCTTCGCGGACGACGATCTCGAGGATTGGCAGGAAGTCGCATCGGAGCTTGGGTTCCGCGCGCTGATTGCGCTGCCACTCCAGACAGGATCGAAGGTGCTCGGCGCTGTGACGTTCTATTTTGCAGACGCCGAGTCGTTCTCATCCGAGAAGCGGGGGCTGCTGCGGATCGTGGCGGATCAGATGGCGGCGACCGCGGAGAAGTCTCTGCTCATCGATCAGCTGCGCCGGTCCAACGCAGCGCTCGTCGAAGCGAACGCCGAGCTCGAACGGCAATACGCGGCGGTTCTGCAGGCCCGTCGGCTCAAGGATGAATTTCTCGCGAACATTTCGCACGAGCTTCGCACTCCGCTCACTGCGGTGCTCGGCTACATCTCCATTCTCCAGGATGGCATCTCCGGTCCGCTCACCGACGGTCAGCGCCACGACCTCACGCACGTCAAGCGCGCGAGTGAGCGACTGCTCGACCTGATCGAAAGCCTTCTCGAGCTCACGACGCTCAAGCGCGGAGAGCTCGACGTGTTCATCGAGGACGTCGA
>AR_comb_assmDRAFT_10327642_pt1 | contig 13060 bp, 7 predicted proteins | sample ArasoioldDNA_FD_10543 | JGI IMG/M metagenome (IMG submission 10543) | reverse complement strand
TCAGACCTGATAATGATTCTGGTCAGTTCGATGGGTTTACTGTAACATGGCTATTCTGAAATTTTAAATTGACTTGATGCAAGAGAAGTAAATTGTAGTCCAAATATCATTTGCCCAAACTTGTACATCATAATCACATTCAAAATTAAATATGGATGCCCAATTGATCCAGTCCATACAGGACTATATTACCGAAAATCGAGTCAAGGGGACATTCCTTCAAGATGATCTATCGAAGTTTTTGATTGAGAAGCTTGCGGCCATCTTCTCATTCGACCTGCAAGAACGCTGGCTATGGGAGCAGGTTGTGTTCGAGAATTGTGACTACTACGATTATGAAGGAGCCGATTGGGATAAGGTGATGAAATTCCTGCTGTCTGATTTTCATGATAAAATTTATCTCGTTGTTACGGATGATGAATTCTATCCGTGGAAGTTGTTGGAATGTGATAAAGCTTCAGTTGTGCACCTCTTAAACCAACAACAATTATTTGAGTTTTTTATCTTCGACGATTCGTTCGATAAGATAATATTCGACACACACGAAAACCTTCTGATCAAATACGTTAAATAAACGTTTTATAGTAACTAGTATCTAGTACCCAGTATCCAGCAACATCATTTACCAAACCTATACAACAAAATCCCATATCCAACACCCGCGGGATCTTTCGTATTAGCCAACTGGAACGCCATATACTTTCCATCTGTGGACACCACAGGATTGGAAGATTTGTATCCTTCATAATCATTGAAATGGGTGACGCGTATAAAATCTTTCCCCGTTCCATCCATTTTCAATTTCCAGATATCAATATTTCCACTGCCGCGTGTTCCTCCCAGCCATTCGCATTGCCTGTCGGCTTCGACCAGTGTGTATTGACTATTTGGAATAATGCCTTCTACTTCATTATACGTTTTAGGCTTTTGAGAGAAGTTGGTTACTGCCAATGTTTTCAAATCTATTCCCATTACAGAAGCACATCCGTTGGGCTCATAACAGGTAAAAGTGAGTTTGGAATCGTTATCATAAAAATCCTGCGCTTCAAGCGTGCAGTTTCTATCAGGACTCTCAAATATTGTTTTCTGATTAACAAGCCTGGGAATACTATCAGACAGATCAAGATCGGCAAGTATAAGCCGGGACGCTCCTTCGGGAATTTCCGGAACATGGTCGTGGAGTTGCGAAAACGCGATCTTCAAACTCTTCTTCGATATAGCCATTCCTTCACTCATGTGAATGCCGAGTTTCAAAGGCTTCGATCCTTTTCCTTTTTTCAAAAACCAAAGTTCATTGTCTTTTCGCCTGCTGGTACTGATGTTTTCAAATTTCTCCGGCCCAATCAGTATATAATCGCCATTTGATAAATGCATCACACGTAGAAATACTGCACCCGGTACATTACAGGTCAAACAAGTAATCTTCTTCGTCTTCATATCATAGAGCATCGCATCTCCAAAACTTTTTGCCATGAAGGCAATCTGCTGGTTATCGGGAGAGAAATCCGCGCGCTCTCCAAACTGAGTGAGCATGGTAATGTTCGAAGGCAGGTGATCCATCGGGCTACCCGGTTTCCTTTTTTGTTGTTGAGCCACCACGCTATTAACGAGAATGATCGCTAAACAAAGAGAAAGAGCTGACGAAAGTTTCATATCAGGAAATATTAGTGGAAGGTCGACAAACCTCCCCGAATATCCATAGAATTTAACCGCTCCTAATACTTTAGGATTTCTCTATAGGGAACTTCCCTTATTATCGCCGCCATTAAATGTCGCATGCGTCAACCCTGCCTGGTCTTTATCCTTCTCCACCTGATTTCCTATGCCTCCTTTGGCCAGGAAAAGGATTCCACCATTTACCGAAAGAAATATTTTACGCAGAAGCATACAAGTGAAATTATCCTGGATGGTATTCCCAATGAACCCGCATGGGATGCGGTGCCATGGGGTGGCGACTTCATCCAATTCATGCCGCACTATGGACAACCACCAGCTCAGCCAACAAGCTTCAAAATTTTATATGATGAGAAGTATCTGTATGTGGCGTATCGTTGTCATGATCTCTCTCCTGATTCGATAGTGAAACGAATGGGAAGAAGAGACGAATTTCCGGGGGATTGGGTAGAAATTAATATTGATAGTTATCACGATCTACGCACCGCGTTTTCGTTTACCCTTTCAGTTTCTGGCGTTCGTAATGATGAATTCTGCTCAAACGATGGTAATAATTGGGACGCGAGCTGGAATCCCATATGGTTTGCTAAAACGCATGTTGATGACAAAGGTTGGACAGCGGAAGTAAAAATACCTTTCAGCCAGTTACGATATGGCAACGAAAAGCAGAAAGTATGGGGGATTCAGATAATGAGAAGATTGTTCAGGAAAGAAGAACGGTCTACCTGGCAACACATTCCACAGGGATCGGCCGTATGGGTCAGCAGGTTTGGAGAATTGCACGGTCTGAATGATATTCCAATGCACCGACAGGTAGAAATTGCTCCGTATGTGATTGCGCAATTGGATAAGTATAAAAAAGAAGATGGAAATCCCTTTGCGACAGGAACAGATACGCGGTTGGCTGCAGGACTCGATGGAAAGGTTGCAGTGACCAATGACCTGATTCTTGATTTCACTATCAATCCCGACTTTGGACAGGTAGAGGCTGATCCCTCTCAGGTTCGAATTGATGGATTCCAGAATTTTTTTGAAGAGCGAAGACCATTTTTCATTGAAAGCAGAAATATTTTTGATTACCAACTAACGGGATCTGAAGCAGGAGGGGATTATGACGCGGATCTTTTATTTTATTCCAGGCGCATTGGTAGTTCACCTCACGGTTATCCGTATGTGAACAATGGAGAGTACGTAGACTTTCCACAAAACACTTCAATTCTCGGTGCTGCAAAATTCAGCGGGAAAACCAGGAAAGGATGGAGCATTGGAGTTTTGGAAAGTGTGACGCAAAGGGAAATGGCCACCATTGATAGTTTGGGCAAGAGGCGAAAAGAAATGGTGGAACCCCTCACCAGTTATTTTGTGGGAAGGCTTCAAAAAGATATTCATTCCGGGAACACTATTATTGGTGGCATATTCACTGCCGTAAACCGTGAAAGTGGATTGGATAATCTTCTTCCGCGCAACGCTTATTCGGGAGGAGTTGATTTCCTGCATTACTGGAAGCAACGCACCTGGTACATTCGGGGTAATGTTGTCTTCAGCCATTTGAAAGGAAGTAAGGAAGCATTGCTGAATACACAAACAGCTTTTGAACATTTGTTTCAAAGGCAAGATGCACCTGAAGTTGAAGTGGATAGTAGCAGGACCGCATTGACCGGAACAGGTGGAACAATCAGGTTTGGAAAGGTGGGAGGAAAAGGTGGTAAGCATGGTGAAGTGTTCAGATTTGAAACCGGAGTAACTACACGTTCTCCTGGATTAGAGCTAAATGATATTGGTTTCATGCTTACTTCAAATGAGATCAATCACTTTGCATGGGCTGGAATTCATTGGCAAAGACCATTTTCCATATTTAGAACAGCAAGGATCAATTATAATCATTGGTCGCGGTGGGATTACGGCGGACAATTCCTCTACCAGGCATTTAATTTCAATACGCACGCAACTTTTAGAAACAATTGGCAAACGGGAATGGGCACAACCTGGAATCCTTATGATGTTTCCAACAATGCGCTAAGAGGAACAACTTCACTTCGCAGGCCTGCCGGTATTGGTCATAATTTTTATGTAACATCAGATTACAGGAAAAAGTTTTACGCCAACTTCAGTACGTTTAATTTTTGGGGATTCGACAATACCGTTAAAGGGAATAATGTAGCGCTTGACCTGAACTATCAACCCATCAATTCACTTCGCATAAGCGTGAGCGGGAGTTACTCTTTCAATTGGAGAAGGCAGGATCAATTTGTAAGCAATGTGGGATTCAACGATGGAGTGAGAACAGTAGTAGCAGAAGTGGATCAACAAACGATAAGATTTACGGGAAGGGTGACCTATAACATCACGCCCGATTTAACCCTGCAGTACTATGGACAGCCATATACTACCCGACCATTGTATGATCATTATGGATATGTGTCAAGTCCTCTCGCAAAAAAGTACGATGATCGCTTTTATGTGTATGCGCCAAACGAGATAAGTTCAAGCAATGGAACTTATTTCATTGATGAGAACCACGATGGCAACCCGGATTATAGTTTTTCGAAACCTGATTTCAATTTTGTTCAGTTTCGTTCCAATCTCGTGTTGCGTTGGGAATACAAACCAGGGTCTGAATTATATCTTGTATGGTCTCAGTCAAACACTCCCGATGTTTCTGACGATCTCTCCACTCCAATCTTTCAGAGCATGTGGAATAATCTCTTTGCCGAACAAGGTCGAAATAACTTCCTGATCAAATGCACGTATCGATTCTTAAGATAGAGTACAAAGACGCTTTTTGAACCACGCGTTCGGTGGTTCGGCTGAAGCCGAATGAAAAAATCAAACTACGATTTGTCCACACATTTGCGCATCAGGGGCTAAAGCCCCGATCGATAATGAGCACCATACCCCAGCCTGAAGGCTGGGGTTATAAAGGATGCACAATAAAAGGTTGCATTATCATAATAACTCTTGCCTTCAGGCGGAGAATGCTTAACAGATATCGTAATGTTTGATAATCAGTAACCCCAGCCTTCAGGCTGGCATATGAAGGTAACTCACGTTTCGAGATGTTTTAAGGTGGTCCGCTTGATAGATATCGTAAGGTGATCATGGCCAACTCCAGCCTTAGGCTGGGGATGCTGCCCAGATATGTCACGTGCTTTAGCTCTGAGTCGTGTACCTCTCCGCATTACACAACTGTGTTCATTGATAACCCCAGCCCTGCCTCCCGGCAGGCAGGCTTCAGGCTGGGGTAGCAGCAATCCCCGATTCGGGGCTTTAGCCCCATACCTAATTGTCGCGTGAGATCACGCACTGCATAATAGTATCATGCTGGGGAATATCTGCATCAACAGACCGGTCTCTGCAAAACATTGGATCGATCTCTTCAATCAAAATTCACTTTTTTCATACCTAAACTCCTCGTTGTAGCGCATAATGCCGCATGGTACGCTGTTTGAACTCATTATAATAAATAGCAACAACAAAACGCTAAATCATGAAAAATCTAGCTTCTATATTCGTTGCCCTCCTGGTGTACGTGCCGGTGGTAACCGCGCAGAAACTGACCATCCGCTTTGAAGGGTTGGCAAATGCTGACAACAACACAGCCCAGAATTTTATCGCAGATCTTGATGGTCGAAAATATTATTCTTCTGATGGCGAGGTGACACCAAATTCAGCAGCAAAACAAATCAGCATCAGCGACCTGCCAATAGGGTCTCATAAAATCACCGTGTACGAAACAACTGATAATTCATCGACCAACGCAAACAATGCTTTGTACTCAAATAATTTTCAATTGAGATCAGGTTACGATATGGTCATTGCCATAAGAAGAAATGGACAGGTAAGCTTTTCAGAGAAAAAGGTGAAAGAAACCTCCACTGCTGTTTCTAAGACGCCCATGACTGACGTTGATTTTCAGAAACAACTCAAGGCTATCAATGCAAATTGGTCCCAAACATCTAAATACAAAACAGTCAAATCGGCTCTCTCCAATAAATCATATTATTTTACTACTGACCAGGTAGGACAAATGTTATTGCCTATCACTTCAGAGACCAGGCGCCTAGAACTTGCGAAACTATCTTATCCGAAAGTTACAGATCCGGAGAACTTTGGGGATGTATCAGACCTTTTCAAAACGCAGTCGAACAAGGATAACATGGATGCATTTATTAAATCCAAGAATGCAGAAATCGCAACAACTACGGGAATTAATTCGGCTCGGCCTCCCATTTCTACCCAACAATTCAATCAACTTCAACGCAAAGTAAAAAATCAGTATCAGGAATCCGGAAAGATTGCAGTTTTAAAAGATGCATTTACCGTGAGCAGTAATTATTATTACACAACTGCCCAACTTAAGCAGTTACTATTGTTGATTCCAACCGAAACGGAGAGGCTAACTTTAGCAAAGCAGTCCTATGCCCGGGTTTCTGATGAAACAAATTTCGCTTCCTTATATACAATATTCAATACACAGGCAAATCGCGACGATTTTAATGCATATGTAAAATATGGTGGTACTGTTCCAACAACCACCGTGAGCAGCAGGCCTGCCATGAGTGACGGAGATTTCACGAAGTTGCAGCTTAAGGCACGTTTGCATTTTCGCCAATCCAGCACCGTCAATGAAATAAAGGAAGCGCTTAATAACACCAATAATTATTTTTCAGTTGAGCAGGTCCGTTCACTCTTGTCGTTAGTATCGGCAGAAGCTGATAGACTGACGTTGGCTAAACTGGCATATGCAAAGACAGTAGATCAAGCCAATTTCACGCAGCTTTACGATCTTTTTACCTCACAGACTAGTATTACAGAATTAAATAATTATATCAAGTCAGTTTCTTTGAGATAAAATTATTAACACACTAGGAACAAGGCACAAGGGACAAGGCACAAGGGACAAGGCACAAGGCACAAGGCACAAGGCCAAGATACAAGGCACAAGGACCAAGGCACAAGATATGTAGTCTATGTACCTTGGTCTTTGTACTTTATATTAGACGGTTGGAATTAGTGATGATGGCAATGCTGTCCTTTATGTAATTCTCCTACTTCCGGATCAATCACTTCAAAATTCGCCATCATGCCGGCTTCGTGATGTTCCAGGATATGACAATGATACATCCACATACCCGGTCTGTTATCCGGCATCCATGCAATTTTCACTTTAGATTTTGGCGCCAGATTGATCGTGTCCTTCCAGGAAATAAACTCGGGCGCAACGCCATTTCTTTCAATAACCTGGAAGAAGAAACCATGCAAATGGAATGGATGATCCATCAAACTGGTATTGGATACTTCCCAAACTTGTAGTTCTCCAACCTTTACTGGTTTATCATTTGCGTGCACTTTGTTATTTACCAAAAAATCAATTCCATTCCTGAGGCTTGCACCCACAGATAGTTTGACACTTCTATTAATCGTGGCATTTCCGTCTGCAAGGGCTTTGATTTCTCTCAATGCGCCAGGAATAGTTGCAATGGAAGGCTTTTCTTTTCCAACAAGCACTCTCGCAAATGATTGTTGTTTTGGTTTCAAAAATGTCATGCGGTTATAAGGCAGTGATTCAATATAAAAACTTTCTTCTTCTTTGAAAGGTCCAACAAGTATTTCAACTCGTTCACCAGGTGTGATGAGTATTCGGGTGGCTTCCACAGGTTTCTCAATTAGACCGCCATCCGTTGCGATGATGCGGAAAGGTTTCCCTTCGAGATGCAACATGAAATACCGAGCGCTCGAAGAATTAATCAGTCTCCATCTTTCGGTTTGACCCGCATGCATGTGGATGTAAGGCATTTCTTTGCCGTTGATAAGAAGGGTATCACCTTCCCTGCCATCATGTCTTTCTTTCCATCTTTCAATAAAGTTTCCTTTCTTGAATTCATTGTGGCGGTCCAGTTTCATATCGTCAATCATCAGCACTCGATCTTCATCTACCTTTAGTGCTGATTCTTCTTCAACGATCAACGCACCGTACATTCCTCTTTCCATTTGGGAAGTTTCCTTATGATGAGAATGGTACCAAAAAGTGCCGGCATCAGGAACAGTGAAACTGTACTCGAATTCTTCACCAGGTTGAATAGGTTTTTGCACTTCTCCCGTTCCATCCATAGTTGCAGGTAGCCTGATCCCATGCCAGTGAATAATGGTGGGTTCTTGCAATTCGTTTTTCACTTTAATGACTATCGTATCACCTTTTTTTGCTTTCAAGGTTGGTCCCGGTACCTGCTGATTGAATCCCCAGGCCTGAATTGTTTTTTGTTCGGAAATTTTCCATTTGAATGATGAAGCAGTGAGTTCGTAGTAAATCTTGTTTGGCGTCATGTGGTTATTTTTTGTGACACAAAACTAGTTTCCTCCGCAGGCGAACACGTTACGTATTAAAGGGATTGATTTATATAATTTTTGTTTTGCGGTATCTGATCGGGATTTCACTTGCGCATTTTCGTACCCTTTACTTCGCAGGTAATAACACAGATGTTCTTCTATTGTGATCAAAAAGCTTTACCTTATATATAATCTTGTCAAGCATTCTGCAAGCCCCATGGTCCCTTTTTTTAAAAGAAGCATAGTTGTTCTAACATTTGTTGTTGCATTTTGTTCCATAACCTGCAATAAGGACTCTTCAATCGCATCCGCTGGGAGTATATCCGAATTTGAAACCAGATTGGACCAGTTGAGAAATAAATCCAATATTCCCGGCATGGTGGCTGGGATTGAAAAAAATGGGCAAATCACCTGGACCAAGAGTTATGGATTTGAAAACAAGGAATCATCAAAGCCAGTAAGCAGTACTACTATTTTTCATTTGGCATCTTTGACTAAGACTTTTGCATCAACGGTGATCATGCAACTCGTGAAAGAGAACAAGATCAATCTCAATGACGCGGTATCAAAGTACGGGGTGAACTTGACAGAACAGGATACAGTACGAGTGATTCATTTGCTCACGCACACATCGGAAGGAAAACCTGGAACTAATTATAATTATAATGGAGACAGGTTTGCCTTGTTGTCGAATGTTATTCAGTCTGCAACAGGAAAATCTTTTCATCTCCTGGCAACCGAGAGGATCATGAGACCTCTTGGTTTGAATAATACTGCGCCAAGCAATATGCAAATGGCAGCAGAGGATGGGTTCGACACAATTCTTCTTAAAACCAACACAGCCCAGGGTTATGCTTCCAATGGAAAGGATAAAGTGAATTACCCTCCAGGAGTTAGTACCGCTGCAGGATTTGTTTCTAATATTACCGATATGCTTAATTATGCCAGGGCCTATGATGAAAGTTTGTTACTCACAGAGGATTTAAAGACCAAGGTGTTTTCGCCCATGATTTCTAATTCAGGCAAAGCGCTACCATATGGATTGGGATGGTTTGTCCAGGAAATTGAAGGTGTGAAAGTAACATGGCATTATGGGTATTGGGTAGGGATGTCGTCGTTGATTATCAGAATTCCAGATAAGAAGATTTCGTTCGTATTGATGGCAAATAGTGATATGCTCAGCGCTCCTTATCCGTTAGGTGCCGGAAATCTCACGGTTTCTCACTATGCAATGGAATTTTTGAAATCTTTTGTATTGCCTGGCGCTAAACTCTAGCTGCAAGTTTACTATTTGGGAAAATGAAAGGTTAGATTATTCTGCACCAAATGCGGCGAGAAGAAATGAGTAGGGTCGTTAAACGAGAAAAAGAGATTTCGTTTTCCTTGAATGGTATTGAATATGTCCAGGAGGAGGAAATCGTTCATTAAGAGATAAGGCGAATGGAGTTGAAGGACGATACCGATGCCTGTTGATTTATTGCGATCGCTTGCCATTGGGGCAATGACCTGTCTACAATTGAATTTTCTCATAGTATCATAAGCCTCGGCGTTATAGCGGAATTTACCTTTTCGTTTGTCACTAATATTTAAGCTATCCAGGAAATTCTGAAGTAGGGCAGGGCTTGTACACGAATCAACATCCTCGAACAGTGCAAAGTCAAAATTCGATTTTAAATAATCAGAAGGGCCCGTCTTGAAGAGCGTGTGGTTGTTAGTTTTATCGATGTAACGAACATAACGCTTCAATCCCAGCAGGCTATAATTAATGACCAGTACATCTTTTCTGTAATTCTCCATTTCCTGAACATACCATAACGGATAAGTATCGTTGTCGCCCCCCGTAATCAATATTCCATTTTTTTCAACTTCAGAGAGGTAGTCTCTGGCTAATTTTAGGAGACTATCAGGGTATATTGAGGGCTTCAGGAATTTTCTTGCAGCGTCAGGATGACCCGCCACTAGCAGTGTTGAATATGCGAACAAATATTCATTGGCATATTTTATATGACTATTGCCAACCCTTGTTATATAAGAAGGGTTTTTCTGGAATAGTTTCTTATATGCTTCAATAGCTTTTGTTTCATATGAAATGAATTTGTCCCTTCTCGTGGTACTAATAGAATCAGTCTCCTGAAGTAATTTCCTGTCGGGCTCATTGTTTGTGAAATGGTCGCCCCACTGATCAAAAAAATAACCGAGCGCGTAGCTGGAATAGGCTCTGCCCATTCCTTCGAGCGCAACGGCAGAGAGATTCGTTTTCTTTTCATAATCCCGGATAACATCATAATCCCACCCGGCGTATCCAAAATAAATGTTGTGGTCAAACTGATAGGTAAGGTATTCTTGTCCTTCGGTTTCACTGAAATACTGGTCTACTATCGTTGCTATAGCATCAGTTGTTAATGCCGAAGCCGAAGGATATTTAAGCGGCAGGTATTGCTTTTTTGTGGCCGACCAAAACAACTGCGAATTCTCATACCTGCCGGCTGTACTGATTTCTTGTTCAACGGTAAACCAACCCTCCCTCTTCTTTTGAAATTTCAATTTCAGAGGAGATCCAATATCGTAATGATACTTGCTGAAATAGGTTTTCACAACCTCTGCGAAGGGAGGTGCCTGGGCAATACTTTGAAGATGGAAGCCACAGGTTACAAAAGACAAAAGAATAAGGGCTCTAAGGATTCTCATATATCGAATTTAAGGAATTGAAGTGGGCAGAGGTATCATTGAACGGCGTGTGTCACCTTGGTGCTCTTCGTAGAACTCTACCACCCCCACGAAGTAGGGATTTAATCCTCAAAATAACCGTTCGCTGGCAATGTGTACTTCTTACAAATAATCTTTCCCCAGTTTAAGAAATAATACTAATTTGATGCGTCCGAATAAGTAACTATTTATTTACTTGGGCTGAACGACTGCTTAACAATCGGTTGGTTCTTTTGCCAACCCAATATGAAACAAAACTGCTGCAAATGGAAAAGCTCTATTTCGTACGAAGCTGCGCGAAACTTTTTTTCTACCTTCTTTTTACTGTTGTTTGGATTTCTTACTCTTCCTCCGCAATTGCCCAGGATGCAGGCGGATCCAAAACCGTTAATGGAACTATCAAAGATGGAAGTACAGGACAACCCCTGGAAGGCGCTACCATCGTGGTGAGAGGCACCACGCAAACTACTTCAACGGATGCCAAAGGTGCATTCACGATCATCGTAACTCCGAAAGCGACCCTTGTGATTAGTCACGTAGGATACACGGCACAGGAGATTCGGGTCGGAGATAAAACAACTATCGATATTGCAATGGCATCAAGCAGTTCCGACCTGGGACAGGTTGTAGTAGTGGGATATGGAACGCAAAGAAAAAAGGACGTGACCGGTGCAGTGAAATCTTTGAAGGCTGAAGATTTCAATAAAGGCATTGTCACCAACCCACAACAATTATTGCAGGGCAAGGTTTCGGGAGTCAACGTCACCTCCGTTAGTGGTGAACCGGGAGCCGCGCAGGGTCTAACCATTCGTGGACCTGGTGGAGTAAGAACGGGAAGTACACCTCTATATGTAATAGACGGAATACCGATGGACAACTCTGCAACAGGTAGAGGCGACCCCCTCAATTTCATTAATTCCCAGGATATCGAAACAATGGACGTGTTGAAGGATGCTTCAGCCACTGCCATCTACGGAGCACGAGGTGCCAATGGGGTTGTGATCATCACCACTAAAAAGGGTAAGGCTGGCGCTTCCTTATTGAACTTTTCAAGCAGTATTGGGTTTTCAAAAATTGCAAGGGCGTTGCCAGTGTTTAGTGCCAGCGAGTTCAGAGTTGAAGTGCCTAAAGTTGGGGGTATATTGGACGACAAAGGTGGAAATACCGACTGGCAAAAGATCGCCACAAGAAATGGGATCACTCAAGACTATAATCTTTCTCTAAGTGGCGGGGCTAACAAATTCACTTATTATGCGTCGTTCGGAATGCAGAAGCAGCAGGGTATTATCAAGGCGAATCAACTAGATAGGTATTCAGGTCGCTTCAATGTATCGCAGAAATTCTGGGACGATAGACTAACGCTCGATGCGAATTTGGCGGTTACATCTACCATCAACGATCGGCCTCCTTTCACCACCATTATTGGTGATGCCATCAGTAGCAATCCTACATATCCTGCATATGACGCCAATGGAAACCCCGCGGTATACCTGAATCTGAATAATCCGCTGATGACAATTACCCTTGACAGGGAATTCAGTAAGATCAATCGGGTGGTTGGTAATATTTCTGGTTCACTCAGGCTAGCAAAGGGACTGGTATATCGTATAAACTTCGGCGTTGATAATTCAAATGGCATGGTTGACATTCAGAACATGCCAAGCGCAGTACCCGTACGCCTGGGCAGGCTCGAAACATTCTACAATTACAACCGTAACCGGTTGATCGAAAATTATCTCACTTATAGTTTTACCAAGGGTGAACATAATGCAACAGCCCTTGCGGGTTATTCTTATCAAAAGATTTTTGTGCAGGGCAGAAATAACAGCATCAACAATTTCCCAACGAATGGAGTTGAGCCGCAATACAACCCTGGTTTGGGTCAGCTGCTGGACCTCGCTAACAATCGCCCCGGTGGTTATGCTTATATAAATGAACTGCAATCCTACTTTGGTAGGTTGACTTATCAATACGCGGGTAAATACCTTGCGACTGTGAATTTCAGGGCCGACGGTTCTTCAAAGTTTGGTGAGAACAACAAGTATGGATACTTCCCGTCCTTCTCATTGGGATGGGTAGCATCGCAAGAAGAGTTTCTCAAAAACTCTCCGTTCTCTCTATTAAAACTTAGAGCCGGCTGGGGTAAAACCGGTAACCAGGAGATTCCTCCAAAAATTACACAGCCATTATTTAATACTTCCACTGCCGCTGGCCAGAGCTATCCACTTTATCCAACCGGCCCATATCCTCCGGGTACAGTATACGTGAGACTCGCGAATCCAAATTTGCAATGGGAAGTGTCTGAACAAACAGATCTCGGACTCGATTTCGGTTTATTGAACGGAGCGCTGAC
>AR_comb_assmDRAFT_10032776_pt1 | contig 13060 bp, 13 predicted proteins | sample ArasoioldDNA_FD_10543 | JGI IMG/M metagenome (IMG submission 10543) | reverse complement strand
TGTATGCCGAGTCAAAGCTGGAGGTCGTCTGGTATGTTATGAAATGGTCCCAATCGTCATTGCTGCCATCTCTGATAACGACATTCATCCCCTTGATGACGTTCAGGCCAGTTGCCGTCGTGTCTATGGCCTTGAAGCCTTTACCTTGGTCAGCGCGTAACTTGAAGACATCTTCCATTTTGATAGCAAAGGTCGGTGTTGTCGTGTCTTTCACAAACCAGTCGTCTGCTATGAACTTCTTCAGTTGGCCGTCCGACTGCTTATAACCCATCAACTTCATGTCGATAAACTGGCCCTGCTCGTTGACGAGGTGCAGTGACGGATATTTCAGAGAGGTCGTGGCACTAGCGGGCTGAATGAAATTACCAGTTGTAGAGGCGTAGCCCACAATTGCGAGTACTAGGATTGATGCTATTCCTAGAGCGTAAACGTTTTGATTCTTCTTCATCATAAAGCTTTAATGTGCAGCGTGATACTTAAGCTATGTGGTGTGATCCTCGTGACGCGTGATACTTAAAATAAAAAGGGATTAGGACGTCAGATTGCGCTTAGTTTGTCGAGTGTCTTCTTGTTGATCTCTCCTGGTTCATCCCGATTCGCCTTACGAAATGGGAATAAGGATAGTGCCTCCTTATTTGGTGTTTCTAAGCTAGGCACTTGGTCCATCTGTTGATCGGCCATCGTTTGCCTTGCCAGTGTATACATATCCAAGCGGCTCATGTTGCCCATAGAACGCCTAATTATCTTTGCAAACACTCTGGTAAAGAAGCCTCGAACTTGACCCGATTCATCCTCTGATTCCTCGGAAAGTTGGTATTCCTGGCATGCCGACCATAGAGCATTATTCTGTGTAGTGACTACTGATGCGCCACTTGGTTGTTGTGCTTTTTGGACAACAGAAGCAAATCCAATCCTAGCCTTCTCCATCTGAGAGGGCACGACGCTGTGCATTGCAAGCCTCCATTCTATAGGTGGTGGAATGAAACGTCTTCTTACGACCTGATTAATCTTGTCATCCGTCTTTCCTAACTGCGTTTGTATAATCCTAGTCACTGTTCCACTGTAACATGTGTCGAAAATAGCGTCGATCCTTGCACCTGGATCCGCCTGTGAAAACTTTTGATGGTATGTGTCATCTCGTATGCAGCCGTAATCATTGCCTGCGTCTGAGAAGTCTATGTCCACAGCACAAGTGGCTTCATCTATGTGGTCGGGTTCATCTCCAGCTGCTCCTTTCTGATCTGGCAGTTGGGTGCCATGTCCAGAATCAAAGAATACTCTGACGTCTCCTGATTTGGTTCCTTGCGTTAACCAGTCAAGACCTTTCAAGATGTTTGCGCGCGTTGCATTATGATCGAGTAACAGTCTGATATTTGAGTGCGGAAAACCTGCGATCTTGAGCGACTCACGCATATCTAAAGCGTCAGCAACACATCCGTTCAGCTCGTTAGGTGCTGGATATTTATCTATGCCAATTAAAAGTGCCTTAGTGTTTGACAAACTGATTAAGCCATGTCAGCAACCTTATTAAGGTTACCGACATAGACCATACCTCACTAAATTTCCTTTTCGGCTTGCTGAATTGTATATAAGCTCATGACATATATCGCTATAGCCGACAGAGATGAAGTGAGGCGCTTATCAGGCAATCGTGCCAAAGGTACCGTTCCCGATGCCGTAATTGACTCCGCAATCGTCTCAGCAGATGATTATGCGCGTGACAGAACCCGAAACCAGAACTGGAGTCTTGGGGATGCTGGTTATAACTCTGTCAAGATGGGCAGCGAACGCATAGCTGCATCAACCATCCGCCACATGTTTCAGGACGAGCAGGATGAGGCAGAAGAGTTGTTCAAAGAAGGAAATGGCATACTTGACACTGTCGCTCAGAACGGCGTCATAGGTGGTGGTTCTGGATCTGGGACTAGCGCTGGCACTGTCGTAAGCAGAGTTAGACCCTATCAGACATACCCACTAAACCAAGATGTCGGCTATGATGCACAAACGACTAGCGGAGGGTCGATCTTCTGATTTGTGTGCTGATATCGTTCGCAATATCAATGAATCCATAGAAGTTACTGAAACAGTCAATCACGTAACCAACTTTGAAAAATACGGCGTTCAGGGCAGCAATCCACTCGGAGCTTACAAACAACGAACCAACGTTATGTTACGAGATGCAGTTGAAACGCTCTGGGATACGGTGACAAAGGATCCTCAGGCATCTGAGATCAACTTTTCGACAAAGTGGACGAGTGATTTTAGTGAGGTGGATCTGGTTTTTCTGCTCAATGTCAGCACTGATCCCAATCTGCGAGGCCAACGCTCTACCGACTGGAGTCTTGTAACAGTCGTAGACACCATAGATATTCACATCTTTGTGAGGGGTGCAGGTGGTGAGGAGGAAGTCGACACGTTAGGCAAGGTCGAGCGTGCACTGAAGCAGATAATCAAAACCCATACCAACAGCCTGATCCCATTTGCCCATTTCAATTATGTCCGCACAGCGACTGCTCCACTCCAGCGACCTGATGATTTGCAGACTGCATGGCATGATATCATGACCGTGGAATGCATATACATGGAGAGAACAGCAGTAACCGTTTAAAGGTTACTTACTTCCTTTCTTGCTTTTCTTACAAACTCGCTTCTGGATTTAAATTAAATGAGCGTGTACATTCCTGCTGGCGGTTGGCTTGCTATCAAGCGGCCGCAATTCGTAGAAGAAGCTGTTTATGGCACTACCCCATCAAGTCCTACATTTACATCGGCTGGCCCTCTTTCAACATGGACAAACACATCTGAGATTCAAAATACGCAATATCGGGAACTTGGCACACGTGATATTAACTCACTCATCAAGACAGGCGAGCAGCACTCTTTCCAATTAACATATAATCCTGTCGACGCTGTGCTTATGGGCTATGGGGTTAATCTTCCCAGCGGGAGTGGTTCGATCGAGAAGTCACTGAGTTTCGTTACCTCGCAGAAGATGGATAACGTCGAGAATTATATTGTCTGCACTGGTTGTATTACTAACGAGATCACAATAGAGATCGCTAACGATTCACCCGTCAACGTTACCCAGAGTTTCCGCGCAAAGAACATCTCAACACCTGCGACAACTCCAGGATTTACAGGTACGCCAACTTATGCAGCTAACACGACTTTGCTTCCCTGGACCAATCAAACACCGGGATCAGGACCTCTCACCTTTAACGGTACAGTAGTTGATGTCTCAACCTTCAGCACAACAATCACAAACAATGTAAACGAGATCAAGCCAAACGGTGATGCTGTCGCCAAGATTGTAGCACCAACATTGAGAGAAGTCACTTTCTCATTCACGACATGGTTCAAGGACACAACCTTGATCGCAGACACAAAGACTTTGACTCCAAGAGCGATGGAGTACAAACTGAGCACTGACAAGAAACTCGTATTCACAGACGCATATTTGAACAAGTTTGAAACGAGTGATGATGTCGGCAGCAACGACTTTAAGGATCTTGCATTTACCGGTGTGGCGAAAGCGGTCACCATCAGCTCATACTGAGAGCTTTATATTAGAGTGCTTGCACACCAGAATTTGCTACGAAATACACTGCAGCCGTTCTCTTTTCTTTTATTCTGATAGCAGGGATGCTGGTATTGCAGCCCAATAAAGCATTTCCTCGAACTGTCAGCGCGCCTCCAGATTATCTATATTGGTATTCTGCCAAGACTGACCGAGTCATAGACGGGGACACCATCGAAGCAACGCTTGATTTAGGCTTTCATATCGCCATGAAAGAGCGCTTCAGGCTTTACGGAATAAATGCCTATGAACTGACAGACAAGGATCCGCAGAAAAGACAGCTCGCTTTGTTAGGTAAGCAATTTGTGACTGATCAGCTGATGCCAGAAGACAAACCGATTGTCATCAACTCCATCAAGGATGAACAGGAAAAATACGGTCGTTGGCTCGCGGTCATATATTACCAGGATTCTGCCAATGCATGGCACGATTTGAATCAGGAGCTAATAGACAAAGGTCTGGCAGTCGAATACTTTCCCTGAAATCAAATCAAAACACATACTCCTCTAGTAATGGTTAGCAACCATTCTTTTTCGTTATATCTCAATGTCAGCAGCAGACAATAATAATCCACAGACACTATCAGCGGACCTGCTCAAAGCATTAGGTCCATATCAAGAATTTTATCTCAAGTTAAACGACGAACAGAACAAAGCGACGGCGGAACTTGCAAAGCAGAACTCCTTCACAATCCATCTGGGCAAATCCAGCGGGCGGAAGGTAGAGGATCCTATTTCTGGCGAGCAGGTGGAAATGTATGATTCCTTCGAGGAAAAGGTCTATGAGAGGCGCAAGATTCTACAAAGAGACTGGAAGCGATTAAAGATCATAGAGTCAGAGGAGACGAAGGAGAGAGATCCGCTGAAGAAGTCAGAACACACAGAGAAGAAACTCCGAGCAGGGGCATTCTATTTCCTCGGGATGACTAAAGAGGAATGGGATCGTGTTGATATTGCAGAATTAAAATCGGTGGTCGAGGCATGTATGTTGAGGACAGAATATCCTCTCCCTTATTCAGCCAAAACCTGAAGCGGTGGCTAAACAACTTGGATGTTAAAGAAGACATGACTGAGGAAGAAGTCTGGCATATTCAGGCGTATGTAGAATGGCGAGATCATCACCGTTATCCGTGGGAGTGGCAACTAGACGGCGATGAAGGACGTTATCCCGAGGACTGGTTAGCTCTTCATGTGATGCGCAACATAGAGATCAGAGGCATGAACGAGAAGAATTTTCACGGATCACTGAAGCAAGGAGAGAAAGACTTTGCTGCAAAGATGAGGGGTAAGATGTGATATTGTGATATGACGCCTTCCAGAAAGAAGAAATCTCCTGCGCCTGATTTGCCAGTCAAAGAACTGGTCAACAACGTTATTGCTGCTGCTGACAATCAAAACAGCCCATGGGCGTCTTATTTCGCAAAAATGAGTGACTCCCTACTAGCAAATACCGCAGAGCTTGCCAAAAGCAACGAGTATGGAATTCCTTTGAAGAAGCCAACAGGCAGAAAAGAAACAAATCCCTTGAATGGCGAGGAACAGGACGAACTCTCAGAAGAGGTAGAGACGAAGAACTACGTGAGATATAGAATCAGCTACAGAGATTGGCGCATTCTAGAACAGCTTAGAGCACAATTACAGACTATGACCCTTCCCGACGAGCGGACACAGAAGATGTTCCAAATCTACGAATACATGGCCCGTCTCTATCTGCACATGCCGCAGGACGAAATGTTTCGCACCGATTTTCAGTTTCTGAAAGGGATACTTGATGCATGTAAGTTTGCTACTGACTATTACGGTGTCCAGGGGTTGACTCACTAGCAGTGTGGTAGAGATTAGCATCAAGTTTACAAACAAGGCAGACTTTGACCGAGTTATCGAGAATCTGATTCAAGGCATAGGAAATGCGAAGAATGAAACACTTGATCAGGCGGCTGATGAGATAGTGAGTGCATCAAAAGCCGTTTGTCCTGTCAGGACGGGAAATCTTCGGGATTCATTGGGAGTTATTGCATCAGACGAAGATTCTAGGACGGTCGGGTCGAATGTTGATTATGCGCCTTTTGTAGAATTTGGAACTGTGAAGCAAAGACCTCAAAATTTCATGTCGCCTAACTTCAACGCCATGAAGTCGCGTCTGCCACAGATATTCCAAGACAAGATACAATCCAAACTCAACAGATAATAATAATACTCCTTATACTTCTCAAGCCACTTTTCAAGTCTCAGGTTATAGTTTGCTATGAGTGCAGGCACCCTAGAGTTCATGCTCTCAGTCAAGAATGCTGCTCAGGCTGAAGCAGACGTCCAATCCTTTAAGGATGCAGTTGACGGACTGGGTAAATCCGCATCTAATGTCCAAGCGCCTGTCAGCAGTGCTTCTAAAGCTGTCTCAGATCTAGGCAAAAACTCGGCTACCTCCTCATCAGTAATAGACAAAGCCACTAGCAGTGCCGAGGATTTTGGTAGTGCTGCTGGCAATACTGCAAAACAGACTACAGGGCTAAAGTCTGCCTTCAGTAATTTGGGAGGTGCGATACATTCCTCTGCAGCGTCTTTTGCTCTGGCAGGTGATGCGTCATGGCGTCTCTTTGAAGCATTCGATAGTCTCGAAAAGATTGAGGTTGCTTCGAGCAGATCGACTCTTAATGTCCAGAGGGCACAAGATCAACTAGCTAATGCGACTGACAAGCTGAACAAGATGCAAAATGACGGGAAATCTTCCGCCGCAGATCTGGCTAAGCAACAAGAACAGGTCAGGTTAGCGCAGGAGAAACTATCGGTCGTCACACAGAACAATCAGAGGATTCAGGGCGATCTAAATGAGGCGTATGTGCATTTTGCACAAAGTGTCGGACCCATTGCAATAGAGGCAGGCGTCGCGATTAATGGCTTATGGTCCAATCTTAGCAAGAATTCAGGTGCATTAAAAGCTGGTGTTACGGGCGTTATCGGTGCTTTCGGAAATCTTGGAAATAGCATGAAGAATTCCGTAGGTTCTCTCGTTTCCTTCAAAGACGGTGTTGCAGGACTACCTGGCGTTCTCACAGTAGCAAAAGCTAGCACCATAGGACTCTCTGAAGGCATGGCTACAATGCCAGCAGCTGCTAGCGGTGCGAGTTTAGGCGTGAAAGGGCTTACAATATCCATCAAAGGTTTACAATTTACTCTTGGCCCCATTGGAATTGCCCTGATTGCAATCACCACTCTGATGACTGCGTTAGCAACAAATGCGTTTGGTATTCGTGACGCTGTCAATTCTGCAGGTAAGGCATTAGGGGACATGTTGCCTATTCTTCGGCCCGTTTTGGGAGTGCTACAAGAGTTCGGCAGGATGTTGGGGCTTACCGATGATGCAGCAAACAGTGCAGCAGATGCTCAGAAGAATTTTTCAGACACATCCAGTGAGTTGAGCGGGGCGGCAAAGGCCGCAGCGCAAAATCTACAAGGTGAGCAAGCGGCGTTAGCAGCTCTTGGTAACCAGCAACAGAAGAATCTAGATGATGCTGTCACATATCTACAATCTACAAAAGATTTCAAGGATCTAGCAGGCTTGACAGTAACACAACTACTTTCGCTTGCACAGGCTCACAAGAAGGTAGATAATGAACAAATCAGCAATCTGGCCACTCAAGAGGAATTAGTGAAAAAATACGCTGACTGGGGAGTGATACATAAAGCACTGGCCAGCGGTACATTTCCCGCCCTCTTCGCTCAGCTAAAGAAATTTGATGATGAGCAAGAGGCAAGCAAAAAAGACTCTGACAAACAGGCTGAGGCACTAAGGAACACCAAGAGCATCCTTGAGGATCTGGCTGATACATACGCAAAGAATGCCACAGCCGCTCAAAGACTAGCGGATCAGCTCGGTATCAATACAGATGGTATACTGAAAAATCAGCAGGAACAATCCATCTGGGGCCAAGCGATGGCCGAGGTCCAGGACACATTACTCAAGCAAACCGATGCCGTTAGAGCACATGCTGAAGCATTGGCGACCTTACACCCTCAATACCTCAAGAATATTGATGTGGTTCATGGCAGTATAGATGCTGTCACGGATTGGACGGCTCGCACAGAAGATTCATTGAAAGCGATGGACGATGCAAAAGAGAAGCTATTCCAGTTAAGTAATGCAAGCAAAGATCATGCTGATGCAAACAGACTCATCATACAAACTCTGGATCCCCTTGTAAACGTCACAAAATTAAGTGCCGATCAGTTACAAGTGCTCGCACAGGCTGAACTAGATGCGAAAAGTCAAGCAGACAAAAATAACGTATCCTTGCTTGCAGAGGCAAAGGCGGCGGGCTTTGTGGGAGATATCACTCAAGCAACTACCGCACAGTTGAAGACATTCGTAAATGCCCACAAAGAGGAAGAAAAAGTAGTCAAAGATGTCACAAGCGCCTTGACTGATTGGACAATCAAAATCGCTGAATCAGCTGCTAAAGGTGCTGTACTTGCACAACAACTCGGTATCACAGATCGCGCTTTTCTCTCAAATGCTCAGAACCTCAACGTATTAGATCAGGGAATCGATGATTATATTGCGACTTCTAAGGGTGCTGAAGCAGCGACAAGAGCAGGAGCACTCGCACTACAATTAATGCACCCACAGCTGGCACAGACTATCGACGTATTCAATGCCAGTCTACCAGCCGTTCAAGCTTACATTGACTCCATGAAGGAGTTTGATGATGCCGTCAGACAAGCGCCCAAGATCATCAGGGAAATGAACGAACCCTTTGCGGCGAACAGGCAATTAAACGTCCAGCTCGCTGAAGCGTTTGGGTTGACCGCTGACGCCTCTAGGCTTACCAACATACAACTTGAATCTCTTGTCAGGCAAATGCAGGCTCTCACAACAGGCGCCGCGGAGAATTTTGAGAGTCTGGTTACAGAAGCCACACAATTGGGCTTCATGGGCGATGTTACGAAAGTAACAAAAGAGCAGTTACAAGCCTTCATAGACAAACAAAAAGCAGCCAAAGACGCAGCAGATAAGGCACAAGAGGCCACTGCGAAATACAAAGAGGAGCTGTCGCAACTTAATCCACGCCTTCAGGCTTTACTGCAACAGCAAGGACTACTCAACAATGCGATGGCTGGCATGACAGGCGTAGGCGCTAGAATAGTATCGGCCGTCAAGCGTGTACAATCTGCTTATGAATCTGCGCGTGCAGCTGCTGAAGATTTTGCCATAGCACACGGCACCTCAATCGTAAAAGCAGCAAGTCTTTCGGATGCGGCATTACTCAAAAACATAACTTCGATGGCAAAGCATGATGCACAGCAACAGATAAAGGCTGACAAAGCCAGAAGAGCAGCACAACAATATGCTGATGCCTGGACCACTGCACTTGACAAAGTAGATAATCAACTCAAGGAAGCGAGCAGTGTCTTCTCTGAAGCCTTCAAGGACTTTCAGAAAGACTTCACCAACACCACAGTCATACAAACGGTAAATGACTTTTGGAACAAACTCATTCCCACTGACTTCATAAAGGCGCACTTTGAAGATGCGACGAAAGGCGTGAGAGACTCGATACAAACCTTTGCCAATCTGGCGAAAAAGGAAGTGAGCGATACGATGGGCAAGGTCGTTGGAGGCTTGCAATTCAAAGGTCCACTATCAGGAAGCCAAGCAGCCGATTTCTTTGCACCTTTTGAAAAAGAGTTGAATGCTCTACCAAAAACAATGGCTGGAGCCTTTGGCGCCGCCGTTGCTGCTGCAGAACATTTCTCAGAGGCATTAAAGCCTGCACTTCTTGGCGGCATCGTCGAAGTCGGTCCAGACGCGAAGAAATTCATCAAAACAAACTTTGAGGATAAGATGGTAGATGCACTTCAAGATTCTAAAGGGCAGTTAGGAAACAGTTTCATTAAATCCGTACAGGGAGCGATTGACGCACTCAAGCAAAAGAATCCAGATGCTGCAGCATTCATACAGGAGCAGCTGAAATTAGCAGGTCCAGCGGTACAGGATCAGGTTAGAGTGCTTCTGTCAACACTTGATCAGGTGGACCCAGGCTTCAAAGACATGATCATGAAGATCGACAGCGACGGCGACGGGATCGCCGACATCATGGACAAGAAGTTCAATAATCCCATGGAGGACTTCAAGAACTCGACCGTTGACGCTTTCAAGCAGGTTATACAGCAACTCTCAAAACTACCACCAGCCTTGAATAATGTCGCTACCTCTGTCGCAGGGATGGGAGGCAAGTTTCAAGGGAATATCAGTGCCCTAGGTTCCGCAGTCTTGGAAACGAACAGCAAAATTCGTGATATGAAGAACGCTGCAGCCGAAAGTTTCTTGGCATTTGGAAAACACTCCGCCCAGATCTCCGAGTTTGCAAAGACTGCGGCGGCGGTACCCGCTCCTATCAACGCGACTACAGCAGCCCTAAATTCAGCAACAGATGCCACCACCAAAATGAGTATTGCATGGAATAATCACAAGACGGTCTTAACTGGATTGATGGAGGCAATTCGCGCACAGGTCAATTCTTACGCTGTAGTAGTCGCTGGCTTGCCGGACACGATTGCTAGAGATTTGGGCTCGGTGATGGTCGTGTGGTCAGGTCATGTAACGGGTGTAACAGGGCAAATAGCTGCAATTAGAGGCGTTATTGATAATCTCGCTTTACAATATGCATCATATCCGCAGAAGGTAGGCGAATTTTTCGGACAAGTTATGGTTGAGTGGGGCGGGCACCTGACTGGGCTGAATGGCTTCGTCAGTCGGCTCAAGGATGTAATCGGCAACCTAATAATGCAGTACATGGCGTATCCCCAGAAGGTTGGTGAGTTCCTAGGGCAGTCTATGGTCGTCTGGGGTGGACACCTGACAGGAATAACAGGCATGGTCGGTCGAGTGAAAGATCAGATCGGTAACCTGATTGCACAATATCAGGCTTACCCCGACAATATAGGCAAGTTCTTTGGTGACGCTATGGTCGTCTGGGGTGGACACATCACGGGAATAGCTGGTGCGATAGGGCAAATCAAGGACAAGATTGGTGACTTGATAGCCCAGTACCAAGCCTATCCAGATAACATCGGGAGATTCTTTGGATCTGCGATGATAACATGGGGAGGCCATATTACAGGTGTCAAAGGTGCGATAGGACAGATAAAAGACCAGATAGGCGGACTGATAGGACAATACCAAGCATATCCACAAAAAATAGGAGAGTTCTTCGGTCAGGTCATAATCCAGTGGGGAGGCCATATTACCGGAATCCGGGGAGCCATCACACAAATCTCTACAATGATAAACTCATTGAAACTCAATTACACTAATTATAGGGATGTCTCGTCCAACGCATTAAACCAGTCTACAGTAGCATGGAGAGGGCTAACACAGACAATTGCTAACGCAGTATCAAATGCGAATAGCCAACTGAGTGCCTTGAGCCGCACATTTGTAAACGTGAGAGGATCCGCTTTGAACGCTGCAAGTGGAATACAGACTTTGAGAAACCAGATTGCGGCGCTGCAAAGCAAGACAGTGACAATTACAACCGTGCACCGAACAGTGAACCAGACAGTCACAGCCGCAAAAGGTTTCAGTGGCATAGTCAACAGCCAGACGAACTTTACTGTTGGCGAAGGTGGCAGGCCTGAGTTTGTTCAAGTTATCCCATTGGCTGGTAGTGGGGGAGGAGGCAATAGTAACACGACCATCAAGGCCCCAACCATAAACAACACAGGAGCACGAAACATTCCTCTGAATACTCCCAGATCATCATCGAGAGCTGGAGGCGGCACGATGAGCGCTAACCTCACCGTTGTCAGTCCTGTTATCGTGAATGGCAGGGAGCTGGCGAGAGCAACTAATAAGTATAGCTTGGACAATATCAGCGGCAGATATTGATGGCTGCGAAGACAACCAAAACGAAACCAAAGACAAAGAAGAATAGAGTTGCTATAACAGACGAGCAATTCACCGTTTCAGATATCATCAAATCCTCAGCATGGGCCAACGTCAAGGGCATCAAAGCAAAGGACTTTATCAGAGATCTAGAGAGTGCAAAGAAGGGCGAGCGCTGGCAAGAAGCAGCAAACTTTTCAGGTTTTGAGATGTCTAAAGGTGTTGAAAAAGGATTGGGAAAAGTGGCTATATTTCACTCCCGCAGAACTGGCAGAAAGTTTGATATATCTGCCAAGCTAGTCCCGAAGGAGATAAAGAAGCGCGACAAAGTAATCCTCTGGTTGGTCGGCTGTTGCAATATACTCGACATCAAGATCAAGACTCCAGACAGTGCATTCTGAAAACCATCAGGAAAACAATTGGCTAAATCTATTCTGCATTTTGTTGATTGCTTGTAGTGTCATATTTTCGCGTATTTCCATTGCCTCTGAGGCAAGAGGCAAAAAGTCATTGAATTCATCAAAAAACTTCCTGAATTCCTTGCCTTTCTCGTTCACTATATATATGGGAGAATAGTAGTGTAGAAGTTTCTTCCATGTATTGATTTTTCTATTAGATATGTGTTTTGTTGCCGATTTAATATACCTCCGCTTTAATAGCTTGACAACTTCCGGTATTTCTTCAGGATTTGAAGCATAATCTACAAGTCCATTGCGTATCAGGAACTTAAAGCGCCTGCTGCGTGCATTAATGTGTCCAGTAACATAGTGACCAATCAATTCTGTTATTATTCCATCTTCATGATCCATAGCAAGTTTTATCATCATATAACAATGCTGCTCTATCGAGCAATAAGTCCAGTCTTCGATATTCCGTTTTCTTCTCGTGCTATTTCGATACCTGATATGGAGATAATTAATGTTTCGTCTCTCGATTTGAGGTAAACAGAGATTATTATTAGTGCTTTCGCTAGTGTTGTCGGAATCATTACTCGTACGCATCAAGCGAGGACATAATACTTGCTAATATATTGACTTTTAGTTTCTCTGTCAAGTAATAGAGTATGTCCGTTACAGTCTCAAGACTGGGCTGTATTGTTCCAGCCTTCTTTTCACCCACGTCGATAAATTGGGATAAAATCATCTCCTCTAAACTGTCTTTTCCTAATGTTCCTATTGCTGTCATCATTAATGCTCCAGTAGGCGCAGGTGCTGGTGTCGACATCAACTATACAACTCAGATCACGCGGCTCAAGAATTCTGGGATCATCACGCTCGGTTATGTTTGGTCAAACTTTGGTAACAGTCCGCTAGGAGACATCGAGCTGCTAATAGACTCGTGGAAGACTCTCTATCCTGCCGTCGATGGCATCTATTTCGCAGGTATGTCAAACCAGACAAGTGCTCAGAGTTACTACGCCAGCCTGCAAACATACGCCAAAACGACCAAAGGCTTCACATCCACAATGGGCAACGCAGGCGCAAAGGTGCCGACGACCTTCTTTGGTGGAAATACCCTTGACAGCATCATTGTGTACGAGGGTGCTGGTCTGCCCCTTGTCTCAAATTATCAGGATTATACCACGATCACGAACAACGAGAT
>AR_comb_assmDRAFT_10135657_pt1 | contig 13061 bp, 16 predicted proteins | sample ArasoioldDNA_FD_10543 | JGI IMG/M metagenome (IMG submission 10543) | reverse complement strand
ACGGCGTATTGATGCCGAAAAACAAAGCCGCAGGCGACAAGCCGGTCCCGGCTGTGTTCCTTGGCTATGCGTCGATTCAAGGTCTACACGTTGATGGCGGCCCGATCATTCCGCCAGACGTACCGCCAGTCGATCCACCGGTTGATCCACCGACCGAGCCGCCGTCAGGCGGCGGCGTGACCCTCGTCATCAAAGCCGCACCAGAAACAGGCGGTTGGGGCCTTGCGACGGACGGCAGTGGCAAAATGACTTGGTATTATGCGCCCGGCTCAAGCGGAGCAGGGCCGAAGCGATAAGCTGATAACCGCGTCGGAGTTGTCGGCTTATATTTCGGTGGCGCGTGGGTTCCCGTCCCTGCGCCGCCGATTTATCCGGGGGGAAAATTGGGCACTGTCACCAAACTCGATGTCGGCAAAGACGGCGTTCGGTTAAACCGGCGCGGTTTTTACTTGCGCCACGAAAACGTCGGGCCGGTTGGCATGGCACTGACGGCGATCGAGGCGCGCGCCGTGCGCCGCTATCTGGAATTGGTCGCCAAGCGAATCCTATCGCTCGAACACAACGTCAATTATGCTGCGGCCTACAAGCAGGCCGCGCGCGTCATCCGGCAGATGAAACCGGACTAGGGAGGCGACGATGCTGCAACGTCTGATTCTGATCGTTATCATGCTGTTTCTCATCGGCGCGGTTTCCGAATCAGCTAACAAGCAAGGTATGCAGCCGGAGGGAACGTTGATCCCCGGCAACTCAGTGATCGTGGGTACGACAGTGAACGACTTGAAGGACGGTGGTCCCCCGGCTTCCAAGTCAATCGCGATCGGCGATCCGGTGCTCAATTCGACGCCGGGAAAATGCTTGACCGTCGACGCGCAGGGAAAGGTCGCACAGACTGATTGCCTGCTCGCGCATTGACAGGAAAGGGACCAGCGATGAATCGCGCGTATTCGATTCTCAATGTCAAATCCATTGACAGCGAGAAGCGGCAGATCATGGGCATGGCGACAACGCCGACGCCCGACCGCATGGGTGACATCATCGAGCCGAAAGGCGTCGAGTTCAAAAACCCGCTGAAACTTTTGTGGCAACACAAACACGACCAGCCGATCGGCGAGGTCATTTTCAAAAAAGCAACCGACGACGGAATCGAGTTCAGCGCGAAGCTCGCGCAGACCGATACGCCGGGCAATTTGAAGAACCGGCTCGATGAGGCGTGGGAAAGCGTCAAGTTGGGTTTGGTGTCCGCCGTATCGATCGGCTTCCGCCCGAAGGAATACGCCTTCATCAAGGAAACTGACGGCATCCACTTCACCAAGACAGAAGTTTTCGAGTTGTCGCTGGTAACGATACCGGCCAACGCCGAAGCAACAATCACAGCCATACGGTCCTTGGATCAACCGCTGCTCGCCGCGTCAGGCAAATCGGCGGCGGATGATGCTGATCGACCGAAACGTCCCGGCGTCACGGGGGAAAAGCCAGCGGCGAAGCCGCGGGCACAGGAGCCTAAAATGAAAACGATTCAAGAGCAGATCACTGCTTTTGAAAACACGCGCGCGGCGAAAGCCGCTCGCCAGAAGGAATTGATGGACACTGCATCGGAGAAAAACGAAACACTGACCGATGCGGAAAGCGAGGAATACGACACGCTCGATGCCGACGTTAAGAAAATCGACAGCCACTTGAAGCGGCTTCGCGACATGGAAAAAACCATGCTGGCGCAAGCCGAGGAAGTCGACACGGCGCAAGGACTCGACGGCATCGTTATTCCGCCGCAGGCGGCGGAACGGCGCAAGGTTTATCAAGGCGCCGTCCGCGTCAAAGCCAACGTCCAACCGGGAACGGCGTTCATCCGCTATGCGCAAGCATTGGCGGCGGGTCGCGGATCGCGGTGGGAATCGATCAACTATGCGAAGGCCTCCGAGAAATACGGCGGCTGGTCGAACACGCCGGAAGTCCTGCAGCTGCTCGAATCCGACGTGCAAACCTTGATGAAGGATCCGTACTTGGTGAAAGCCGCCGTCGGTGCCGGAACGACAACCGACGCGACGTGGGCCTCGCCACTGGTCGTTTATCAAGTGCTGGCCGATCAGTTCATCGAATTGCTGCGTCCGGCGACGATCATCGGGCGGATTCCCGGCTTGCGCCGTGTTCCGTTCAACATCCAGATGGCCGCAACGACAACTGGATCGTCGATGGGGTGGGTCGGTGAAGCAGCGCCTAAGCCGGTTTCGCAGATGGCGTTCCAAACCGTTACCCTGCGTTGGGCAAAAGCAGCCGGCATCGTCATCATCACCGACGAACTGGCGCGGTTCTCCAATCCGTCGGCGGAAGCGGTTGTGCGCAATGACATGATCGAAGCGATGACTGCATTCTTGGATCGCCAGTTCATCGATCCAGCGGTTGCAGCGGTTGCCAACGTCTCGCCTGCATCGATTACCAACGGCTCGACGAACATTCAGGCATCCGGCACAAACCAAGCTGCCTTCCAGGCAGACATCAAACGGCTGTTCCAGACGTTCCTCAATGCCAACCTGTCGACATCGAGTGGCGTATGGATCGGAACGCAGCAACAGGCGCTGGCATTCTCGTTGATGCTCAACGCCCTCGGTCAGCCGTTCTACTCGCAGATGACCGGCGAAGGTGGTGTGCTTGCTGGTTATCCGTACATCGCATCAGAAAACGTTCCGTATGTGGGCGGCTCGCCCGCTGACGGAGCGCCACTGATTTTTGCGAAGGCATCGGAAATCATGCTGGCCGACGACGGACAGACGGTACTCGACGCGAGCAATCAGGCATCGGTCCAGATGGATTCGGCACCTGACAGCCCGCCTATCGGGACCACTACGCTGATGTCGCTGTGGCAGATGAACATGACCGGCATCCGCGCCGAGCGTTGGATCAACTGGCAGAAGCGCCGCGCGCAAGCCGTCGCGTATATCTCGAACGCGGTTTACGGCTGATAACGGATCGGCGGCTGAGCGTTTGACGCTCCCAGTGTTTTCGCTCCGCCGCCGATGACGGAACGCGCGTTTTAATTCGCCATCCGGCGTTGCAGCGCGCGTTCCGTTTTCAACAGAGGGAGGAACGCCCATGACACTCGGTCTCGCTTTTTGGGTCATCATGCTCGTTTGGTTCGTGTTCGGTCTCGCCGTGCATTTCGGAATGGTCGGCGTTGCTTACGCTGGCGCTGGCACGTTGCTGCTGTTCGTGTTGTTCGGCCTGCTCGGATGGCAGGTATTCGGCGCACCGCTGCACAAGTGAAGGAAATCAAAAAATGAAATTGCGCGCATTGGATGACACCTATTACGAAGGCCAACGCAAAAAAGGCGACGTGTTCGAGGCCGATGACGTGAACGGTCGCGTCCTCGTCGAAATCATCAAGTCGTGTGAAAAGGTCGACGCCATGCAAACGCGCGCGATGAAGGCGGAGGATCCCAAACCGGCTCCGCAGCCAGAACCGCAACAGCCGCAGGCGGGACTGATGACAACGGAATCCGCCGACGCACTCGTGCAGAAAAAGCGGACGTACAAACGCCGCGACATCCAAGCCGAGGAATAAATGCGGCTGCTCGGTTACGATTTTAAGGTGGTGCAAAACGGACCCGGCTTGGGTGGCCGGGAGCTTGTCATCAGCAAGGCGTTTCCGCCGCCTGCCGGTCCGCTGGTGCCGCCGATCACCAATAACGGCTGGTTTGATGGCTGGTTTAATACGATCCGCGAATCGTTTCCCGGCGCGTGGCAACGCAACGTCGAAGTGCGGCTCGATAATGTTCTGACCTATCACGCCGTCTATGCCTGCGTTTCGCTGATCGCGAGCGACATCGGCAAATTGTGCATCAACTTGGTCGAGGAAAACGAGGACACCGACATCTGGGAAGAAGTCAACGTGCCGTCGTTTTCGCCGGTGTTGCGCAAGCCGAACCGCTACCAGACGCGGCAGAAATTTATCGAGCAATGGATCACGTCGAAACTGATCAGCGGCAATACTTACGTTTTGAAAGAGCGCGATGCGCGCAACGTTGTCGTGGCGATGTATGTGCTCGATCCGCAGCGCTGCCGTCCACTGATCGCGCCGGATGGCTCGGTTTATTACAACGTCGGACAGAACATCCTTGCGGGCCTCGATGAAACGCGCGCCAACGGCGTTGACCAGACCGAAGTCGTCTCCGGTCGGCAGTTCGTGATTCCGGCGTCGGAAATCATCCACGATGTCATGTGCCCGCTCTATCATCCGCTGTGCGGCGTATCGCCGATCACCGCTTGCGGTTTGGCCGCTGTGCAGGGCCTCGCCATCCAGAATCAATCGGCGTTGTTTTTTCAATCCGGCGCGCGACCGGGCGGCATTTTGACCGCGCCGGGTCCGATTCCGGATCACACCGCGCGCGCGTTGAAAGAACGGTGGGAGCAGAATTATTCCGGCGCGAACTCAGGCAAGATCGCGGTGTTGGGCGACGGTTTGAAATACGAAGCTTTGACGATGACAGCGGATGATGCGCAACTGATCGCGCAGTTGAAGTGGACGGCGGAAACGGTTTGCTCGGCGTTCCATGTGCCGCCGTACATGATCGGCATCGGTGCTGCGCCGACGTACAACAATATCGAGGCGCTGAACCAGCAATACTATTCGCAATGCTTGCAGTGCTTGATGGAAGCGATCGAGGCGTTGCTCGATGAAGGCCTTGGATTGACGGAAAACGGCACCGCGTATGGCACCGAATTTGAACTCGACGATCTGCTCAAGATGGATACGTCGACGCAGTACGAGACCTACGGCAACGGCATCAAGGCCGGACTGATCGCGCCGAACGAAGCGCGGAAGAAAATCAATCTGCCTCCGCTCGATGGTGGCGACACTGTTTACTTGCAGCAACAGAACTACTCGATCGAGGCGTTGAACGAACGCGACAGCAACAAGCCGTTTGCCAAACCGGCAGCGCTGCCGCCGCCGAAGCCGGCCAACAATAACCAAACGCCGCCTGCCGAACCCGCGGGCGCGACTGCATCCGACCAGCAAAATGCCCTGCATGAAGCGGAGTGGCTCGCGGGGTTGAAACAGGTGGGCGATCATGCTCGCACTTACTGAAAAACAGATGCTGATCCGCGCCGTCGGTCAGTTCGTCTGCGATGAAGTCGCCAAAGCGATCGCGCCAGTCAGGGAAAAGATGCTGGCGTTCGAGAAAGCGATCGGCGACATGCCGGTGCCGCAGAACGGCACCGATGGCAAGGACGGCGCACCCGGCAAAGACGCGGATTTGAAAGACGTAGCGGAAATGCTCGAGCGCGCGATGGCCGACACTCATGCTTGGGTCGGCGATGTCGTACAGAAATCCATCGATCAAGGCATTGCCGGTGCGATCGCGCTATTGCCGAAACCGGAAAACGGAAAAGACGGCAAGGACGGCAGGGACGGCGCGGACGGCAAGGACGGAAAAGACGGCGTTGATTGGGATTACATCAACGAACAATTGAGCGCGGGCATGGACATGCTGCGCGAGCAACTGGACAAAAAAATAGCTGCGCTGCCTCCACCGGAACGCGGCGAAAAAGGTGACAAGGGCGATCCGGGTGAATCCGTCGTCGGACCGAAAGGCGACAAGGGCGACAAGGGCGATCAGGGCGAGCCGGGCAAGGATGGTCAAAATGGTCGCGATGGCACTGATGGTACGAGCGTGGCCTTGGATGATGTGCGCCGTATGCTTACTGATCTTGTTGCTGAAGCTGTTGGCAAGTTTCCTGTACCTCGTAATTGTATGGGCGGGTTTATCGATCGTGCTGGTCATCTGTTCCTTACATTTTCTGATGGTAGCAATTCGGATTTGGGCGAAGTGGTCGGCAAGGATGGCGCGAGTGTGGATATGGCGAACGTTCGCGCCCAGATCGAAGCGTTCCTTGCGACTGTTGAAAAGCCAAAGGATGGTCGCGACGGCAAAGACGGAGTTGGGTTTGATGACCTGAAATTTGAGTTCGACGGCGAGCGCGAACTGAAATTGGTATTCGCCAAGGAAGATCAAACCAAAGTCGTCAATCTGCATTTCCCCGTGCCGGTTTATCGCGGCGTGTGGAAACCCGGCCAGTATCAAAAAGCCGATCAGGTGACGACGGGCGGCTCGATGTGGATCGCGCTGCGCGACACCGACGCGCAACCGGACACGCCGGACTGCGGCTGGCAACTGTGCGCCAAGCGCGGGCGCGACGGCAAAGAAGGCCAGCAGGGCAAGCCAGGGCGCGACGGCAAGGACGGATTGCGTGGCCGCGACGGACAGGACAAGACCTGATGGGCCTGAAACTGATTTCGCCGCCTGCGACCGAACCGCTGACGTTGGCGGAAGCGAAAGCGCATCTGCGCATCACCGATACCGACAACGATACGATGGTGGCGGCGTTGATCGAGGCTTCGCGCCGTCATGCGGAAGTTTTTCTCGGTCGCGCGATCGTCGACCAGACGTGGGATCTGGTGCTGGATTCGTTTCCGACCGGCACCGACATGGAAATCAAAATCCCCAAGCCGCCGCTGATTTCGGTGACGCAAATCGCTTACGATCAGACCAGCGGCATCGAGGCGATCGTCGATCCGTCGCGCTATTACGTGGACAACGTGTCCGAGCCGGGTTGGGTTGTGCCGATCGCCAACGTGACGTGGCCGACACCACTAAGCGCCATCAACTCCGTGCGCGTTCGTTTCCGCGCCGGGTACATGGACACAAATTCTCCGCCGCAAGTCGACGTGCCGGAGGACATCAAGTCGGCGATCAAGCTGATGCTCGGATCGCTGTACGAGCAACGTGAGTCGATGAGCATCGGACGATCCGAGCAACCGTATCTGCTGCCGTGGAGCGCTGAGCAAATTCTGCGGCAGCATCGCATAGAGCTCAGCATGGCATAGGAGCAACACATGTCGATCGCTGATACCACTGAAAATGCAATCCTGAATCTTGTCTTTCGTGCTGTAGCGTGGGCCAACTACGCCGACAACGCAGCGACATCGCCGCAGACCAACACCGCATGGGCACTGCACACCGCCGATCCCGGCGATGCGGGCGGCGCTGGTACATCGGAAATCGGCTACACGTCCTACACGCGCGTCAACGTTGCGCGGACGACATCGGGAATGACGGCGGCATCGGGTGGCAGTACGTCGCCAGCGGCCAACGTCGACTTCCCGGCCGGCACGGGCGGCACAGGCATCGCTTCGTTCTTCTCGACTTCGTTCTCGAACTCGACCGTGCCGAGCGGTTCGCAAACGATCTTGTGGTCGGGTGCGGTCTCGCCGGTCATCAATACTGGCAACGGCGTCACGCCACGCTTGACAACGGCATCGACGCTGACGCTCGATTAACTCGTTTAACGATGGAGGTCCCACATGGTTGAATCAAAAATCGTGGAAGCCGTCGGCACCGCAGGCGGTGCCGGTGGCATCCGCAAGGGCGAACTGGCGAAACGGCTTGAGAAAGCGATGTCCGACGCCGTGGTGAAGTGCCAACAGGCAGGCATTTCCGATCCGGACAAAATCCGCGAAGCGCAACATGCGGCGCGCGCCGAAGTCATGAAGGGGCAGGGCTGATGCTGAACGATCATTTCAGACAAGCCCTGCTCGACCTTGATCTTTCGTTGCTGCGAAAAATGTGGGCGCAGATCGCGCCCGGTATGCCGCAGCCAAAAACAGATGCGGAATGTTTGACGACGGCACACATGGCACGAACCGCCATGAACAAAATGCCGCTGAAAGCGCGAGCCTATTCGTATCGATGGCTGACCGAACGCGGACTGCCAACGCAACTGCCCGACGATTTGAAACCGGAAGCGGAGCGCATGTATCCGCAGATGGTCGAGGCCGTGGCGATTTCATGCAAGACGTTGACGCCGAGCCTGAGGCCCGCGTTCGCTCAGGTGGAAAAGGCGATGCATGAAGTCGTGCTCGATGCTTACGCCAGCGAAAAATCCGTCGATCCGGTGAAGTTGAAAGCCGCGATGATGGAGGCGCGACAGAAAACCATCAAGCAACTGTTGGGCAAGTAATATGGGCGTGGCGGATAAACCGATTCCGGTTTTCGGAAATTCCGACTGCGTTGAGTTCTTGGAGAAGTGGCTAGAGCGCGTGAAGCAAGGCGATGTCAGCCATGTCGTCATCTGCATCGCCACACACGCGCATATCCAAGGCGATAGCTGCGGTACGATCGCCAACCAACTTGAAATGACCACCGCACTGCGGATGATGCAGCAAAAGGTGGACGAACTTTGCGCGCAACGTCTTGCGCCACGCGATGAATCGATTGGCGCGGATCAGGTCTGCTACAACTTGTCGGCTGGCGTTCTATCGTTCGACAGTCTGCCGTGGCTGATCAACGCGGAAATGCATCGCATACGGCGCGGCGCACCCGGTCCGCTGAAAATCCAGTTCTATCGAAACTACGGCGACAAACTTGTTTTCATAAAATATCACAAGGAAATGTTTGAACAGGTGCTGTGCCCGCTCACCGAAATGATCGGAGCAGAAATCAATAACGTAGTCGGTGGCGCTGGATATTTTTCTTCGACGTACAAGGAAGTGGCTATGGCATCGCTCGCCGGAGAAAAGGTGCCAAAGCTGAAACCGAATCCGGAAATCCTCGACATCGTATCGCGCGGCGTCGATGAACCGATCACGATCACGCTGCGCGAAGCCGATCATTATCCGCACCGCAATTCCAATCTGAAAGCGTGGGTGCAGTTCGCCAAGGATCTGACGGACAAAGGCGAGGATGTGATTTTCATCCGCGATACTGCCAAGGCCAACGAGACGATTGAAGGCGTACAGGTCTATCCGCAGGCGTCGACATGCCTTCACACGCGACTGGCGCTCTACAGTCGAGCAAAGCATAATTTTTTCATTTCCAACGGGCCGGCCTCGCTCAATTTCCACCTCGACAATCCGATGACGATGTTTATCGAGATTGATTACGAACAGCGGCAGTTCTACCGGCCCGGTTGGCCTGACTGGTGGAAGGATCATCACGGCATCAAGGTTGGCGAAAACTTTCCGTGGTTCAACGCGCAACAAAACTTTGTCTGGAAAACCGATTCGTATGAGAACATCAACGAGGCGTGGGAACAGTGCCAACGGTGAGCATGGTCGATGGTCGCTGTAGCGAATGTCGTTCACCAACAGGCGACGACGACGGGAACGGGCGACTTCACGCTCGCGTCGGTCAACGGAAAGCAGAGCTTTAATTCGGCGTTCGGTACGGGCGGGACGAACGTCTTTTACTACATGATTATGAATCTGGCCGCTGCCGAATACGAGTACGGCACAGGCCATCTTTCATCGTCGACCGTGCTCGTTCGCGACACGGTCATCGGCGGCTCCAACAGCACATCGTTGGTAAATTTTTCGGCCGGGACCAAGGACGTCTGCTGCGATATTGAAGCGAGCAAGCAGATCATCAATCCATTGACGACACGCGGCGATATTTTGCTGCGTGATGCTTCCGGTCCGGCGCGGTTGGCGTTGGGCGCCAATCTAAAATTGCTGCAAAGCAACGGCACCGATCCGGTGTGGGGCGATGCAGAAGTTTATTTGAACGGCGGCAACATCACCGCCAGTTCGGCAACGCTCGACATCGTGTTGACCAGCTACACCGCATTCAGCGCCCTTCATTTCATACTCAAAAGCGTCATGCCGACGACGGATGGTCAGCAACTTGGCGTTCGTTTTTCAACGGATGGCGGATCAACATTTCTGACGGCGGCGAACTACGGTTACTGCGGCTTCGCCACGACTGGATCAGGCACGGACGTATCCGGTCGCGCAGCGGGAGCAACGATCATGCAATTGTGCGGATCGAACTCGTCCTGCAATTATGCAGCAAACACTACGTCCGGAGGCGGCGATGTTGAATTGCTGCTGATCGATCAGGCAGCAACGGCGCACTACACGCGAGCGCAGTGGCATCAGCGATCATTTACCAGCCTTGGTCAGATGTGCCCGTTCATCGGCTCAGGCTGCTATCAAGTTGCGCAGGACACCGATGCGATCCGTTTTTTCTTCACGGGCAACTTCCACGGCACCGTTCCCGGTAGCTGGAAACTGTACGGGATACCCTGATGGTCGCCGTCGCCAACCTCGTTCACCAGCAATCGACGACAACCGGCACCAGCGATCAAACGCTGACGACGGTGAACGGGAAAAGTGATTTCAACACCGCTTTCGGTACGGGCGGCAGCAACGTTTTTTATTACCTGATCATGAATCAGGCGGCGGCCGAGTACGAATATGGCACCGGCCACTTGTCATCATCGACGGTGCTGGTGCGCGATACTGTGATCGGTGGCAGCAACGGCACGTCACTGGTCAACTTCTCGGCAGGCACCAAGGATATTTGCTGCGACATCGAGGCCAGCAAGCAAATCATCAATCCGCTCACGACACGCGGCGACATACTTGTGCGCGATGCTTCGCTTCCGGCACGGCTCGCGCTCGGTGCGAATTTCAAGATCCTGCAAAGCAACGGAACGGACCCGGTCTGGGGTGATAACCCGGTCCCGCTCACCAGCGGCACGATTTCCGGAACGCCGACGACACTCGATCTTGTTCTGACGAGCTACACCGCGTTCAGCGCATTGCGATTCATCGGACGATGCTTGGTGCCGACGACAGACGGCAGCCAGTTGGGATTGCGCTTCTCGACCGACGGCGGCTCGACCTACATCAGCACGGCCAGCTATCAGCACAGCGTCTATTCGTGGACGACCGGCGCTGACGTATCCGGTCGCGGCACAAACGTTTCAGCGATCAATCTGCACGGCACCAACGCTTCGTCGTCGGTTGGCAATCAGGCGGCGGAGGGCTGCGACGTTGATTTCTGGCTTTACGATCAGGCGTCCACCGCTCATTACACGCGCTCCAATTGGCACATGACGAGCCATAACAACGCCGCGACTCCGCAACTGGTGCATACGATGGGTGGCGGCGCTTATCAGGTTGTGCAGGATACCGACGCGATCCGCTTTCTGTGGGCGGGCGGCAGCACGTGGGCGTCGGGCAACTGGAAATTGTACGGGTACCCCTGATGGTCGCGATTGCAAATCTTGTCCATCAACAATCGACCACGACGGGGACGAGCGATTTCACGCTGACCGCGATGAACGGCAAGCAGTCGTTCAACACGGCCTTCGGCACGGGCGGATCGAACGTCTTTTATTATTTCATCATGAATCAATCAGCCGCGGAGTTTGAGTACGGCACCGGGCATCTGTCGTCGTCGACCGTCTTGGTGCGCGACACCGTCATCGGCGGAACGAACAGCACCTCGCTCGTCAATTTTTCCGCTGGCACGAAAGACGTGTGTTGCGACATCGAAGCCAGCAAACAGATTATCAATCCGCTGACAACGCGTGGCGATATTCTTGTCCGTGACGCCTCGGTCGCGGCGCGACTTGCACTCGGAGCGAATTTCAAAACGCTGCAATCGAACGGCACTGATCCGGCATGGGGTGACGCGCCGATCTTGCTGACGAGCGGCAACATCACTGCCAGTGCGACGACACTGGACATTGTGATGACCAGTTACACGGCGTTCTCGGCGTGGCTGATCATTGGCAAAGGTTTCATGCCAACGACCGATCAGGTGTTGCTGTATCTGCGATTGTCGACCGACGGCGGATCGACTTACGTTGCGACCAACAGCTATCATCATCGCAGCCGTTGTGAGTTGACGGGCGGCGATGCATCCGGTGGCGGGCAACTTCTCGCGCAAATTTCTCCGCACGGTACGAACTCGACGTTCTGTTGCGGCAATGTGTCCGGCGAGGGTTGTGATTTTGAGCTTTTGCTTTTCGACCCGGGTGGCACGACGCATTACACGTCCTGCAATTATGCCATCAACACTTACAACGGAACGCCGAACATGGGATGGGGCCAAGGCAGCGGAATTTTGGCCGTCAAACAGGACATCGATGCGCTACGCTTTTTGTGGTCGAGTGGAAACTTCAACGGCTCAACTCCAGGCAGCTACAAAATTTATGGGATTCCGTGATGGGTGCAACAGAGCAACAGAAGAAAGAACTGCGCGAGAAATTGCTTAAAGAGCCGCCCGTCGGTCGGCCTTTCCGGCATGTCGTTTGCGAGAACGGCATCGAGGGCTACATCGCGTTCAGCGACGAGGAAATCGCGCAACAGGCGATCGATGCGGCGTATTTTGAGGAACAGAAAAAAAATCAACCGCTGACATTGGAAGAACGCATCGCCAAACTTGAGAAAGCGGCGGGCATCGGCGGCACATGATCGGCGGTTTCATTGGCCGCGCCATCGGCGAGCCGTTTGACACCGGCTCGATCGCCGCTGCCGTCGCATCAGCCGCAGGCGTTGGTGGATCTTCGGTTATCGGCACCGGATTGATTCCGGCAACCGCAACCGCCGCAGGGATCGGAAGCTCGTCCGTCCTCGGCGCTGCTGTATTCGGCGCAACCGGAACGGCAGCGGGTATCGGCGGCTCATCCGTTCAAGGCCGATCGTTCAATGCAGGAACCGGGACCGCCGCAGGCATTGGTGGTTCTGCCGTGGTCGGCCTTTCGTTCTTTGCTGCCACCGGCACTGCCGCTGGCGTCGGTGGTTCATCGGTTAAAGGCGCTTCGTTTTTCGCGGCGACCGCAACTGCCGCTGGCATCGGACAGGCGGCGGCGATCGGCGTCGGATTTGGAATCGGCGTTGCCAGTGCTGCGGGCATCGGCGGCTCGTCGATGCAGGGCCGATCATTCAACGCCGGAACCGGAAGCGCCGTTGGCGTTGGTGGATCGTCAGTACAGGGCCGATCGTTTAATGCCGCGACAGCGAGCGCGGCGGGCGTCGGAGGTTCGTCCGTCGTCGGCATGTCGTTTGCGATCGCAACCGCGACGGCGGCTGGCATCGGTTCGGCGAGCGCGACCGGCACCGGAATTTTCTCGGCGGTTGGATCGGCGGCAGGCGTCGGCGGATCATCGGTCAAAGGCGCGACGGTCAGTGCGTCGATCGGAACGGCGGCGGGCGTTGGCGCTTCATCCGTCGTCGGCCTGTCGTTCTTTGCCGCGATCGGTCTGTCAGCCGGCATCGG
>AR_comb_assmDRAFT_10660276_pt1 | contig 13068 bp, 10 predicted proteins | sample ArasoioldDNA_FD_10543 | JGI IMG/M metagenome (IMG submission 10543) | reverse complement strand
GAGCGGTCTACCCGGGGCCGATCGGCGCGATCTTGACGCCGCAGCTTTTCGGGCTCGATCGATCGAAGCAGCTTCCTTACGCGTCGAGTCTCTGCGGCGCGTGCCGCGAGGTATGCCCGGTCAAGATCGACATTCCTGAGGTGCTGCTGCATCTGCGCGCCGAGATCGTTGACGGGCAAGCGAACGGTCTGGCGGCTGAATCAACCGTTAAAAGGAAATTCTCTGAGCGAGCAGCGTTCGCTGCATACAGTTTTGCATGGCGACGGCCATGGCTTTATCGATTTGGATCGCGTGTCTCTCGGATCTTTCAAAAGCCCATTGTCCGAGATAACAAAATCGCTGCGAGCAGCAAGCTCGCGAACCTCATCTCGCCGGTCGCGGCCTGGACCGAGGGCCGCGATGCTCCGCCGATGGCTCCGCGAAGTTTTCGCGAGATCTGGGCGTCTGAACTGAAAGAAGGTAAATGACCAGCTCGTCTCGAAACGACATTTTGAGAGCCGTTCGCTCCAACCTCGCAGCGAGTGCAAGGTTTAATGACTCACATACGGTTCATGGCGGCATCGCTTCGCTACACGGTGATGGGAACCGGTCAGAACCATCGGCCGATCTGATCACGACCTTTTGCGAACGACTCAGAGGGGTAAATGGTCAAGCGAGTGTCGTCTCAAACCCGGAGGAAGCCGCGACTGCTCTGCAAGAGATCGTTGACGAGCTGTCGCCTCGAACTATTGCCTTGTCCAATTCAGATTTGGTTCTCTCTCTCACTTCCGCAATTCAAACAGAAGCGGAGATCTTGAATAAGGCGACAATTTCCGAGTTATTCAGTTGCGACGTGGGAATAACAAGCGCTCAGCTTGCCATTGCCGAGACCGGCACCCTGGTTCTCGAGAGTAAAAAGGAATTTAACCGGCTTTCATCCCTCATACCGGAGTCCCATATTTGCTTGCTCGAAGCTAATAAGATCCGAAGAACAATGGGCGAGGTCCTTGAATTGATGGCATCGGATCTGAGCCCGGCAGTCACGTTCATTACCGGACCTTCCCGCACGTCAGACATTGAACTGACCCTCGCTATCGGCGTCCATGGGCCAAGGCGGCTTTACGTCGTGATCTTCGATACTACTCGCAAGAAAACAACGACATTGCATTAAAATCTTTTGACTTTCACCTAAACCGCGATTAAGATACTGAAAATTTCATCCTTGTCACTGTAAATAGTTAGGTTAGCGAAGCCTGCTCGATCTCAGGCCCTTTTGATTGATCGCCAAGCCTATTGCGCTGACATTGTACGCAGTCTAACTGCAGCGATCATATCGAAAAGAGGCGATTGCTTGGTTTAAGTAGCTATGGCAACCACACAAGAAGGCAGGCTGCTTGCGATAAACACTCCACTTGGTAAAGATTTTCTTCTACTAAATAGGATCGAAGGAACAGAGGGCATCTCTGAGTTATACGGCTTCGACCTCGATCTTCTTCACGAAGAGAACGTAGCAGACTATCAATCTACAGCGATCGATCCAAAGTCGTTGATCGGTCAAGGTGTACACATAACAATTGATCAGCGGGACGGAACACTTCGCGAAATAACCGGCATTGTTAGCGAATTCGAACAAGGCGCCCGCAACACTCGTTTCTCGTTTTACTCTGCTCGCGTGGTTCCTTACGTTTGGATCCTGACTCAAAAATTCCAAAGCCGCATCTTCCAGGACATCAGTGTTCCCGAAATCTTGAGAAGGGTCTTTTTCGACTTCGACATCTCCTGGGAGATCCAGGGGTATATGCCCCACCGCAACTATTGTGTTCAATACCGGGAGTCAGATTTCAATTTCGCATCGCGATTGATGGAAGAGGAAGGTATTTATTACTATTTCGAGCATAACAATGGCCATCATAAGATGGTTATAGCCAACACGCCGCAGTCGCATCGTGACTGCCCGTCAAAACATCAGATTCCTTTTTATATTAACGTAAGCCGCAGCCCGGTGGATTTTGTATCTTCGATCGACGCCTGGCAGACGGCGCATAGATTGCAAACCGGCAAAGTGACTCTATGGGACCACAACTTTCAACTGCCAACGAAAAAGCTCGACCATTCCGAGATCAGCAGTTTTGAGTTTGGCGACAGCAGAAAACTTGAGTTTTATGACTACCCGGGTGGTTACGCCCGCAAGTATGACGGGTTAGATTCCGCTGGACAGCCACAGCCTTCCGGATTGAGTGACACCGAAACCGATAAGGCGGAGACGGTCAGGACCATGATGCAGTCACTCGACGGCGGTGTAAGATCCATCAGCGGCAGAGGCGACTGCTCGGCGATGACAGCCGGATTTCGCTTTTCATTGGTCGACCATCCTAACGCAGCTGAGAACGGCCGACATGTGATCACTTCTATAACTCACCAGGCGGAGCAGAATCCGAATTATGTTTCGGAAGATGACGTCGAGGCACCTTACAAGAACAGTTTTAGATGCATCCTGTTCGGCGCCGGAAACCCTCCGTTTCGTCCATCGCGGAAAACACCAAAACCGCTGATCAACGGGGGGCAGACGGCGTACGTGGTTGGCCCCGTGGGAGAGGAGATACTCACCGACAAATATGGCCGGGTAAAGGTCCAATTTCACTGGGACCGTGAAGGTCAACTTAACGAAGCAAGTTCGTGTTGGGTCCGTGTGTCGCAGCCATGGGCCGGCAACCGCTGGGGCGGCGTTTTTCTGCCGCGCATCGGGATGGAAGTCGTCGTTCACTTCATGGACGGCGATCCGGATTGTCCATTGATCACGGGATCCGTTTACAACCCACAGGCGATGCCGCCCTATACGCTGCCAGACGAGAAAACGAAATCGACGATCAAGTCGCGTTCAAGCAAAGGAGGCGGTGGCTTCAATGAGTTTCGATTTGAAGACAAGAAAGGTGCGGAGCAGGTTTTCATTCACGCAGAAAAAAACCAGGACGTTCGGGTGAAAAACGACTCGCTCGAGTTCACTGGTCGCGATCGGCATATGGTCGTCGGCAATGAACAGTTCGAGCTTGTAAAAGGCAGCAAACACTTAAAGGTCAACCTTGATCACAACGAAAAGGTTGATGGTTCCATCTCGATAAATGCGGGAATGGATATCGAAGAAAAGGCCGCGACAAAGTTTGCCGTGGATGCGGGCACCGAGATCCATTTGAAATCGGGAATGAATTTGACCCTGGAGACCGGCGCGTCGCTGACGCTAAAGGTCGGCGGGAACTTCATCAATATTAACTCGGGCGGAATTTTTATCTCCGGCACGATGGTGATGCTGAACAGCGGCGGGGCTGCCGGCAGCGGGTCCGGAAGCAATCCAGAACCTCCCAAGGAGGCCAAGGAGGCAGACAACGCCGAGCCGGGCACTACTCCCCAGTTGCCTCCGAGGCGTCAGCCGCCGGAGCGGCCGGTGTTTCGAACGCCAGCTGCGTTGGTTTTGATCAACGCCGCACAAAACGGGACGCCGTTCTGTGAGATCTGCAGTCGAACATGAGTTTTGTTTAGTTGCGTTAAATGAGAGCAGAGCTGGAAAAATATCTATTTCGTGATGGCAATTACACGTATGCCGTGCTTGATGGAGCGTCTGTCCCTGATTTGCCAATGCAGCTCTTTGAAGCTGATACCGAAAGCGTTTGTCTTTATCGCGGAGAGTTGTCGGACGAATTGATACATGTAGCTCCCTATCTCGTCAGTCTCCGGCCCGGATCGAAATTTACCGATCGGCTGATCTCAGAGAGTTGGGGCAAACATTGGGGCATATTTGCCCAAAGTCCTCGTTCACTCGATACCATTAAACGACATTTTCGCTCTCTTCTGACGGTCAACGACGAAGCCGGCAATCCTCTCCTCTTTAGATATTATGATCCGCGGGTCTTAGTTCCGTTTGTCTTAACTTGCGCCGTCGAGGAATTAGAGAAGCTTTTTGGCCCGGTGAAGTACTATTTTGCCGAGTCGTTCGATCGGTCAGAGCTGTGCCGCATGCACATTGCCAATGGGGCGTTGGTTGAAACCAGGCTTGGGTTTGGTAAGTAGGGGTCAGTGCTATGAGATTAACTGTAAGGCAAGAACAAATGGAGGTAATGCAAGCGGTTGCAGATGCCAGTTTTGAGCGTCAGGTCGCCGGGCATTTGCGTGGCTCGTACTCTCAGTCGATCGTCATACTGCCGGACAACGGCGGAGAGTTTACAGTCTCTGATCTCCCTCAAGACGAACTCGATCGTTTGGTTCGTGCTGGAATTGCAAAGGCCCGCGGATATGAAATGACACGTCAGTCTTCTATTGCGGTGTTTGTTGCATTGATGTTCGATGTCGCACCAAACTTCGACCGTCACAGGTTATGCCAGGTCCTTTTAGGTGACGAGGAAAAGATACCCGATGACAGGACCGACGATCTTCTGACAGTTTTGACCGAAAAAAATTGGGAATCGATCAGGAAGGATTACGGTGCACAGGCCTGGCTCGTCGATGAGCAAGAAGTCGCAAAGACGGGCGAAAAGTCTTCCGAGGAAAAGGCAAAGGCAGCTGCCGCAGATTCAGCTCCGCCCGCTAACCCAGACAAGACGCTGCCCGGAAAAACTTTGTCCGGCAAAACCTTAAGAGGTAAAACATTGTCTGGTAAAACGCTTTCACGGACTATGGCGCGCAGGAGCCAAACCATCAGAGTTCAGCCTGAGGCGCCTGATACTAATATGGACTTTGATCAGAAAACCATGAGGGTCGATCCCAAGAAATAGTCGCAAATGCCTACAACATCTGAACGGATCGCACAGACGCAAAATCAATTTCCAGCCAATCCGCCGGGTGCAGTTGCGGAGTGTCCGTTCAAGAACAGATCGCCGGAAGCCCCCAAACCTCGAGTTGAGGTAAAGACATCATTCGACTTAACTCAAAATGTCCTTAAGACGATTGGCGCCCGGCAACAGCCACAAAAGGCGACGGAAAAGAAGGCCTGGATCGAGATAATTCTTGTGGACAACGAAGGTAAGCCGATGCCCGGTGTGCGATATCGCATCACACCGCCGAGTGGCCAGCCAGTCGAGGGCCGGTTAAACGAACACGGCCAGGCAGGTCTCTATCAGATCGAACCCGGAAACTGCAAGATCACTTTTCCGGACTTGGACAAGGACGCGTGGGAATAAAGATTATGGCCGAGAATTATCGCGTGAAACAGGGCGACTGCATATCGAGTATCGCGTTTGAGAAGGGATTTTTTCCGGATACGATATGGAATCATCCGGACAACAAGGATCTCAAGGAAAAGCGAAAAGATATGAATGTTTTGTTGCCAGGGGATATGGTCTTCATTCCGGACAGACGGTTGAAGGAGATCTCGGAACCTACAAATCAGGTCTACAAGTATAAATGCAAGAACATTCCCGCAATGCTTATGCTGGAATTGCTTGATGCTGGCGATCCTATAAAGAACGCGGCTTACAGATTTGAAATTGAGGGGAAAAGTTTTGAAGGTAAAACTGATAGTCAAGGACGGATACGAATTCCTTTGATTCCGAACGCTCGGAAGGCATTGCTTTTGGTTGAAGATGGCGCGAGGCGTTTTGAATATGAACTTGATCTTGGTCATCTTGATCCTGTGGAAGAGGTTATAGGCTTCAAAAAGCGACTTAAAAACCTTGGCTATGAACCTGGCAGTCTCAATACCGACCTGGGACTTGATCTGGCCAAAGCCATCCGGTGCTTTGAAGCCGACAACAAGCTCGATCAGACCGGTGAGATGAGCGACTCGAATAGGAAAAAGCTCGTTGAAATATACGGCCGTTGACAAGAGCCTTGGGTGCGTTCGATGAAATCCATTAATAGTTAGGCGTTCATTTTGCGGAAAATCTAGCCAAAAATAAAATGAGGTTTAATCTTACTTTTCAAGATCTTGCCGGAGCGCCTGCGCAAGTTCCCGATGTAGTTTGGCAAGTTTGGGACGGTGGTCGATCAACGATTCGAGCGTCCGGCCATGGACCGACCACGTCATTAGGAAAATTGGAGTTTGACGCGGATATACCGCAAGGTAGTTTGCTCGTTTGCAGAGTCAACGAGAAAGATGCCGCGACGGCATCAATAATCAACGTAAGCCGGCCTTTAGTCAAAATCTTCAAGATAGATCTCGCCGCGTTGGTTCCGGTAGATCTTGGGCCAGTAGTTTACGACATCGCACAAAACAATAGATCGAAATGGGATTGGCTTACGTGGGAAACCGAGGGCAACGCAGATGCAAAGTATCAACGGGGCGGACGAACGAGGAAGTTAGGCCTTTATCGAGTCGACTATGACAAGCTCCGGAAAGCCGGTGGTGACCGTTGGAAAGCTCCTCACGCCAATCCCCCTGAAGAGGATATCATTGGGGGAGGATGGATCAAGGTCTGCGTCCTTGAGGCATTGGACTATACTCAACATCGCGAACTAATCCAGACTTTCTTGCCCTCTTTTGCCATTGATAGCGGCAAGATCAAGGAACCACCGGAATTCGTCCCAGTTTCGATCTCAGCTGCCGTCGGACGCTCTCCGGCTGCTAGTCCCGGAATCAACACGATCAGCACCCCGCCTAGGTATATCGTAATGCCCTTCAATTATGATGATAATTCTGAGGACAGTAGGGCTGTGGGCAGATCCCTGCTCGCTGCCCCTTTAGCTCCGTCCGAGGCTCGCAGGCTTACGGTAGAGCTCGATAGGTGGTCGAGCGCCTCGCGAAGCACTATAACGGCATTTACAAATACTCCCATCGACATAACCCCAAATCCGGAAGCTACTTGGAACCTAAGACCGAAAACCGAGGGGAATAGCAGACTCCCGCAAGTGACAGGGCAAAGGACAGGAGTGTACCTGAAGGACTATCAGGTTGATCCATCGAAAGCTGGAACTAAGTACTACTCAGTGAAAACCGGAGTCGATTTTGTAAGTACGGTTTCCCAAAAGAAGAACAACAAAGATCTTCTTGAAGGAAATTCGATACACGCAATGACCCGTTCAAACCTTATCTCTAAGACCATGCGGCGTGTTGGGGCCGGGCGGTTCGAGGCAAGATATCAAATCGAGATTTTGAGCATCCTATTCCTAGCTGGAACGTGGGACGGCATCCAGGTGCGAGAGATCGCTGATGCCGGACAGAACGAGATCTGGTTTCCCGGGCTTGCGATTCCAAGTCATGGCCGAGCATTTGTCGACGCATGGGCTCATGGCGCGAATTGGATCGATTTTTGGGAGACGAATTTCGCCCGGCCAATGGGCCGAGCAAAAGGTGAAATGATGGCGTTTTTCGGTCTGCAACATATGACATCAAACGCGCAGAACTTCATCGTTGCATTCAACCGAACTCCGAATTCACACGGAGGAAGGGCAAATTACATCATTCTTCGCGATATCGGTGATACGCTTTACAATAACCATTTTTTTGATCCGCTAAAGGAAGTCGACCCGATCTTCGGCAGAGCATGGAATGAGGAGATAGCCGATAGGGAGAACGGCTGCGTTCTTGGCGGAGAGATCGGCGGCGGTTACTTCAATCCACGAATTACGCGTATCGGAGCAGAAATTGTTTTCTTCTATCCCGCCTTCCAACAGGGAAACCTTGATACCGAAAGAGATCCGACCACGGCTAAAATCCTCGCCAAATGGTGCCTGGCCCACAACCACGGTTTCCGCGAGTACTTTCAAGAGAAGGTCGGCTATTCAGAGTACTGGTCCGGCGGCAGATACGGCGTGCCGCAGCACCTTCCAGCAACCTTACGCCGGCATGCAGGTTTGGACGGAAAGAATGCCCCGCAATATCCGACTCTTGCAAACGAGACTTTGGAGCTTACTTCAGCGACCCGTTGGCGCCTATTCCGCGAAATAGAGGCGGAGATCCTTTCGATAGAGCCAAGATCCAAAGAAGACGTTGTAAAACTAAAAGACTTGGTCGGAGCTCATGAACTTTTGATCTGTGCGGATATTCAATCCTATATCCAGAGTGCGGCCGGCATCGCGGCCCTTAAGTCCCTTCATTCGGGGTCGGCCGTTCCCGCGACGCCTACTGTTCCCCCTCCGTTACATGCTGTTGCCGGACCGGTTTGTTCCGTTTGCCGAAGAGACTCACCTGGGACCACCAGAGGTTGGCAAACGTGCGACACCTGCGGAAGTTTTTACTGCGGCTCCTGCGTGGTATCACTTAAACAGCCCCGAGGCAGTGCTGGTGCTATGGGAAAAGTCCGCGAATGCCGACCTCCATGCAAGGGTATAACTGACGAAATCTGATATCCTACGATACGGCCTGAAAACTTGGTGTCAGAGTTCGATTCCATTCCGGGCGATCGGGTGTCGGGCTTATGGTGTAGAAACTCAACTGGACGGCTTCAAAATCTTCCCGTGATACATCCTGCAGTATTTTTAGCTGTCGGCTACGTAAAATTACGTATTGACCCGGGCGATGGCGAGGACTAAAGTGGTTAAACAGGCCACGGTTTTTTCCAGACTCGGCACTCGAAAAAGACCTTCAGTTTTGTTGGAAGTAGATCCGGCGCGAGTTAACTCCAAATCGTATGACCAGGATACTTATCGCCGACGATCACGACCTGATGAGGCAGGGTATGCGCAGCCTGCTGGCGTCGAAGCCAGGCCTCGAGGTCGTTGACGAAGCCAAGGATGGATCTGAGGCGGTCCAAAAAGCGAACAAGTGTCGTCCCGATGTAGTCGTTCTCGACCTGGCAATGCCAAAGATGACGGGCCTTGAAGCTGCTCGAAAGATAACCAACGACCTTCCCGAAACGCGAGTCCTCATTTTTACGATCCACGATAGTCATCAGATGGTCCGCGATACTCTCGCTGCCGGGGCCCACGGCTATATTCTTAAGTCCGACGCTGCCATGCATTTGACCGCGGCTGTTGAAGCCGTCGCCCGTCACGACCTTTACTTTTCTTCCGGGGTCTCGGATTTTGTCATCGACTCGTTGATCAAGTCTCGCGTCGAAGACAATGAACGCTCGCCGAAAGACATCCCGCTATCACCACGCGAGCTGGACGTCCTGCGGCTGCTTGCGCAGGGCAAAAGCAATAAAGAGGTGGCAACATCGCTTTTCATAAGCGTCCGTACCGTTGAGACCCACCGGAGGACGATCCATCAAAAACTCAAGATCACGTCACTGGCGGAGCTCGTCAGATACGCCATTCGTCATCATCTAGTCAGGGCCTAAATCCGTATTTCTACCTATCACCCTGCCGGCGGTCCATTGCCAAAAATTACTCGTTATTCAACGCTGGAAAATACCAGATCAATGGGATTTTCTTTTGTCCTTCGGGACCCTATTCTCAATACATACCTGTTCGGAAGACAACTGAAGGAACAGCGAAGAGGGATGTCCTAAAAGACCGGAGATCCCTTGACTCCCCAGCCAGCGAAAAAGATCTAACGCTCTTTGACCTCAACGGTCTTTGCCCTGCCGGATATATTCTTCCTTTGCTCGAAAGAAGATCCTGCTAATTTGGGGCACCAGGGGCTTTGTCGCCTAGGGTACACGGACAGTGTGGAACCGCTATGTATTCTGGTCGTCGAAGCCCTTGATCTTTATTTGTGATCAGGGGATGCGAACACAACTGCAACGGTCGGTTAGTCCAGACGAAGCGCGAGCGATCGCAAAGGAAGCCTATATTTATGGATTTCCGCTGGTCGAAAACTATCGTATTCAGCACTCTTATTTTGTAGATCAGGACGATCCCGATTACAAAGCGCCTTGGAATGCTATCTATAACGACGCACGGGTCTACACACCCGAGGACAAAGCCGTTCAATGTCCTAACACAGATACGTCACATTCCTATGCCGGCATTGACCTGCGTCCTGAACCTGTCGTTCTAACAGTACCCGCGATCGATAACGGGCGTTTTTATCACATCCAGTTTGTAGACATGTATACGCATAATTTTGCGTATGTCGGAACTCGCACGACCGGCAATTATCCTGGCAGCTTTCTCCTCGCCGGGCCGAGTTGGAAAGGCGATAAGCCCACGAGCTTTCGCGATGTGATCCGATGCGAGACCGATTTCGCATTCGCACTTTATCGCACCCAGCTTTTCAGCCCAACAGATATCGGCAATGTCAAAAAGATCCAGGCAGGTTACAAGATCCAGACGCTTTCCGATTTCGCCCACAGACGTGATCCGCCAACCGCTCCGCACATCGAGCTCAAAAAACCGCTCGCCGGCGACGTCGCTCGCGTATCGCTCGAGTTTTTTGATCTTTTGAATTTCATTCTCGGGTTCTGTCCGATCCATTCGTCCGAAGTAGCTCTGATGGACCGTTTTTCCCGGATCGATATCGGCCCGGGATATGACTTTGACGCGGATTCGCTCAAGTCCGAATTTCGGAAAGCGATCGAAGGTGGCATCGCCGATGCATGGCGCGGCTTCAAGCTACTAAAAACTAAGGTCGACGCGGGCGAAGTAACAAGCGAGGAGCTTTTCGGCAGTCGCGAGCACCTCAAGAACAATTATTCCTATCGAATGCTTGCCGCCGTAAGCGGCATCTATGGCAACTCTTTTCAGGAAGCCGTCTACCCGTCATATCGTGTAGATTCCGAAGCAAAGCCGCTGAGTGGAAGGAACGCTTATGAGCTCCGATTTCCTCCCCATAAATTTCCACCGGTAAATGCTTTTTGGTCGCTGGCGCTATACGAGCTGCCATCGCAGCTCCTAAGCGCAAATCCGCTCAACCGCTATCTGATCAATTCGGCCATGCTGCCGAAACTGAAACTGGACAATGACGGCGGCCTGACACTTTACATTCAGCACAAGTCGCCTGGACACGATAAAGAACCGAACTGGCTGCCAGCCCCGAAAGGCAAGTTCTTTGTTGCTTTGCGTTTGTATTCACCAAAGGCAGCGGTGTTCGACGGCACGTGGGCAAAACCTAGGCTCGAGCGCCTGGTTCGGAAAGGTGCGACTTCCTGATCAAAACCTTCCTTTTACCTGTAAAAACTGACAGGTATTTCCTGCCACAACCGATGCGAAACTGATGCGTCTCTCGGTTCCCTTTCCCGAGGCAAGACTATGCAGGATCGATCGAAAACAATTCTTACTGCAGTATCCGTATTCTTTGTCTTGCTGGTGTTCCCGGCTCTCGTTGCGTCGCAGGATCCGTCGCCGTCGCCGTCGCCGTCGCCCTCGCCGCAGAAGTCCAAAAAGTCGAAGGCGAAATTGTGGGGAGCGGTAGCAACATCAGGCGACTCGATGCAGGGCGGTGTTGATGTAAGCTCGGGCTCGAGCGGCGATCAACAGGAGCCGCCCGAGGAAAGGAACAAAGGCGAGTTTGTGATCGCGCCGATACCTGTCATCAATCCGACCACCGAGAACGGCCTGGCGATCGGAGCCGGTTATCTTTTTCATTTCGACAAAAAAGAGCAGACCAAGTCGCCATCGGTCATCGGCGGTGTCGCGTTTCGCACGACAAACGGCACTCGCGGCTATGGCCTCGCCGGGATGTTTCGTTTCAAGGAGGACAAGTATCGGCTTCTTGTCGCAGGCGGCGACGCGACGATCAATCTAAACTTTTTCGGCGTTGGCATAGACGCCGGAAATGCCGGTATCTCGATACCGATCTCGTTAAAGGCAAGAGCGTTCGTCGTCGAGGGCTTGATCCGCGTTTATGAGAAATGGTATGTCGGCCCACGTTATCACTTTCTGAAAATGAAAGCCGGTCTCAATTTCGACGAAGGAGAATCGGCACCGGACGGCGGCCCGGTGATCCCGCCGCTGGAGGTCAACCTCCGCACGGCCGCGCTCGGGCCACGCATCAAACGCGACACATCTAACGACGCATTCTATCCGCGAGACGGATCGATCTTTGACATAAAGGTCGGTTTCTATGGAAAAGCCGTTGGCGGCAACCGCACCTACCAATCGTACGAAGTTTCATACAACAGATACTTTGCTCTTGGAAAGAAGCAGGTGATCGCCGGCCGGCTGGCGAGCTGTTTTATCCGCGGCCGCGTGCCGTTTTACGATCTGTGTACGATGGGCCTGCGTGGGTACGAAGCGGCCCGCTATCTCGACCGCAATATGCTTGCCGGCCAGGGTGAGTTTCGTCAGGAACTGCCGTGGCGGCTGGGCGTGGTCGGATTTTTCGGCATCGGCGAGGTCGCCGAAAAAGTCGCGGACTTTCGCTCGGATAAGATCAGACCCGCCGGAGGCGTCGGCGTCCGCTTTCGCTTGACCAAAAAGAACCACATAAATATGCGTCTCGATTATGCCTGGGGCATCCGCAGCAGCGGGCTGTATGTTGGCGTGACGGAAGCATTTTGATCAGGCCCATAAGTTCACCAGAGATCAAGGGATTTTGGCAACAGATGGCACAGAGCAGGATCGAAGTTTACGTCAATGTTCACCAGGAATTCTGATAATGACTAGCGTGACGCTTGAATAAGCAACTCTTACTTTCGCCGCAGATCGTCGCACCCAATGTTCACCAGCTTGTTGAACAAGAGGACGTTTCTTGAATTCAATGTTCACCAGGGTCGCAAAGTATGAGTTACGTCTTCAGGCGTGACCCTTATTGGCTCGTTGTGAAGCTGGTCACGGGCGAACGCTCAACTCTTGCCTTTCGTTGGCTAAGCGATTCATAAGTTCACCAGGGCCTTCGATTCGTGCCACCGAGAACACAGAGTCGTTTCCTCTAGCGACGATCATAAGTTCACCAGAGGAGTGAATTAGTAAAAATCGTGAATCGTGGAGGTTCATATGACCAATGTTCACCAACATCAGAGGAGCGAAGACTTGGTGCCGTTTCGTGGTTTCGAACCTTCAACCACGAAATAACGAAAGACACAAACAATTCACGAAAGAAAGTCAAATTTCACCGGGATCTCTGCTCTTCATTTCCAAAGAACCACCACTGCCCGCTGTCCCGTCCCTTGTTCGATCTCCTGCTCAATATCGCGTTCAGCCCCAACCAATAGGCCGTCTGCGTCTCAAGCAACTCCATCTGTATGACCAGTACAGACGAAATGCGCTACACCCGGCCGCCTCATCCAAAACGGCCATTGCGACCACCATAACATATGTTGCATCGCTTGTCAAGTGTTT
>AR_comb_assmDRAFT_10115957_pt1 | contig 13072 bp, 7 predicted proteins | sample ArasoioldDNA_FD_10543 | JGI IMG/M metagenome (IMG submission 10543) | reverse complement strand
GAAAGGATGTCGGACTCGTCGAGCGGCGGCACGCTGCTCAGTCGGAGCTCGGGCTGCCGCAGGGCACCGATGATGCCGACGCGGGTCGTCACGCCTGAGATGTTTCGCGTCACGCCGACGTACAGGTCCGGATCGAGATCTCCACGGAACACGATGGCGCTGGCCGGGTCCACGTCGAACCGCCGACCCTGAAACGCATACGTCCCGCTGATGGCGTCAAACGAGCCGGTGACATACAGCGGCTGCTTCGGGTCCTTGTACAGGTAAAGGTCTCCCGCCATCCGCAGGTTGATGTCGCCGAGACCGATTGGCGTGCCCGGCGATAGCTGCACGTTGTCGCCCACCAGACGCAATGTATTCGGCACGTGCAGCGTCAAGTTGAAGTTGAGGAGCTGCCATGGGTTGAGGATGCCTGTCGGTTCGGGTTGAACGATCGCGGTTTCCTCGGTTGAGTACGGACGAAACAGTGCGCGCTCGAAGATCTCGTCCATGCGGAGCTCGCCGGAATTGATCGTCAGCTCGCCGGTGACCTGGGGCGATTCAGCACGCCCCCGCAGCTGCAGCTTGGCGTCGATCGCCAGTCTGCCAAGCTCGTTGCGGAGGACCTCGAATCGCTGCGATGTGATCTCGACTTCGAGGTCGCCCACGCTCAACTCGTGCGTCCCGAGGCTGCCGCGCACCTCCAGCGGACGGCCGGAGTTGTCTTCGAGCCGAAACACGTCGACCGCCACGCGATCGCTCGTCAGCGTGAGCCTTGCCGTCCCGTTCTTGTACCTTGCGCCGGTCGCCGCGACCTGGAACGCGGCGCGCTCGATCGCGACGTTGCCGGTGAAGTGTGGGTCCCCACTTGTGCCCACGACCCGGACGTCGAGGCGAAGCTCGCCATTGACGCTCGTCACGCGGCTGGTCAGCCCTTCCAGCAGGCCCAGGTTGATCCCGCTCGATTGGATGGTCAGAGCAATCGGACGCTCCTCGAGCCTGTCATCGAACAAGGCCCGGGGCACGCTGCCAGCGGCTGTAATCCATACCCCTGGCGATTGATCGAGGCGTAGATCAACTGAGAACGTTTCGTTGGCGTAATCAATCTTGCCCGCAAGTTTCTGATAGCTGACGCGTTCCACGCGACCGTTCGTGACAGCCAGAGTACCGGTCAGGAGCGGCCGTTGCCGCGTGCCGCGAATCGTGATTTCGCCGTCGGCTACGCCGCCATAACGGGTGGGACGATCGAAGGCCGACTGAAACGTGTCGAGAAACACGTGCGACGCCGTCACGCGCAGCGCGCCGTTCCCATCGTCGCGCCACGAGCCGCCGATGCTGATGCGCTCGTCGCCGTTGCCGCCCAGAAACATGGCTGGCGAGATCGTGAGACCGGCGTCAGTCCAGTTGAGGGTTACCGGGCCAGTGGACGCGTCGAGCCGCCAGGGCGCCTTCCCGAGTCCAATGGAAAGCTCGCTGATGTCGACGGCATGTTCGTCGAGGCGCAGACGAAGCGCGCCGTCGATCGTCCCGCGCCGCGGTTCCTCCTGAAGCACCTGGAGATTGACGCGCAGCCGGTCGCGATCGAGCGTGACCGTCCCCGACACCTCAGCGACGTCTTGTCCTGCGACCGTCAGCAGCGTCCCATGTCCGTCGACGCGAGCCACGGCCTCGCGCATTCGATCCGAGGCAAAGGTCGTGTCGTACTTGGCGTCGAAATCCAGTGCGGTTACACCGTACGCGCTCAGCTGCGCGATTGATCCGTCGCCGGTGACCTTTGCCGCCGTCCAGGGCCCCGTCAGCCGACCTGTGGTCGTGGCGAAGCCGGACACTGCGATTCCAGTAAGCCGCTCGAACTGCGAGAGGTCGGCGTGATCGATCTCGTATTCGAACGACGACGACTGATGATCGTCGAGCGCGACGACACCGGATCCCTTTCCTTGGACGACTGGACCTGACACCTGGATGTCGTTGACGGTCAAGTGGCTATCACGGATGCCGGCTGCCAGGTGCGCGTTGTCGAGCGAGATGCCGTGCACCGTCGCAGCACTGATGTCTGCGGCGCCGGCGATGTCGTAGTCGTCGAGGCGCACGTCACGTAGCAGGAGATCGCGGATCGTGACCGAGACGGTTCCGTTGCCCGTTAGCGACGCCTGCCAGCGTTCGTCGCCCATCGCGATCCCCGGATCGATATGCGAAAAGCCTCCCGAAAAGCTCCCACCCAGCGTGCCGCGCCCGATGGCGAGGGTCACGTCGGCGTTCGACAGACTGCCACCGAAGAAGTCCGCGGCCGTGACGCGTCCGCCGACGATGAGGACCATCGTGTTTTTATCGAAGCCGCGGCCGTCGATGCGAAAGCGGCCGGCGAGCGTGCCCGCGAAGCGGGGATCTCGCATCCAGTCGACGTTCAGACCGTCGCCCGCTCGACGCGTGTTCACGTTCGCGATCTCGACGTCACCGGTGTAAACAGGCGGGGACTGCGACGTGTCGATGGTTCCAGCGGTGCCCGCGGCGATGGCAGCGCCGAGCAGGCTTGATGGCGCGAAGTTGGCCCGTCCCGTCAGAAATGGCTGCTCGAATCGGCCGCTGACGTCGAAGTCGAACGTCAGCGTGCTCTCGAGGTGCGGGACGGGCACGGCGGCGGGCAGCTTTCGCAGGTCTGAGTGGGCAATGGAGCCCTGGAACCTGAACGGGAACGGGGACGCGAGTCCAATCGAACCACTCGTGTTCGCAACCGCAGCGCCGTACGCGTTGCCTGTCGCGCGGGCGATCAGAACCTCGGCGGCCGTAATCTGTCCTTCTGCCTTCAGGTCGTCCGCGGCGTAGTTCATGTACATCGCGTGAGCGCCCGCGAACGAATACACGCCGCGCGGGAATCGGCGTCCGAGTTCGAGCGCCAGATCGAAGGCGACGTGCCCCGTGATGTCCGACGGCCGATCCGGGCGGTTCAGCCAGCGCGCAAGGTTCAGCCGTCGCAGGTCGACCGCGCCGGCCGCGCGCCAGCCCGGGACCGTCGTGTCGAGCGTGACGCGTCCCGCCGCGGCGCCTCCCGTACCATCCAGTTGAATATCGGTAATCAACGCCGACAGGGGGCCGCTCAGCGTCGCGTTCAGGGGACCTTCGACAGCGATGTTCCGGAGGCCATGCAGAACGCCCGACCATTCCTGAAACGCGAATCGGCTGGCAGTGACCGTCATGCCGAGACGTCTCGGCGGCGCGTCGCCGCGCGAGATACGGCCGTCCACGACAATCGAGGTCTGCGGCGTCTCGACGGTCAGGCGTTCGAACAGCCAGCCGCCGGGCCCGTTGCCGAGCGCGCCACTCAACTTCGACAGGGTCAGGTCCGGCGCATGTCCGTCGAACGACACGCTGTTCAACGCCACGCGCCAGCGCACGGGAACGTATTCGAAGGAGAAGCTCGCGTTCAACGCCCGGTATTCGGTTGGTGCGTGCGCCGCTCCCAGATCGAGCGGATCGTGGACCCGCACGTGCCCGTTCTCGACCAGGATGGATTCGACGCTGATCGGCCGCCCGGGTCCCGTCTGTTCACCCTCGCGCCGCTCACGCCTGACGATCGACGCCAGGTCCCACCGGCCATCAGGAAGCCGCGCGAGGTCGACGACCGGCTTGACGAGGCGCACACGGCGGATGACGGTCCCGGCCTGAACGAGCTCGCGGATGCTGTAGCTGAGCGCGATCTCGTCGACGCTGACCATCAGGCGCTGCTCGCGCGCCAGGCGGATGTCGTGCAGCTGCACGCCTCGGAGGATCGATCCCTCCAGGCTGCCGATCGTGAGGGTTGCCGTCAGGTACTCGTTGGCCTGCGCGACGATGAGCTCGCGAATACGGTTCTTGCCCCATGCCGTTTCGACGACCAGGATGCCAATACCGAGAATGATGAGGAGGACGACCAGGGTGCCGACGAAGAGGCGGGCTGTCGATCGGAGCAGGCGACGGAGCACTGAATCAGGATCTTAGCAACGCCGGTGCCCGGCGCGGCTCGCGGCGGGCTAGCGGCAGTAAGATCGTACGAGTTCGAGCAGGCGGTCGAAGTCCAGGGGTTTCTTCAGGATAGCCTCGGCGCTGACCTCGGCCGTGCGCACATGGTCCAGCGCGGAGAGCACGATGACCGGTACCTGCGCCATGGCGGGGTTCGCCTGCTGCCGACGGCGGAACTCCCAGCCGTCCATGACCGGCATCATCAGGTCGAGCAGGATCAGGTTGGGTGCGTTTTCCTGCCGCAGGTAGTCCAGCGCTTCCTGGCCATTGGCGACCGCCGCCGTCTGGAATCCCTCGAGCGACAGCAGCTGGGCCATCATCTCGCGAAGGTCGTCATCGTCTTCAACGATGAGAACGGGGCATGGTGTCACCGACGGATGTGGCGTCACGCGCGGCAGCTCAGCTTTCGATCGACTCCTATCTATCGGTCGCACGCGGCCCAGATTATAGGGGGCGCTGCGACTACTTCGCGAGGTGGAACGGGACGCTGGTGACGACGGTGTTGGGCCGGAACAAGAGGGCGCCTTTGATGAGCAGCGCGCGCTGGTTGTGCAGCAGGTGCTGCCACCAGCGAGCCGGGACGAACTCGGGAAGAATGACCGTGACGTAGTCGTCTTTCCGCTCGGCTTCCACCTGCTCGATGTATTCGAGTAAGGGCTCCATCACCGACCGGTACGGCGATTCGAGCACGACCAGCTGCACGCGGCCCCCCCAGATCTCCCAGCCCCGCCGCACCTGCTCGGTAGACGCGGCATCCACGTCGACGAATACCGCCCGGACGTCGTCAGAAAGCGTCTCGGCGTAGCGCAGCGCTTCCACGACGGCCCTCTGGATGCCTCCTACGGGCACCAGCACGGTGTTGTGGCGGCGCGATTGCGGCTCGTACCCCCGCAACGTGAGCTGCGACGCCACGTGATCGTAGTGGCGTCTCGTCGCCTTGAAGATCGTGATGATGATCGGGATGAGGAGCAGGACGATCCACGCGCCTTCGAGCGTCTTGGTGACGGCGACGATGAGCAGCACGATGCCCGTCACGGTGGCGCCGAAGCCGTTGATGAAGGCACTCGTTCGCCAGCCGGTCTCGCGCGTTTTCCGCCAGTGGATGACCATGCCAGTTTGCGAGAGCGTGAACGAGACGAACACGCCGATCATGTACAGCGGCAGCAGCGATTCGGTGACGCCGCGAAACGCGATGATCAAAATGGCGGCAAATGACGAAAGCACCAGGATGCCATTCGAGAACGCGAGGCGGTCGCCCTGGTTCATGAACTGCCGCGGCAGAAAGCCGTCGCGGGAGACGATCGACGCGAGGCGCGGGAAGTCTGCGTACGCGGTATTGGCAGCGAGCACGAGGATGAGCGTCGTCGCCGCCTGCACGAGGTAGTACCACAACGTGCCGTCACCGAACACGGCCCGTCCGAGTTGCGAGACGCCCGACTCGACGTGCGTCGGGACCACCCCGTACGCGTGCGCGAGAAACGTGATGCCGAGGAACATGATGATGGCGAGGATCGCCATCGCGACGAGCGTCGCCGCCGCGTTGCGGGCTTCAGGAGGCCGAAACGCCGGCACGCCGTCCGACACGGCTTCGACCCCGGTCATTGCCGTGCAGCCGTTGGCAAACGCCGTCAGAAGGAGGAGCGTCGTCAACGGTCTGGTGCCGGCTTCGCCCGGTGGCGGCGCCGGCAGCGGCACGAGGCTGCCGGTGAGGTAGCGGTACAGTCCGACGAAAATCAGCACGAAGATGCCCGCGACGAAGAAGTACGTGGGCACCGCAAAGATGCGCCCGGATTCGCGGATGCCGCGAAGATTGCCCACCGTCAGCAGGAAAAGAAATCCCAGGCACAGCTCGACGCGATAGGGAACCAGCGTCGGGAACGCCGAGGTGATCGCGAGGACTCCGGCCGAAATGCTGACCGACACCGTGAGCGTGTAATCGACGAGCAGGGATGCCGCCGCGACGAGTCCGGCGTTGACGCCGATGTTTTCCTTGGCGACGCGGTACGCGCCGCCGCCTGTTGGATACGCGTGAATCGTCTGCCGATACGAGAACGCCACGATCGCCAGGAGCGATGTGATGACGACGCTGATCGGAATCGCGTACCCCAGTGCCTGCGTTCCGGCAACGATGAGCGTGGCGACGATGAAATCGGTCGCGTATGCGACGGACGACAGCGCGTCCGAGGAGAGGACGGCGAGGCCTGTCACGCGCGAAAGACGCTCGTGATGCGCCAGGTGCGACGGGATCGGGCGACCCAGCAGGAGCCGCTTGAGGCTTGGAAACGAGGATGTGTCGGGCACTCTGCGGGCAGGGGCTCCGAAAAACTGCATGCTATCATACCGGCTCTTCCGCATATGCGCGTCGCGAGGCGCTTTCTGATCAGCGGACGCGTGCAGGGCGTGGGATTCCGATTTTTCGCAGAGGCGGTCGGCGTGCGCGAAGGCCTGCACGGCTGGGTGCGCAATCTGCCGGATGGACGAGTTGAGGCGGTTGCCGAGGGCGAGAGCGAAGCGATCGAGCGCTTCGAAGGTGCTCTGCGACATGGGCCGCGCGGCGCGCGCGTAGACGACGTCGTGATCGAGGAGGAGACGCCGGGCGCGCGCGAAACCGGCTTCTGGATCAGGTGAACATGGATCAGTTGAAAGCCAAGATCAGGCACGTGCCGGATTTTCCGAAAGCCGGCATTCTCTTCTACGACATCACGACGCTGCTGCAGGATCCCCAAGGTCTGCATTTCGCCATCGACGCGCTGTCCATGCCGTTCCAGGACGCGAAGATCGACATCGTCGTCGGCGTAGAGAGCCGCGGGTTCATTTTTGGATCGGCCGTGGCTGACCGCATCGGCGCCGGGTTTTCGCCAGTCCGCAAGCCGGGCAAGCTGCCGGCCTCGACGGTCAGGGCCAGCTATAACCTCGAATATGGCAGCGACGCGCTGGAGATCCATGCCGACGCCGTGCGGGCGGGGCAGCGCGTGGTGATCGTTGACGATTTGCTTGCGACGGGGGGAACGGCGCGTGCGACGACCGATCTCGTCAAGGGACTTGGCGGAACCGTCGTCGGCCTCGCGTTTCTGATCGAACTGGTCGAACTCGGCGGCCGCAAGCAGCTCGAGGGCGAGAACGTGATGTCCGTCCTGAAATACTAGCGGCGGGTTCGATGCTGCTCGCGGTCGCCATCCTCGTCGGCGCGGGCCTGATTGCATGGGCCATCGTGCGGCGAAGCGGCGACGTTGCGCAGCGCGCGGATGCCGCGCGATCCCGTCAGCTTGCGATCATGGGCGCGTTCGCGCCGGCTATCGCGGCAGCCGCCGAGGATCCGCGTGCGATTACCGTGTGGCAGCCCGTGGCGCGTGCGGCGCGTACGCTTCTCCCTGAAGAGTTCGCCGCTATCGATCGCGCATACGGCGCCACGTTTCCGTTCTCACCTGAACACATTCGTGACGCGCACGCGCGGTGGACAACGGAGTGGCTGTCCTGGGAGCGGAGCCACGACGTCGAGTTCAAGCGGCGCGCGGCGCTTGCTGCGCCCGCGCCCGGCACGGTCGTGACGGCATCAATCAAGGCCACCCTCGACGCGATCGAGAACGAAAAGCTCGAACTGTATCAGCGGCACTACGCCGAGTACGTGCGGGTCGCGAAGGCACTGCAGTCATTACATGCAGACTGAATTCAGCGTGTTTCCCTCTGCTGCCTGACGGCAGCCTCGTCCGGCCATCTTCGGAAAACGGGCAAATCCCGCACATTGTTCAGCCTTGCAATCGCTGAGTGGGAGCGAGACTATGTCGCCCGGATGAAGTCGCTCGCTGTCGCTGTCTGCCTGAGCGCCAGCACTTGGACACTGGTGAGCGCTCGTACCGTGCCTTCGGATCTGGCCATGCTCCTTGCGAGTGCGGGAAGGTACGTCCAGTCATTCGAGCGTGACTTCGCGATCGTCATCAGCGAGGAAACGTACCGCCAACGCATCGACGTCGACCAAGGCTCGCTTTCGTCCAAAACGATCAGCCGAGAGCTTCAATCAGAGTTGCTGTTCATGTGGGTGCCCGATGATCGTCAGTGGACGGCCATCCGGAATGTGCTTGCTGTCGATAAAAAGCGCATTTCCGACGGCGGCCTGGAGAGCGTGCTGAAGCAGCCGTTGGCGGAACGTGATTCGAGGCTTCACCTTCTGGCGGAGCACAACGCGCAGTTCAATATTGGCAGCATCTATCGCAATTTCAACACGCCGACGCTGGTCCTGCAATTTCTCGATCCAGATTATCGGCCACGATTTGCGTTTACGGTCGAGCAGCGCGACGAAACCATCAACGGCGCTTCTGCCCGGAAAATAACCTTCAAGGAGATGCAGCGGCCGACAGTCATTGTGGAACGCGGCGAAGATCGCCCATCAAGCGGCGCAATCTGGGTGCGTCCCGACGACGGTACCGTCATCCGAACGAGCTTGAACGTGATCGGAAGTCTCAAGTCGGACGCCACGATCGTGGTCGATTATCGCCGCGATGCAAAAATGAATATGTGGGTGCCTTCTCGGATGGAAGAGCATTATCACGCGGTTGCCACCGATAACCCGGGTGGAAGAATGAATCGGGCTACCAGGTTCAATAAGATCAGCGGTGTAGCGACGTATACCAACGTCAAGCGTTTCGAAACCTCCGGCCGCGTCATTCAACATCATTGACGCGCTCATCGCCCGAAGCGCGATGTGCCATTTCGCGCGGCCTGTGCCCAAACGAGACCCATCCTGGTTAAATCCCGCTTCATCAACGAGAAGCGAACGAAGCGCAGCGCAAGCAGCGTCGGCGGTGTGCTGAAACGGGCCATCTCAGTCACCAGTGGCCAGACCGCGCATGTTCCAGTAACGAAGTCTCTATCAATCGTTTAGCGACGGCACCGCGGCGCGCCAGACTTGGCGATCCTCTTGCCATTTCAGCGTCAGAGTTCCCTTGTTGACGTTGGTGTCCCCTCATGCTGCGTAACTTGTCGCGATCGAAAATCCTGACCGCCGCCCTGTTGCTGGCGACTTCGGCCTTAACGCTGCGTGGTTCCGCGGGCGAGCATCACGCGCTGCTGTCGTTGGACCTCGTCGCGCACCAGGCGCGACGGACTGATGCGCGCGCGCGCGTCATCGTTCACGGTTCGCCGGAAACGATCGCCGCGCTCGTCGACCGACATCATCTGCAGTTCCTGCGGTGGCTGGAAGGCGGCGCAGTCGTTGCCGCGGACAGCCGCGAACTGACCGACCTCGGCGCCGATTTCAGCGTCGGCCATCTGTCCGGCGACCTCGTCGTGCGGACGGCGATGTCCGTCTCGGTCCAGGCGAGCGGCGCGGATCAAGTCTGGGCCGGCGGATCCGACGGTCTGCTTGGTCTCAACAGCGTCTCCGGTGTCACCGGTCAAGGCGTGGTCGTCGCCGTCGTCGACTCGGGAATCGACACGACGCACCCGGCGCTCGCCAAGAAGGTCGTCGCGGCGGTGAGCTTCGTCTCGGGCGATCCGTCGACCGACGACGCGTATGGCCACGGCACGCATGTGGCCGGCATCATCGCCGGCCTCGGCGCACCGGCGGCTCGCGTCACGTCTCTTTATCGCGGCGGTATCGCACCGGGTGCGCAGCTCGTCAACGTGCGGGTGCTCGGCGAAGACGGCACCGGCCTCACGAGCGATGTGATCGCCGGCATCGACTGGGTGGTGAAGAACCGCGCGAAGTACAACATCCGCGTCGTCAATCTGTCGCTCGGCCATCCGGTGACCGAGCCATCGGCGACCGATCCGCTGTGCGAGGCGGTCGCGCGCGCCGTCAACGCCGGCCTGGTCGTCGTCGCCTCCGCGGGGAACGACGGCATGGCTCCGGACGGCACCCCGATTCTCGGCGGCATCATGTCGCCGGGCAATTCGCCGCTGGCGATCACCGTCGGCGCGACCAACACGCAGGCGACGGGTCGCCGCAACGACGACACCGTCGCGACGTACAGCTCGCGCGGACCGACGAAGTTCGACTTCGCCGTCAAGCCGGATCTCGCGGCGCCGGGCAACAAGATCGTTTCGCTCGAGGCTTCGGGTTCGTATCTGGTCTCGCACTACTCCTACCTGCACAAGGCGGGCGTCGGCAACAACACCTACATGCAACTGAGCGGCACCAGTATGGCCGCGCCCATGGTGAGCGGCGGCGCGGCGCTGCTGCTTCAGGGTGTGCCCAACCTGAGTCCGGCACAGGTGAAGCTGGCGCTGCAGGCGGGCGCGACCTACATGGTGGATGGCGGCCTGATGGGCGCCGGCGCCGGCAACGCGAACTTCTGGGCTTCGCGGAAAATCGCGTCGAGCGGCCTTGGCCTCGTTCTGAATACCACGGTCGGCGGCGTGCTCAGCAACGCGAGCGGCATCGTCTTCTGGGACGCCGGATCGCTCGCATACCGGATGTACGGCGGCGCGGGCGTGCGGCTGCTGTCGCTGCTCGAACTGCCCGGAGTGTGGTTGAACCCGGGACTGCTGGCCGTCGGCGATCTGAACCTCATCGGCCTGCTGAACCCGCTGGCGCAGGTTCCCGCGTCGCGGATGCTCTGGGGCGAGGTCGCCGGATGGACGACCAACCAGCAAATCCTGTGGGGAACGACCATCTACAACCCGCAGGGCCAGCAGATTCTCTGGGGCACGTCACGCGACGGTGATCAGATTCTCTGGGGGACGTCGACCGACTCGCCGCTGACCGCCGCCAACCCGCGATAAAACGTGAAGCTGCGCGCTTACCTCTCGCTCGTCTACGTTCTGGGCGGGCTGGTCGTCCTGCAGTCGTTCTTCGCGCTGCTCAATGAGCCCGCGCCGCCTGCGTGGTTGATCTTCGCCGCGCTGGCGTTCGTCGCCGGATCCTTCAAGCTCGACTTCGCCTCTGTATCGGCGACGATTTCCGTCAACGACACGTTCTTCATCACGACCGCGGTGCTGTTCGGGCCGGCGCCTGCGACGTTCGCGATCGCGGCCGACAGCCTGGTGGCTTCGCTCCGCAAGAAGGATCCGCCGCGGCGCATGGCGTTCAACGTGGCGGCGCCTGCGTTGTCGCTGTGGGTGGGTGCTCAGACGTGTTTCCTGATCGCCGGCGTCGCGCCGGTGGCCCGCGGACACGCGCCGATCGGCAGCCTTGCGCTGCCGCTGATGGCTCTCGCGGTCGTGTACTTTCTCCTCAATTCCGGCCTGACCGCCATCGCGGTGGCGCTCGATTCGCGGCAGTCAGCGATCGATATCTGGAAGCGCCATTTCATGTGGGTGTCGGTCAGTTACCTCGCCGCCGCGTCGGCAGCCTTCTGCCTCATCCTGCTCGTTCAGCAGGTGAGTCTTGCCGCGGCGATCATGGTCCTGCCTCTCGTCCCGGTCTTCTACCTGACGCTGCGCTCCTCGTTCGGACGGCTGACCGACGCGCGTCGTCATCTCGTCGATCTCGATCGGCTCTATCTCTCCACGATCGAAACGCTGGCGATGGCCATCGACGCGAAAGACGACGTGACGCACAGCCATGTCCGCCGCGTGCAGGCTTACGCCGTCGGGCTGGCCGGTGCGCTCGGTGTCGACGAAGAGCCGACGATCAAGGCGATCAAGGCCGCGGCGCTGCTGCACGACACCGGAAAGCTGGCCGTTCCCGAACACATCCTGAACAAACCGGGCAAGCTGACAGCGTCCGAGTTCGAGAAGATGAAGCTGCACGTCGACGTGGGCGCCGATATCCTGTCGCTCGTCGACTTTCCGTATCCGGTCGTGCCGATCGTGCGCTGCCATCACGAGAATTGGGACGGCAGCGGCTACCCGCGCGGCGTGAGCGGCGAGGCCATCCCGATCGGGGCCCGCATTCTCTCCGTGGTCGACTGTTACGACGCGTTGACGTCCGATCGCCCGTACCGGCGCGCGATGACCGACGAGGCCGCGCTCGACATCCTGCGCCAGCGCCGCGGCTCGATGTACGACCCTCACGTCGTCGACACGTTCATCTCGATGTACCGCGGGATCGAACTTGGCGCGGTCGATCGTCCCGAGCAGCGTGACGTGCTGAGGAGGATTTCCGAGTCGCGCGCGGACACCGATACGTCGGCGGCGGAATCGTCGATAGCGGCGGTTCTCGCGCCGCCACAATCGTCGGTGGCTTCCGAGGTGCTCGCCTTCGTCAACTTGTCCCGAATCGCCAACGGGGATGGCCGCGTGGCGGACATCGTTGCGCTGTCGGCGAAGCTGCTCGCGAGCCTGGCGCCGGACGCCACGGGGGCGTTCTACCTTCTCGACAGCGCGCGCGATCGCCTGACCGTGGCGGATGCCTTTGGTCCGGCCGCGCATCTGCTGCGAGGGCGCAGCGTCGGCATTGGGCAGCGGTTGTCGGGGTGGGTCGCGGCAAGCCGCCAGGCGATGATTAACGGCGACGCGACACTCGATCTGCAAGACCACGTGGAGCGGGCGGCGCCGCCGCTCTGCGGCGCCGTCAGCGTGCCGCTGCTGATGGGAGAGTCGCTGGTCGGCGTGCTGACGCTGTATACGCCGCGGCGCGACGCCGGCGGCGAGAACCGGAGCCGGATCGTTCAGATGATCGCGCCCCACATCGCGAGCGCACTGCACGCGGCGATGCGCCTCGAGACTTCCCGATCTGAGGAGAAGGGCAGCGAGAAGGCTGCGGCGCGGGAGTTGCGGCTCGTTCGTCGCTGATGCTCCGCAAGAGGGGACCAGCTTGAAATCTGAGAGTTGACCGCTGTTTGATGTCGGGAATCAGTCAGCGTTTGACGATCGGGTCGTCGTCCGAGAGTCCGTCGGTCCACCAGCGGCGGCGTTCGGTCATCCTTGGCATCTGACGGCGGTCGCGGCCGCGGCGCCGGTCCGGCGCGAAGGACGAGAACGTCCATCCCGTGCGAACCAGAAACGCTTCCATGTCGCTTTGAAAGGCCACGAGCCGATCGAGGTCGGTGAAGGAAAACGAGCGGCACGTCCCGTTCTCGATGACGAGCAGGTTCACACCAGTGGGCGTTTCTTCACGCCGCAGCAGCAGCTGCTCGCTTCGCCGGCGGAACGTCCAGGCGCCTTCGGCCATCCGGACGTGTATCGGCGCGGCCGCCGTGCTGCTGCAGGCGGTCGC
>AR_comb_assmDRAFT_10003009_pt1 | contig 13073 bp, 6 predicted proteins | sample ArasoioldDNA_FD_10543 | JGI IMG/M metagenome (IMG submission 10543) | reverse complement strand
GACTGGCGGAGGAGGTGCGGTCTTGGCGACAACCGGCCGAGCCACTATGTTGGCTGGCGGCCGGACACGAGCCTGCTGCGAAGCGCCCAGAAAGCTGCGTTGCTGCGGAGCCACACCCGGTGTCATCGGCGAAGCCTGAGCAGTGGTCACCTCGCGAGCATCCACGCGCATCATGTTGCGGCCGACGGGCTGCGCCGAGGTAAACGATTCTCTCGAAGTCGCAGTAACGGCATTTCCGTTTCTCTGATTTTGGTAGGTAATGTTGGTCACGTTCTTGTTTACGTAAACGTTTTGATACACGTTGGTGACCTGCACGCGATTGATGATGGTGGTGTTGTAGACGTTCACGCGTTCGACATAATGCTGCGAGACGTGGTAGGACGGGCAGTAGACGTCACGCGCGCCCAGCGGGAACCACGCGACGCCGGCGCCCACCGCGACACCGATCCCGAAACGCGGGCCGCCAACCCAGGCGACTAGCGCGGGCGCGTAGACCGGACGAACATAGGCGACCGTCACAACCGCGGGGCGCGGAGCAACCGGTACCCAGCCCCACACACCGCCAACCACAACCCAGCGGCCATAGTGGAACGGAGCGAAGCCCCAGGGCGCGTCATCAACCCAGGTCCAGCCCCAAGGAGAGACCCAAACCCAGTGGCCATAGCGATAGGGCGCCCAGCCAACCACGGTCGTGTGCGGGAACCACACCGTGCCGTAGTCCGGTGTCGAGCGCCAACCGCCGTACTCGTCGAGATCTTCATAGCCAACAACGTCATCCGAGACATAGCGAGCCGAAGTGGAACGGTCCCAGCGGGAATCGCGACTACCGCACCAACGATCAAAGTCGTCATCGCCAGGGTAGCCTTCGACGTCGGCGTTTAGTTGGTCCGTACCTTCAAATGTGGCAGATTGTCCCGCGTGAATCGGATAAGCAGAACCGCCGCCAGTGACTTCGCCTTGGCCGTCGCGAACGTTGACGATGGTGGAATCGCCATTTTCGTTCACGCTGACGCGATACGAGCCGGGACGAAGAACGTTAAATGCGAGATTGGGTGTGTCGATTTCGAGAACCTGGTCCTGATCGAGGCGGCGGACGCGAACGTTCACCGTTCCTTCCGTCAGACGAATCTGTACGGTTCGATCGTCAAGGTTGAGGAACGAGAAACCGGTTTGTTCGCCGAGACGGATAGCGTACGCATCGACGCGGAGTTCAGCGCGGGCACCCTGATCGGTCCAGAGTTTATCGCCAGTGGTCATGGGCCGGTTAATCACGGCATTGACCCATTCGTCGGTGCCAGCCGGAGCGAATGAGACGGAGCCGCCGGTATAGCTGAGCCGTGCCGCGCGCGTCGGCGGGTCGTCCTGATCTCCGCCCTGCTGAACCTGCTGGTCTGAATAAGATGGCCGATCCTGCGCAAGCGAGCGGGAGGGCGCAACGAGAAACGTAAGAGCAAGTATGGCGGCGAGGCTCGTCAACCATGTCGTGCACCATTTCGGAATGAAGCTGCGCATGTTCAATCTCTCCTGAAGCGCGATGATGACCATGAATCGCGCTTGGTAAACTTTCAGGGAACAAGGGACCTGGCTTCCTTTCACACTAACACCGCACTTAGGGCCGGGAGACATCGGGAATTTACCGGAGTTTCCTGAGGTGAATCACCCGATCCGGTACCCGTGCAGCTACACGATATAACCCGAGACTGACGAAGGTGTTGCGGCCCGCGCAGGCTGCAGAAAGCAACGAGCCCGCTGCAAAGAAGGGGGCTCGTTACGTTTGATCTTTAGAATCCTGGCAGGCGGGAGACTGCTTAGTGTCGGCCACCGCCAGGGTTGCCGCCTCCACCGCCGCCATGGCTGCTACCACCGGCATGCGAGCTCGCTCCGCCGCCGGAGCTATGCGGGCTTCCTCCACCGCCACCGCCCCGTGGACTGCCGCCGCCCCCGCCGCCATAGCTGCGGCTCGGTGCTGAGTAAGAGCGAGACGGCGCTGAGGGAGCGGAATAACTGTGGGGCTGCGAGTTCCCACGGTTGCCATTGCCATAAGCGGGCTGCGAAGAACCGCGATTGGGTTGCGGATAGTTGCGGTTCCCGCCGTTGCTAGAAGACGGAACGTTGTACCCGCCGGAATTGCGTTGCGGAGGATGGTACGAGCGGCCATTGCCGTTGGATGGGTTCGTACGGTCGCTGGCGTATCCGCCGGAGCCGCGCTGCGGCGCACCGTAAGAACGGTTGTCATTAGCTCCGTTGGAAGCACTGGATCGATTTGCCCCATTGCTCGCATTAGTCCAAGAGGGGCGGTCGCTGCGAGCCATGCCGCTGTTGCGCGACCCGTTACCCTGCGGCGAATCATTGCGCGATGAAGCGCTACGCGCATCGGAGCCAAAGCCGGCCGGTGCGCGGCCGCGATCGGTGGCGTTCCCCTGTGCCGACCAATTGCGCGTATTGCCGGATTCACCCGGAACATTGCGCATGTGGGATTGCGGCTTGTCTTGTGAAAGCTCGTGCTGGCGCGCGGACATGCTCGGGTTGTTCACGCTGAAGCCGCCGCGATTGCCGCCGGATTGGCCCCTATTTTGCGCTTCATTTTGGCCCCCATTTTGAGTAACGTTCGGCCGGTTCGAGTCGGAACGGAACCCGCTATTGCTGTTGGGGCCACGGGGACTGTTGCCAGGATTTCCGCGAGCAAATCCAGGGCGGTTGTTATTCGCGGCTGCTCCCATTTGTGCGGCGCGGCCCATAGCCGGACGATCGGAGTTAATTCCACCGCGTCCAGGGGTATTGTTCCCGCCGAAAGTACGAACCGGCATCTGCGATGCGGCTCTACCTGGCGTGGTGCGTGCCACTACGTAGCGATTCTGCACCGCTGCCGAAGGCCGCGAGATATTGCCGTGGTTCGCGGCGGCACCCATGTAGCTTTGCCGCGTGGGTGAAAAGTTCGTCCGATTCGTAACCCGCGCGCCACGCAAGCTGGCGTCGTTCAGGTGGTAAGCCCCACGGTTGATCGCGTGGCCGCCGACGAAATTGCTGCGTGAAGCTACCGTAACAGCGCGCGTGTTGCGCGCGTATGCATAGTTAAAGTTCCCGCGATTGTTGAAGACGTTCGTGTTGCGAATGAACGTGTTATGGATATTTACGTTGCGGTAGTACGCGCCGCTGGTGTGATACCAGGGCCGATAGCATTCGCGCGGACCCAGCGGGAACCAGCCGATACCGCCACCAAATCCAAATCCGACTCCGAAGCCACCGCCGAGAAAGCCGACGAACGCCGGTCCATAGATCGGGCGAGCGTAGTAAGGACCCGGGCACCAGCCCCAGCGGCTGCCGATATACGCCCAGCGGCCGTAGTGGTACGGCGCGAAGCCCCACGGCGCGTAGTCCACCCAAGTCCAGCCCCATGGGCCGATGTAATTCCAATAGCCCGTGCTGTAGGGCGCCCAGCCAACGTCAACCGTGTTCGGATACCACACCGGGCCATAGTCCGGCTCCTCATTCCATGAGCCATTGTCGTCAAGGTCGGAGTAGCCCGGCACATCGCGCGAAACGTAGCGCGCGGAAGCAGAATTGTCGTCGCGGTGGTCGCGATCGTTGGACCAGCGATCGAAATCATCGGGAGCGGGAGCGCTGGCGACGAAATAGCTGACATTGTCGGTGCCGCTGAATTCGCCGCGTTCGCCGGTGTGGATCGTGTAGGTCTGGCCGTTGGCAACAACCTGGCCTTCGCCGCGAATCGCGGTAACCCGAGTGCCGTCGCCATTTTCATTTACTTCCACGCGGAAAGCGCCGGCTTGGGTAACCGTAAACGCGAGATTGGGTGTGTCCACTTCATAGGCATCACCCTGGCGCATTTCGCGCACACGGAAATTGATCGTACCTTCGGCCAACCGCATCTGCGTGGTCTGATCGTCGAGATTCAAAAAAGAGAGCGCGGTCATGCTCGAAATGTGGATCGAAGCTTGGCCCGCTTGCAGCTCGGCACGCGAATTATTGTCTGACCAAATTTTATCGCCGATGGTTACCGGACGATTGCGCGTGGCCGCCCCCCAGTCGCCTTGACCACCTGGCTGGAACGAGACGCTGCCGTCGACATAGCTCAAACGGGCGACGCGGGACGGAGGATCCTGTTGCGGGTCGCCGTTGTAATTGAAGTCGCCATCCGGTGTTTGCGGGCCTTGGTCTTGATAGTTTTGGTCCGGCGGAGGAGCGTCTTGTGCGCCAAGCCGGGCCGCGCCCATGGAAAGCAGTCCCGCCAATAAAACTGCAAGAAACCTGGTCTGTTGGGAAAGCATTTTCGTGTTCATTGCCGACATCCCCTGACTCGGGCGTTAGGTTCGCGCCTCGCCGGGAAGATATGACCCTCTAGAGAGTGGAACACGGAGATGGAAGGAAAGTTGCCGATCCTCGCGAACCGTCCCAACAAAGTACTAGAACTATAAATAAACTGCCCCGAATCTGGCCCTCGGGACAGGCGCAGGGCTCAGGAACTTACTCTACACTCCTGTCTTGTGGGCACAAGCCCCCTTTGGGAGAATGCATGAGTATGAACTCGAAGTGGTTTGGCGCAGTGGCGCTCGCCCTGGCAGCCGCAGTGGCCTGCCCGGCGCAGCAATGGAGACAGGTGGGGCCGGCGGGCGGAACGGTCATCTCGCTCGAAGCCGATCCGCACGATGTAAATAAGATTTATCTCGGCACGTCCGACGGGCACGTGTTTTTCTCAAGCGATGAGGGACAGCACTGGAACCTGCTGAGCCGCATCGGCACCGGCCAGGATGACGTCATCACCCACATCATCGTGGATCCGCGCGATTCGAAACGCCTATACGCCAGCACGTGGACGCTATATTCGGGCGGCGGCGGCGTCTATCGCAGCGACGATGCCGGCCGTAGCTGGAAGTTGATTGGTCTTCCCAAAGAAACCGTGCGAGCCTTGGCGCAATCGCGGACCAACCCGAAACTCTTCGTAGCCGGTTCGCTGACGGGTGTATACCGTTCGAATGACGACGGCAACACCTGGGAACGCATCACTCCCGCGAATCACGAAGATTTACGCAATTTCGATTCGCTGGCATTTGATCCGAACGACGCCAATACGATTTATGCGGGCACCTACCATCTGCCATGGAAAACTACGGACGGCGGCAAGAACTGGACCTCTATCAAAGCGGGCATGATTGATGACTCCGACGTCATGACCGTCATCGTCGATCCCGCGAATCCTTCGAATGTACACGCGACGGCTTGCTCCGGCATTTATCACAGCGTTGATGCCGGACAAAACTGGAAGCGCTACGCCGGCATTCCGTTTGTATATCGTCGTACCCAACTGATTCGGCAGGACCCGCAGCATCCGGATACGCTCTACGCCGGAACGACGAGCGGTCTTTGGAAGACCACCAACGAGGGCGTCGACCAGTGGAAACGTCTGACCCCGCTGGAATGGGTCGTGAACGCGGTTCTGATCGATCCACGAAATCCGCAGCGCATCATCATCGGCACCGAACGCGAGGGCGTGCAGATCAGCGATAACGGCGGTGCTACGTTCAGCGCGGCGAACGCCGGCTTCCATCACCAGCACGTTCTCGATGTCGCGATCGACCGCGAGCATCCGGACCACGCGCTGACCGTACTGACTTTCGACACCAACGCGTTTCTGGCCACAAAGGATGGCGGAGCGAGCTGGACCACGCTTGGTCCGGGACTAAAGCGCACGGACCTGCGGCACGTTTATGCCATGCCGACCGGCTGGTGGGCGTCGCTCGCCAACGGCGGCTTGATGAAGTACGACGAGACTGCCAACAAGTGGATGAAGGCGGGCCTGTTTGTTCCGGAAGCGCCGGCGGCGGTTGCGCAAACCAGCGCAAAGACAGCCAAAGGAAAGAAGGCTACTCCCGCTCCGGTTGCAAAGAAGCCGCTGCCCAAGAAAGTTGTTCCGCAGTTGCTGGCGTTTCAGGTGAACGAGCTCACTTACGGAGGCAGCAAGTGGTTCGCTGCCACGACCGGTGGTGTTCTGGTTTCGACCGACAAGGGTGCGACGTGGAAACAGGCCGCGTCCGAGGCGCTGCTGAAGTCTCCGGCGCAATCGCTCGAAGCTTCCAACGACGGCTCGCAGGTGTGGGCCGTTTCCCAGAAGATTCTTCTCCACTCAGCCGATGGCGGAACACGCTGGGAAGCGAAAGAACTTTCCTTCGCGTCGGCCGGCAATCTGCGCCTGCGCCGCATGGATGACGACAACCTTTTCATCACCAGCAACATGGGCCTCTACACTTCACATGATGCGGGACGCAACTGGAGCCGCGCGGACATTCGCGATTTGCAGTTCCAGGATGCGGCCGGCGCGGGCACTGCGCGGCTGGTCGCATTACAGCGGCGCGGATTGGTTGCGTCGTTCGACAGCGGCAAAACCTGGCAGCGCGTGAACGATCCATTGGCAGAAGGCTACTTCCCTCTGGTTCGGGCAAACAACAGCGGTTCGTTGTTTGCCGTGTCGGCGACGGAAGGGCTCTTCACACTGGAAGCCGGAGCGCGTTCGGCGAGCGAAGCGGTGGGAAGTTCATCGCTGATGATGCTCGATACGAACGGAGCACAGAAACCTCGCTAACCGAGCTTCTTTCAAAGCTTGCCTCATCCAGCTGATTCGAAAGCGCCCTGGATTTTTCCAGGGCGCTTTTTTCCGCGGATTGGCTATCGGAAAAGTAAATTAATAGCACTCGCGCTCACTTTTCCTCCCGCGGAAAAGAAATCAAAAGGCGAAGGTCTCGGAGATTGTTGCCGGTGGGGCCGGTGACGACGGCATCGCCGAGCTGGTCGAAGAAACGGAATGAATCGCTGCGCTGGAAGAGGTCCTGGGGGTTAAGTCCGGCTTTTTGTGCGCGAGTCAGCGTTTGTCCGTCGGCGACGGCTCCGGCGCCGGGGCTGTTGCCGTCTATACCGTCGGTGCCAGCGCTGAGAACGACGATCGGTTTGCCGGCTATTTTTTCCACACAGGAGAGAACGAAGGCAGAGTTGCGGCCGCCGAGGCCGTTGCCGATGACGGCCGAACTGACTTCGCCATCGGCGATGAGCGCGACTGCCTGATCGGGATTGGATGCCTGCAACTGTTCAAGCTGAGCGAGCAGAGCCTCAGCTGCTTTTTCGACCGGCCAGTCGTCGGTTGAATTGTCGCAGCAGGCGAGGCAATGTTCGGCTTCGGCGAAAAAGTGGGCGGCGTGAAAGAGTTGGTGCATGCCGAGAATGAGCTCAAATTGATTTTTCGCAAAAATGGGATCGGATGCCTTCGGTGTTTCCGGCATCGAGTCGTTGTCTATCCATGAACGAAGAGCCTCAGGGAATCGCTCATCTAAATTGTATTTAGCAATGACGTGCAATGCGTCGGCGAATGTAGTGGGATCGGGAAGCGTTGGACCGGAGGCGAGGGCCGATTCCCTGCCCAAGGGAACGTCGCTGATTGCAAGAGTGACTATGGTTGCCGGGTGGGCGGCTTGCGCGAGTCGTCCGCCTTTAACTGCTGAGATGTGTTTGCGGACCGTATTGATTTCATGGATTCCAGCGCCGCAAGTGACCAGCGTGCGGTTGATTTGCTGAATGTCCGCCAGGGTAAGCGTCGTGAGGAGCGGAGTTTCCATGAGAGCTGAACCGCCGCCAGAAAGAAGAACAATGACCAGAGTTTGGGGAGAAGGGCTGCGCACCAGCTCGAGAGCGGCTTGCCCGGCGAGGAGGCTGTGCTCGTTGGGTTCGGGGTGGCCGCCGATAAAATACTGGACGCTGGAAGAAGGGCTCCGCCTCATCCCCCCGGGACGCAGCGCCCCAGAACTGGCCGGGGGAGCCGGGGCGGAGACCACACAGCGGAGATTCGTTTCGCCGGGGAGGAGGGCCACGAGGCCGTCCAGCATGCGGTGCGCGGCCTTGCCTATGGCAAGGACGCGGAGGTCTGGGAAAGCCCGGAGATCATATTCGCGGCCGGAGCAACAGAGGGTGTGAGCGGAGACGGAGAGGCAGCGTTCGATGGCCAGGTAAGGGTCCACGGCATTGAGGGTACGGTGGAAAATTCGTCGGGCCAGCTGCTTGGGGTGGTGTGGAGGATTTTCTGGCATTGGAGGAAGTATAGGAGAGAAAGAGCGGATGATGAGGCGCAAGCTCTCACGTCACTCTTCTGCGTCTTGCCACAAAAGAGGGCGGGGAGATTCCCACCCTCGCCGCAAAATCGGCACTTCGTTAAGGTCCTCGGCCGTTACTGCCCAATCCCCGCTCTTACTCGGCTGTGCTTCGCGCTGTAAGTGAAGTAGACCACTAATCCAATGGCCAGCCAGATGATCAGTCGCGCCCAGTTTACCCAGCCCAGCTTGTACATCATGTAGCCGTTGAAAATGATGCCCAGGATCGGCACCAATGGAACCAGCGGCGTACGGAACGGCCGCTCCTGCCCGGGATTCGTCTTGCGCAACACCATCACCGCGATGCACACGATCACGAACGCCAGCAGCGTCCCGATGTTCACCATCTTACCAATGTCGTCAATCGGCGTAATGCTGCCCACTATCGCTGCCAGCAGTCCCACCGCAATCGTGTTTTTGTAAGGAGTCCGGAACTTCGGATGAATCGCCGCGAAAAACTTCTTCGGCAGCAATCCGTCGTTCGCCATTGAATAGAGCACGCGCGTCTGTCCCAGCAACATCACCAGCATCACGCTCGTCAGACCCGCGAGGGCTCCCACTGTAATTACATGCGAAGCCGTAGTCAGACCGCGATCCAGAAACGCCCGTGCGATCGGCGCTTCAATATTTATGTCCTGCCAGTGCACCATGCCTGTTAGCACGCCTGCCACCCCGATGTACAAAGCCGTGCAGACCAGCAGTGAAACGATGATGCCAATCGGCAAGTCTCGCTGCGGGTTCTTCGCTTCTTGTGCCGTGGTGGAAACCGCATCGAAACCGATGTACGCAAAGAAAATGTATGCCGCGCCCGCTCCTATGCCCCCGAATCCGTACGGCGCGAAGCTGTGCCAGTCGGTGCCCCAGTTCGATGCCTGCACGAACCGGCTGCCCAGCGCCAGCACAAACAGCACCACCGACACCTTGATCACCACGATTGTCGAATTGAACCGCGCGCTTTCCCTGATTCCGACAGCCAGAATCGCCGTGATGGTCAGTGCGATAAAAAACGCCGGCAGGTTGAAGCCGATTTCCATACCGAAAATCTTCGGCGCGTTCACCAGATCATGCGCCCGCTGCAGCAGTTCCGGAGAATGCGCCGACACAATCGCCGTCACTTTATCCAGAAAGGCCTGGGTACCCGGCAGCAGTGACGGGTCCGATGCCTGCGCCATCTGCCGCGCCACCATCTTTTCCGCCGTATGCAGCGCCGTCCAGTGGTCATACGCGAGCCACAACGGCATCTTCAAATGAAAAATGTCCAGCAGTTCGATGAAATGATTCGACCAGCCCGACGACACCGTGCTCGCTCCCATTGCATATTCCAGCGTCAAGTCCCAGCCGATGATCCATGCAAACAGTTCGCCCAGCGTGGCATAGGCATAGGTGTAGGCGCTGCCCGCCAGCGGAATCATCGCCGCGAACTCCGCGTAGCACAGCGCAGCCAGCGCGCAGCCGATTCCGGAAAGCACGAATGAAAGCATCAGGCCCGGCCCGGCATAGTGCGCGCCCAGTCCCGACAGCACAAAAATGCCAGCGCCGATCACCGCGCCCACGCCCAGCGCCGTCAATTGAAACGGCCCTAGCGTTCGCTTCAGGCTCTGCCCGCCCTGCTCTTGCGACTCCGCAAGCAACAGGCTCATCGGCTTCTTCGCAAACAAGGGGTTGCCCATGCAACTCCTCCTTCGTAGCGGGTGTTAGACCCGTTTTGTTCGATCTATTGCTCTGCCAGATGCCAAATTGGATTCACACATTGTAGGAGGCGGCTCACTCTGCCTCCTACAAAAAACTTTGATCTTCCTTGCTGTGCGGTCCGACTCAAGCTGCTTTCTTGCTCTGCCGCGACCACAACCAATAGACCGGCAATCCGAGCAACACGATCACCAGACTCCAACCCGCCGTCTCGGTCCGGTAAAACAGCAGCACCAACAGAATCGTCAGCGCCGCCACAATATAGAGCAGCGGCACGACGGGGTATCCGAATGCTCGATACGGACGCTCTGCGTCGGGGCGCTTGGAGCGCAGCACAAACACTCCCACAATCGTCAGCACGTAAAAAATCAGCGCCGCAAACACCACATAGTTCAGAAGATCGCTGTAGAGGTTGCCGTACGTGCCGTCCGGCTTGATCGTCCGCAGCATGATGAGCATCGCGATCCAGACTCCCTGAATGGTCAGTGCGATTCCCGGTACGCCGCGAGAGTTCAGCTTTCCTGTCGCGCGAAAAAAAAGCCCGTCGTGAGCCATGGCGTAAACGACGCGAGAACCGGCCAGAATCAATCCGTTGTTGCAACCGAACGTCGAGACGATGATCGCTCCTGCCATGATCAGCGCCCCCTTGGTTCCGAAGATCGCATTCAGCGCCGCGGTCGCCACGCGATCATCCGGCGCATTCTGGATTTGCGTGAGCGGCAAAGCCAGGAGATAGGCCAGATTGGCCAGGCAATACAGCGTAATCACAATCGTCGTGCCCAGCGCCATCGAGAGCGCCACATCGCGTTTCGGATTCTTTACTTCCGCCGCTGTGAATCCGATGTTGTTCCATGCATCTGCGGAAAACAGCGATCCTACCTGCGCTACTCCGAAAGCCACCAGCAATCCCCAAAATCCGCTGGCTGCATTCACCGTCGAAAACAGCCCGCGGAAGAAACCGGTTCCGGGTTCGAGGGGCACGGCGCCGCGCGCGGTCCAGAAATGCGAGAAATTGTCGGCAATCGCGGCATGGTTTCTTCCCACAAACACGCCGATCAGAATCAAGCCAATCAGGGAAAGCGTCTTCGCCGAGGTGAATATATTTTGTATCAGTTTGCCCAGGCGCACGCCCCGCGTGTTCAGGAAGGTGATGAAGATAATCATCGCGATCGCCACGAGCTGCTGCACGGAAAGGCTGACCGCGATTTTCGAGCCTAGCGCAATCGGCTTCACGATCCACGTTGTCGGCGAAATGGAAGGAAACAACACTCCGAGGTAGCGCGCAAAACCCACTGCCACGGCCGCGATCGTTCCAGTCTGAATGACCAGGAACAATGTCCAGCCATACAAAAACCCCCACAGCGGCGAATACGCTTCCCGCAAATACACATACTGCCCGCCCGCATGCGGATAGAGCGCCGCCAACTCGCCATACGTGAGCGCGGCTGCAATGGTCAGCAATCCTGTCAGAATCCAGGTCAGCAGCAGTCCGCCGGGCGAACCGGTTTGCCGGGTAATGTCTGCCGCAACAATAAAAATGCCCGACCCGATCATCGATCCCACCACGATCATCGTGCCGTCAAATAATCCGATGGCGCGGACGAAACCCGCTTCTTCCTTTTTATTCTGCGTGGTCACCGGAAGAGCAGTTTCGGCCATAAGCAGATCGCCTCAGTCCTGCGCGGGCTGTGCCGCAGCGGGAAGAATTTCCAAATATTGTTTGACGCGCGCCATTGGATTCTTGGCCGCCAGAATGTCGCTAATCACTGCCACGCTGTCCGCTCCGGCTGTGATCACTTCCCCGGCTCGTTCCAGAGTAATCCCGCCAATCGCGACAATCGGTTTTCTCGTCAGCTGGCGTGCCTGACGGATTAACTCCAGTCCCACCACCGGATCGGCCTTGGCCTTGCTGCGCGTCGCGAACACCGGCCCGACCGCAATGTAGTCCGCGTCGCTGTCCGCCGCAGCCTTGATCTGCTCCAGATTGTGTGTCGAAACTCCGACAATCGCTCCCGCACCGACGATCGCGCGTGCCGCGGCCGCTTCCAAATCCTCCTGGCCCACGTGCACCCCATTCGCCCCCGCCAGCCGCGCAATGTCCGGCCGGTCATTTACCAGAAACGCCGCTCCAACCTGCCGCGCGGTTACATTCAATGCCTGTACCGCCTGCAACACCTCGCGTGCCGGCGCCATTTTATTGCGGTATTGAAACAGGCGCGCTCCCGCCCCCATCAATCGCTTCACAAATTCCACTGGATCGGAGGGCAACAATGCTGCGTCTAGTATCACGTAAAGCGGCGGCGGCGCAAGGCGATTCGCCATCTAGTGCTTTCCGTTGTTTCCTAAAAACCGCTCGACGAAGTGCGTATCGAATTTTCCCGCGGCAAAATCCGGGTCGGCCAGAATCCGCCGGTGCAGCGGTATGGAAGTCTTGATGCCTTCGATGACGAACATTTCCAGAGCGCGCTTCATTCGCCCGATGGCTTCCGCGCGGTCGCGGCCCTTCACAATCAATTTCGCGATCATCGAATCGTAGTACGGAGGAATCACCGCGTCCGCATACGCCGCCGAATCCACGCGCACTCCGGTTCCGCCCGGCGCCTGGAATGTGGTGATGCGTCCCGCCGATGGCACAAACGTTTCCGGGTCTTCTGCATTGATGCGGCACTCAATTGCGTGCCCGGAAAAATGGATTTCCCCCGTCGCGTCTTCCAGCTTTTCGCCCGCCGCAATCCGGATCTGCGCTTTGATCAAGTCCGCTCCGGTCACAAACTCCGTCACCGGATGCTCCACTTGGATGCGCGTATTCATCTCGATAAAATAGATCGAGCCGTCCTGGTCCATCAGGAATTCCACTGTGCCGGCGTTGGTGTAACCGATTTTCTGCAGCGCTTTCACTACTTTGGCGCCCATTTCCTTGCGTATTTTCGGATCCAGGACCGGCGACGGCGACTCTTCAATCAGTTTTTGATGCCGCCGCTGGATCGAACACTCACGCTCCCCGAGGTGAATCACTCTACCGTGCTGGTCGCCAAGCACCTGGAATTCGATATGCCGGGGATGTTCGATAAACCGCTCAGCATATACATCTGGCGTGCCGAACGCCTGTTGCGCTTCGCTGCGCGCCGTTTCATAGGCCGAAAGCAATTCTTCCTGCTTGCGCACTACGCGCATGCCGCGTCCGCCGCCGCCCGCCACCGCTTTCAAAATCAGCGGATAGCCGATCTTTGCCGCTTC
>AR_comb_assmDRAFT_10034333_pt1 | contig 13075 bp, 13 predicted proteins | sample ArasoioldDNA_FD_10543 | JGI IMG/M metagenome (IMG submission 10543) | reverse complement strand
CTTCGCCGAGCCGTTCGCCGACGGCATTCACCAGCGCATCGTCAAGATCTGCAAAGTCGTCTACAGAGCTCTGCGCATTCGTGGCTACGGGCGCATCGATCTGCGTGTGACGCCGGAAGGTGAGATCGTCATCCTGGAAGCCAACCCGAACCCGAACCTCGATCGCGACGATGAATTTGCCCAGTCTGCAGAGAAAGCCGGCCTCAACTTTAATCGATTGGTTCAGCGCATTGTAAGGCTTGGCTTAGCTGCCGCGCATTAGGCGTAAACATCATGACGCGCACGATCGCTCCGGTCCGAGCGCATCTGCCTCATCATGGTAATTCCATTTCTCGGCCTCGTCGTCCTGATCGCGCTTGAAAGTGGCGTGCTTGGGGCTGGATTACCGCATCTGATGATTTTGGATGCGGACGGCTTGATTCAAACAAAACAACGGCTACAGAACCGTGATCCGGCTTTTGCTCCAAGATTCACCAAGCTGAAGGCTGACGCCGCGCGGGCGCTCGATATAAAGCCGCTGTCCGTAATCGAAAAAAACCTCTCACCGCCAAGTGGCGATAAACACGATTACATGAGCATCGCCCCATACTGGTGGCCGAACCCAGCCACGCCGAACGGACTTCCTTTCATTCGTCGTGACGGTGAAGTGAACCCGGAACGCGACCGGAGCTCGGATCGACGGCGTCTCGGAAACATGATCCAAACCGTGGAGATTCTCGCGCTCGGCTATTTCTTTACCGGCCGTGAGGATTATGCTGCCCATGCGGCAGAACTTTTGCGCGTCTGGTTTTTAGATCCAGCGACCAAGATGAACCCGCACCTTAGATACGCGCAAGCCGTGCCCGGTCAGAATACCGGTCGGGGCGCGGGTATCATCGAGACTCACGAGCTTTCCGAACTGATCGATTTCGTCTCGTTGCTGAATGGTTCGAAAGCATGGTTACCGCGGGACCATCAACAGTGGCAAGGCTGGAACAAAGAATATCTCAGCTGGCTGGTCGAGAGTCCGGAAGGCCAGGCGGAAGCGCGAGCGGAGAACAATCACGGTACCTGGTACGACGTTCAGGTCGCCGCGCTTGCGATCTCCACAGCGCGCGACGATCTCGCGAAAAAAATTCTGAGCGAGCTTTCGGCTAAGCGGATAAATCTCCAGATTCTGCCGGACGGTGATCAACCGCGCGAACTCGCGCGCACCCGAGCATGGGACTATGCCGTTTTCAATCTCCAGGCGCTGTTCGATGCCGCTTCCATTGCAGCGAACTTGAACATCGACTTATGGAATCATCGGACGGATGACGGGCGCACCATCCGCCGAGCTTTGGATTGGCTGGTGCCGTTCACCACGGGCGAAAAAAAATGGACTTATTCGCAAATTACTCGGTTTCAGCCGGAGAAGCTCGCGCCGCTGCTGCGCCGGGCGGCAATCGCATACCGCGAGCCGGCGTATGAGAAAGCGATCGAGAGGCTCCCGCGAGTTGCTGACGAACGTTGGGAACTGCTCTATCCAAAAAAACACGGACGTCCGATAGCGCCTCCCTGCGGCCGACAAAAGGCGATTAAAGACGAACAGTCGAATCTTCGATGCGCTAGTTCAGCCACTCCTTGACATTTCCCGCGATGATTTCGTCGAGGATTTCCTTGCAGTCCGCAATCGCTTTATCGACGACTTGCGGCTCTTTTACGTGCGGAATTCCCTGTTTCACGGCCCCCTGCAGCGCCTGCACAACAGCTTTCAACTGCTCGTCTAACTTATCGAGATCTTTCACCGGCTCCGGCATGTGCCCTCCCACCTGCTAAACAAAATGTCTGCCTTGATTTGCGTCGGGAACAGTCAAACCGATCTTTTTCAGAATCGGATTCACTTCATTCATATAATCCTGCCGCGCCTGTTCATTGGAGCGGCGCTTCAATCCCCAGTAGCGATAGCGCTCCGACCGTTTCGAACCCGTGCGGCCGAACATATCGAGAGCTCGAATATACCAATAATCCACTGCCTTCTGCGCTTTAGCTTTGCCCTCATCGCCTGATTCGATCAACTCGACGGTCTTGTTGTAACCGTACTCGATGTGGCCGAGCTCTTCTGTAACGATGTCAGGAAGAATTCTTTGCATCGGCAGATAACTGCAATCGTAGAACTCTTCCAATTGGTAGCGGCCGACGCGGTCGATCAGAAATCCGAATACGGCGTTGTCTTCCCACGTTGTAATCAGACCGCGAAAAGTCTCCACGAAGCGCTTTTCGTTGGGCTGGCTCAACAGAAACGAGACATCAACGCCGATATCCCCGGCCACGCGGGCGACTTTGCGGAAATGATCAATCTCCTCCGCAGCAGTTCGAGCAACGATGAGCTGATCGAGCTTGGTGGGCGCTGCCGGCAGCATTTTCTCGACGTAAAGGTGCGGCCCGCCGATTTCGCAGTCTGCCTGAATCGTCAACACATGACCAAGCAGCTCCTTGTATTCTGGATCCATCTTGTCGAAGTCTTTCAATTCGATCTTATCGCTAAACATTCTTTCCTCCTCAGCGGTAGCTGAGTCACCTTCCAGCAAGGGAAATGCCAATGCGTGCAGTCAATTCGTCTCGCAATTGGCAGCTTGCAGATGCATCATTTCCTATTTGTGCGAGAACACGGACCGACAGTTCGCACGAATAAGAAATGAACGACAAAAGGTGCGCTGAGGTTTGAGATCGGCTGTCTGGGTTGGTTGTCGGCAGGCTATGAGTACAGCAAAGACGCTGCCCGTTCCTCGCGCCACGACTGTTCGTCTGCGCCGGCGAGCTGCTCTAGATCCTCAGGGACCGCAGCCGTGTCATCCACCCATTCCCGGAGCAAAGGACTGCCGTTGATGACATCAATAGCGAGACGGTCTCGCTCGTATTCATAGACAAAGTTGCGCCAAAGATCGTAACCGGGAGAGAGCATCCGGAGCGCCTTCAGCGCCAAGGCAATCAGGCGCCATGGGCGAAAGAGTTGGTGATCATAGCTCGAATTATCCACGTGAATCTGAACGCCGACGCAGAGCTTACCGGCATGTTTGTGAAACGTCGGCTCGAACCAGCACTCGCGCAAACGGCAACCGCGCATCCACTCGGGCTTGAGCGCATTCATTTTAGCGATTAGCCGCGCTGGCTCGATGTCCGGCGCGCCAAATAATTCCAGCGGTCGCGTTGTGCCGCGCCCCTCCGATAGTGTCGTGCCTTCGAGCATCACCGTTCCGCCGTAGCAGCGCGCCATCGACAAATTGGCCGCGTTCGGGCTCGGGTTGATCCAGGCGCGTTCGCCCACGGGCCATCCGAATCCCGGCGCCTGTTCAGGTTTCCAATCTCGCAGCTCAATGATTTGGTATTCCACATCGATTTTTAGTGTGCCGACGAACCAATTTGTCAGCTCACCTAAAGTCAAACCATGGCGCATCGGCAGTGCTGCAGCACCGACGAAGCTCTCCCACCCGGTGCGAAGCCTTAAGCCTTCGACTGGACGGCCCACGGGATTGGGTCGATCGAGAATCCAAACTACTTTGTGATGTTGAGCGGCCGCTTCGAGCATGTAAAGAACTGTCGTGATGAACGTGTAAATGCGACAGCCGAGATCCTGAAGATCGACAAGCAGCACATCGAAGCTGTCCATCATGGTCGCGGTGGGTCGGCGGACATCGCCGTATAGGCTGAAAACCGGAATTCCGTGCACCGGATCATGATAATCGCGCGACTCAATCATGTTGTCCTGCTTGTCGCCGCGCAGCCCGTGCTGCGGACCAAAGGCAGCCGCTAACGTGATGTCGGGAAGCGCTGCCAAGGCATCGAGAGAATGAACCAGTCCGCATGTCACCGACGCGGGATGCGCAAGCAAAGCGATCCGCTTATTTCGCAGCGGCTTGCGAAGTTCCGTGTTTTCGAGGAGCCGATCGATGCCGAACTTCATGAGTGACTCGGATCGCGCGCGGCGGCGCCCCGAACCACGGGTGCGAGCTCCAACGCGAAGCTTTCCGAGTGATGAAAGTCAGGCTTGCCGGGTGGATGTTTGAGAGCCCAGTAGGATAACGATCCGTCGAGAGTTTCGATCACCGTCGAGATTCCGACACACAATTGTACTTCACCTTCGAGTTCAGGAAAGCGCTCCAAGTCTATGGCAGCGCTAAGCTCGAACACGTCTTCGCTGCGCTCGACAACGATTTTCGGTTCGAAACCGTCGTTCGTGTACGCCGAACCGTCACGGTAGTCTCGAAACGAGTAGGCTGCCCATTCGCCCGAAGGAGAAAAATTGAATTCGTAATACTCGGCATCGTTCTTTGCGCCGATGAACGCCTCAAAACAAGTCCGCTGCCATAGAGATTCCCCTCGGCGAAGTGACTCAAACGGCGGAACCTTGAGCCGTTCGATCGCTCCTTTGAGCGTATAGGCGAAATTAAGAAATTTTCCGGGCAGCCAGGTAATGCTTGTCGTAAGGCTCGCGACGGCGGAGCACAGCGTCTCCGGATGGCAGTGCAGGATAGCGTCGGTTTTTTTTGGTGCTCGCATGAATTCCGATGTGAAAAACTCCTGTCGTTTACAGAGATTGAGAGCGTAAACACTCCATGGTCGGTCGAGTGTGGATGGTTATCCGTATTAACCGCGGCACAAGAAACTGTCAAGACAATTCTGAGCTTGACACGTCGCGGTCGCGAATCTAGAACAGCAGAAATTGACGAATTTCGAGAATTCGATGGCGTTATCCGGCTCAGAAACTCCCGCGTTCGACTCAGAAGATTTTCGAGAGCTCAAGCAAAAGGTGGTCGACGGCTGCCATATTCTCGATCACGAAGGCATCACTGATGGATTCGGACACGTCAGCATACGCGTGCCCGGAACCGAGGCGTTTATGACGATCGCCGCAGTGAGCCCCGGGTGCGCCACACTGGAGCGGCTCGTCATGCTCGATTTCGACGGCCGGTATCTCGGCGGCGAGAATGCTCCGCCGTACGAGTGGCCAATTCACGCGTGCATCTTCAAGGCGCGTCCCGACGTAATGAGTATCTGCCATACTCATTCGAAATGGAGCTCGCTTTTCAGCGTTTTGCGCGGCGGCCTGCCGCCCATTCATATGTATGCGAAGTTTCTGCCTCCCAAAGGCCCGCCGATCTATCCGGCAGCAGGCCTCGTCGCTACCGTCGAGCGCGGTGAGGCGCTCGCGAGGACTCTGCAGGACAGCGCGGCGGTTCTGCTCCGCGCCCACGGCGATGTCGTGGTTGGAGTGAGCCTCGAGCAAGCGATCTTGCGCACGCTTCAACTTGCGTTCCTGGGCGAGCTGGCACACATGGCCGTCGCTCATGGCGAGCCGCTCTATCTACGGGAAGAAGAGTTGGCGACCTTCGCCGCCGATCGGTCATTTCCCGCGCGACCGTGGGAATATTATCTCAGTCGCATTCGCGACCGACGCTCTGCTTGACAGTCCTCATAGCGGCGCATAGATTCGCCGAACGTACACTGATCTTCGATCAAGGGGTAGTCATGGCTGGCCATCGCAAAGACGTGCCGAAAATCGACTCTTCGGAATTGAAAGAGCTGACCGAAAAATTAATTACTGCATGCCACATCTTGGATCATGAAGGCATCACCGATGGATACGGCCACATCAGCGTGCGCGTCCCCAGCGCGGATGCCTTCATTACCATTGCCAATGTTAGCCCGGGGTGCATCACGCGCGATCGACTGATCATGCAAGATCTCGATGGGAACTATTTGGACGGCGCCAAAACACCGCCCAACGAGTGGCCGATCCATTCCTGTATTTTAAAAGCACGGCCGGAAATCGTCAGCGTCGCGCATACTCATTCGAAATGGAGCACGATCTTCAGCGTTCTGCCGATCAAGCTCAAACCCATGCACCACTACGGAAAATTTCTTTCCGCCGACGGTCCGCCGGTTTATCAAGGCGTCGGTCTGGTGCGCACTGTCGAACGCGGTAACGAATTGGCGGCGGCGCTCGGCAAAGGTCCGGCGGTTTTGATGCGCGCTCATGGCGATGCCGTCGTCGGGGAAAGCCTCGAGCAGGTGATCGAGCGCACCACCCGCCTTGCCATGCTCGGCGAGTGGAACCATCTCGCGCTCTTGCACGGTGCGCCTAAATACCTGAGCGCCGAAGAGCTGAAGGTTTACAACGAAGACCAGCGCTTCCCCATGCGCGGCTGGGAATATTATGTGAGCCGGCTGGAGGGAAATAAGTCGGAGTGATGGAGTACTGGAGTATTGGAGTATTGGAATATGGTCACCTAACACTCCAGTATTCCAAGCAAGCACGCATTAACGAGCTAGGAGGAAAGTACCATGACCAGTAAGGAATTCGTGAATCAACTCAAGAAGGAGATCCAGGCGTTCCCCAAGATCCGCATCAAGCATCCGTTCTTGAAAGCCGTATGCAACGGCACTGCAACCATGGATCAGATTCGTACCTGGACGATTCAGGATTATCAATTTCGAGCCGCCGTGCCACGCATTGCCATGCTGCGCTATCTGGCCTGCAACGATCCTGAGATCGCGCAGAAGCTTTGGGGAGTCGTGGAAGAAGAAACCCGCGGCATGGACACCGGCAGCGCCGGCCATAACGAGCTCGCAATCCGGTTCGCGGAATCCATCGGGCTCAACCGCAGCCAGCTCGAGAATGCCGAGCTTCTGCCGTCCACGGCGGCTCATCTTTATTACGTGGAATTGATTATTCATACGCTGCCATGGTTTGTCGTGATGTCGATTCAAATCGGCGCTGAAGGCACTTTTGGTCCGGCCGCCGCCGCGCTCGGAAACGGCTTTATGCAAAAATACAAAATGAAGCCGGAAGATGTTCGATTCTTCACCGTCCACTCCGAAGCGGACGAAGAGCATGGCAGTCTCGCCGAAGAGATCGCAGAGCGGTACCTCCACGCCCCGCACCTGCAGGAGCTCACGCGTAAGCATACTTTTCGCCGCATGGAGCTGCTGTACGACATCTGGTCGGTGGCAGGTTATTAATCAACGGCCGTCAGCCCATAAGAAAGATTTCTCCCGTTGGTCGAAATGACACTTAGGGAATGTCATTTCGAGCGCGCAGCGAGAAATCTTTTCTAAATCGCCTGACTTTTAGCACTCGTGTAAAAAGTGGCTAAACTCACTCTTGGATTCATTTCCGCCTTCAACGAGCGGGTTGAACCGCTCATGAACGGAACAGTCAAAGCGGAAGGTATCGAACTGATCCCGACCTACTCGCATCCCGCCGAAACTTTCTGGCGCCAGCTCAAATTCGGTGAATTCGAAGTCGCGGAAATGTCGATGTCATCCTTTCTGATCGCCAAATCCCAGGGCGCCGACATGGTGGCGATCCCGGTATTTCCCAGCCGGCGATTGTTTCAGACCGAGCTGTCCTACAATACGGATTCCGGCATCGGCAAGCCGGAAGATCTCGCCGGTAAGAAACTCGGCGTCGCCGAGTACCAGCAGACCGCCGCGCTCTGGATCCGCGGCATTTTGGAACACGATTTCGGCGTTTCGCAATACAACGTTCACTGGTACATGGAACGCAGCGAAGAGATGAGCCATGGCGGCGCCACCGGCTTCAAGCCGCCGGCGGGGATCTCCTTCAACCGGATCGCCGCGAACAAGAGTTTGGTCTCGACGTTGCTGGAAAACGAACTGGACGTGGCCCACGTCGCGAGCCCTTTTGTTCTCCAGGCCAACACGCTGGATCGCTCGAGCCGCATTGTCGGTAAAAATGATTGGAGTAAAATTCGACCGCTGTTTCCCGATCGGATGATGGAGGGCGAACGGTTCTTCAAAAAGCATGGTTTTCTGCCGGTCAATCACACTTACATTATTCGCGGCGATATTTATCGAAAATATCCATGGGTCGCATTCAATCTCTACAGCGGCTTTGTCAAAGCCAAGGCGTTAGCACATGAAAAATTGCTGGAGAGGATTCCAAGCGCTCTCTTCTTCGGCGTCGAGTACATCACAAAGACACGCCAACTGATCGGCGATGATCCCTTTCCGTACGGCATCAAAGCAAACCGGACAATGCTCGACACCATCACGAGCTATTCCCATGAACAAGGATTGACACCGCGTCAGATGAAACCCGAGGAACTGTTCGCCGAGCAAACCCTCAGTCTCTGATCAGGTGGTAGGGGTGCAGCATGCTGCGCCCTTTACGCAATAAATACGAACGATGCCCAAACTAACTCTGAGTTTTATCTCCAACTACAACGAACGCGTCGAGCCGCTCATGAACGGCTCGGTGAAGCCCAAAGACGTTGAAATCATTCCGACCTACTCGCATCCTTCGGAAACGTTTTGGCGCCAGCTCAAATTCCACGAATTTCATGTCGCGGAAATGTCCATGTCGTCGTATTTGATCGCACGTTCGCGCGGTGCCGACATGATCGCGCTGCCGGTGTTTCCCAGCCGGCGGTTTTTTCACGCGGAACAGTCCTACCACGTCGATTCGGGCATCCAAGCGGCGCACGATTTGAACGACAAGCGCATCGGCGTGGGCGAATATCAGCAAACGGCCGCGCTTTGGACTCGCGGTGTACTCGAACATGATTTCGGCGTGTCGCAATACAAAGTTCACTGGTACATGGAACGTACAGAAGAACTGAGCCACGGCGGCGCCACCGGTTTCACTCCGCCGCCCGGTGTTTCATTTCATCGCATACCGCCGGACAAAAGCCTGGCAACGATGCTCGTCGATGGTCAAATCGACGTCGCGCCGATCGCGAGCCACCTCTCGCGCTCGGTCAACATTATTGATCGTTCGACTCACATCCGCGGCAGCGAAGGTGACTGGTCGAAGATCAAGCCGCTTTTCCCTGACGAAATCGGCGAAGCCAAACGCTTCGTCGATAAGCACGGGTTTGTTCCAGTAAACCACACTTACATCATTCGCGGTGACGTCTATCGCGAGCAACCGGGAATCGTTACGAAACTTTACGCAGCGTTTGTCGCAGCCAAAGAGCAAGCGACCGCGACCCTCTTGGAGCGAACCCCGGCGGCGCTGATTTTTGCACCGGAATATCTCGCCATGACTCGCTCGATCTTGGGCGACGATCCGTTTCCTTACGGCATCAACACTAACCGATCGATGATCGATACCATCGCCAGTTTCTCGCACGAGCAAGGCCTGACACCGCGCAAAATGACCGTCGAGGAGTTGTTCGCGAAGGAAACACTGGATTCGTAATGGCAATCTGAAGCATCGAACGGGGAAGGATTTCTCGCTTTGTTCGAAATGACAGCTAAAGGCGATTTGTCGCGTGGCGTTCGCTGAGCGTCAGGCTAGTGACGCGAGAGATCTTTCCCGAACGTGGAGCCGTAATGTATGCCGAAACTTAGATTGAGCTTCATCTCCGCCTTCAACGAGCGCGTCGAGCCGCTCATGAAAGGCAGCGTCCAAGCCGAGGGTATCGAGTTAGTGCCGACGTACTCCCATCCTTCCGAGACTTTCTGGCGCCAGCTCAAATATCAGGAGTTCGAAGTCGGTGAGATGTCGATGTCGTCCTATCTGATCGCGCGCGAGCGCGGCTTCGACATGATCGCGCTGCCGGTGTTTCCAAGTCGGCGCCTTTTTCATACGGAAATCTCATATCATCTGGACTCAAACATTGAGAAACCCGAAGATCTCGTCGGCAAACGGATCGGTGTCGGTGAGTATCAGCAAACCGCCGCGCTCTGGCAGCGCGGTATTCTGGAACACGATTTCGGCGTGTCGCAGTACAAAGTGCACTGGTTTATGGAACGGACCGAAGAGTTGAGCCACGGCGGGCAGACGGGCTTCAGCCCGCCGCAGGGCATTTCGTTTCAGCGCATTCCGATTGAGAAGAGCATGGCTTCGATGCTCGTGAACCACGAACTCGACGCCGCGGCGATCAACAGTCCGTGGAAAAACATGCCTACTTTCATCGGGCGCTCGCACCGAATCTCCGGCGTAGACGGCGATTGGAGCAAAGTGAAGCCGCTCTTCAGCGATCGTATGGCGGAAGGAAAAAGATTCTTTCAGAAATGGGGATTTCTGCCGGTAAACCACGCCTATACGATCCGCAGCGATATTTACGAGAAATACCCATGGGTCGCGTTCAATCTTTATAGCGGGTTCGTGAAAGCGAAAAATTATTTTAACGCTAAACTGTCGGACAGCATACCGTCAGGCCTTTTCTTCGGTAAGGAGTACCTGGGAATGACGCAGAAGATCTTCGGCAGCGATCCTTACACCTACGGCATTAAGGGGAATCGCAAAATGCTCGAGACCTTGGTCGATTTTTCTTACGAACAGGGACTGATCAAGACCAAACCGAAGATTGAAGATCTCTTCGCGCGCAGTACGCTGGATCTGTAAGAGGGGATTGGAGTTATGGAGTGATGGAATATTGGAGTGTGGCAAATCGCAGCCCACGCGCGATGAGCCGCCGCGGCAGCATTTCATGCAATATTGCAGCACTCCACCACTCCAAATTTGCGCTCGCAACTTTAATTTTGGTCGGCCTGCTGCCAAGTTTCGGGGGAGCGCCCCTCGCGGCCATGCGCTCGGTCAACTTTGCATCGAACACGCCCACGTTAAGCGGAACGCTGCCGCTGATCGTCGCCCAGGACTTCGGGTTCTTCGGCGCTGAGGGTTTGGATGTCAAGACGGTGCTCATCCGCGGCGGGCCGACGGCCATGGCCGCTTTGGTCGGAGGCGGCGTCGATTATACGTTGGTCGCCGGTGTCGCCGCGGTGCGCGCCATCGCGCAAAATGCGCCGATGCAAATCATTAGCGGCCTTCAACCGTACATGGATTACACTCTTCTAGGAGCGAAAAACATACGTACGGTCAACGATCTCAAGGGCAAAGTCGTCGGTGTCACCGGCCCTGGTGGGATCGCCGAGTTCGCCGCGGTCGAAGGCTTGGCCAAAAAAGGGTTAGTCCGCGACCGCGATTACCAGATTCTCTATGGCGTCGGCAACAGTCCGTCGCGTGCCCAAGCCCTGGAATCCGGCAAGATTCAAGCGTCCCCTTTTTCGTTTTTGGAACGATTAGAATTGGAAAAGAAAGGTTTCCCGACCCTTTTTGATATCGGCAGCGCGATCCCCGGGTTCCCGTTCGTCGTTATTGTAACCAGTAAGCAGAAGATCGAGAATGATCCGGAGGAGATTGCCGGTGTGCTGCGCGCCATTCACCGCGGGCTCGAATTTCTCAAGCGCAACCGCGAAAAAGTCGCCGATGGCGTCATCAAAAAAAATAAGTTTGGCGATCCCGCGACGGTGCGTCAGGTGATCAACCAGTTCGCCGAGGTTTACTCCGTCTCTCTCCAAAAGAGCGACATCGAAGCGTTGATCGGCGCAACGCGCATCGAAGCCGAGGCGAAAAAGCTCGGCGGCATGGAAAAATTCTATACGCTGCAGTTTTTGACGAAAGCCGTGGGACAAAACAGGTGACTCATTGGGAGTACTGGATTGGTGCAGTATTGTAGTAGTGGGGGGTCTCGATCTCTGATCCTACGCATCACTCCAGCACTCCATTACTCCATCCCAGCAATAACATATTCTCGCAGTAACTCCTGAGGAGAAAATATGGCGAATGACTTAGACCTGACGTTGATGCTCGCTGATTATCACCGCACCCGCCCCTTGTTAAACGGCGACGTTAAAGCCAGGGGAGTCGAGCTCCTGCCGCGCCGCGCTGAAACCGGCGAAGCCTGTATGCGACCGGTTTATGAAGAGTTCGATATCGCCGAGATGTCGATGTCCTGGTACATGATGGCGCGGTGTCGAAAGGAGCCGGTCATCGCTCTGCCGATTTTTCCGCTGCGCATGCAAATCCATCCATACATATTTTGCTCGGCCGCTTCAGGGATTGAGCAGCCGAGCGACCTCAAAGGAAAAAAAATCGGCATGGACGAGTACCGGCTAACGGTCGGGCTTTGGGCAAGAGGCATTCTTCAGGAACACTACGGCGTACGCCCCGAAGAATGCGAGTGGTTCACTTTCGAACCCGAGCGAGCCGGCTATCGGCCGCCCGCCAACGTCAAAATCACCGTCGTTGATGAGCCCACTGAAGCGTTGCTGCTGCGCGGCGAAATCGATGCGCTGATTCCGCCTAACATCGTGCCATCTTTCCGCGGCAAAGATCCGCGCATTCGCCGCGTCTTTAAGGATGCCAGAAAAACGGTGAACGAGTATTACCTCAAGACCAGAATTTTTCCGATCACTCACGCCTTAGTCATGCGCGAGTCACTCCTTGAAGAACATCCCTGGCTCGTTTCGAGTCTGCTCGAGGCGTTCACTGAAGCCGAGGCGGTTTGCCGGGAATCATACGCTTACGCGAAGCGCTCGGCGTTTCCGAGCGCAGTGCTGATTTTAGAAGAAGAGGAAGAAATCTTTGGCGACAATCCATGGGGTCACGGCCTGACGCCGGAGAATCAAGTCGTCCTGGAAAAATTCGTCCAGTACGCCCACGAGCAAGGTTATATTCCCACCCGGCCGCCATTGACCGAACTCTTCGCACCCGTGGGAACTAAACAAAAATCCGAATTGGAGTGATGGAGCGCTGCATTCATCCGAAACCCATCACTCCATTACTCCATCTTTCCACCACTCCATTCCCTTCGCCATCACGGCATCTTGTATCCGAGCTCCTTCGCAACTTCGATCGCGAATCGCGGCTCGGCGACTTCTTCGAACATGATTTTTCGATCGACAAAACGCCCTTCCGCCTTGATCGCGCGAATGATGTTCGCAATGCCCTCCTGCGTCGGGATACCGGTGTCGTTGAAGCTCGTTTGAACGACACTATAAGTATCGGAGGCGGTCTGCTTGTCCATCTTCAGCACTTGGTTGATCAGATCGAGCGTTTTTTCCCGCGATAGCAGCATCGCGCGTTTGCCCAGTTGCAGCGCGCGAATGATTCGTCTCACTTCATCCGGTCTCGACTTGATCGTACGGTTCATCCCACTGAGACCGCCCGAAGCCATTTCCACCAGCGATCCGATATCGAGGAGGCGAACGAATCGCGCCGCTGAGCAAAGAACATCGTCGGCGGATTGAGAGTCGCCGCATCGACGAAACCGGAATCCAGTGATTGCACCAGATTGCCGCC
>AR_comb_assmDRAFT_10591123_pt1 | contig 13078 bp, 9 predicted proteins | sample ArasoioldDNA_FD_10543 | JGI IMG/M metagenome (IMG submission 10543) | reverse complement strand
CGGACGCCGTATGAGTTCGGTGTCATCGAGCCGTTGTCTGGCGAGGGGCCGGATCGGTTCTGTACGTACTGCGGCGACATCGCCGTGACGGTGGAGCGGATCACGGTCGCCAACGACCCGATGGGCCGTCTCTACCTTCGTTGCCAGACGCACACGGCGCTGCGAGAGGGCCAGAACGTCAGGGTGACGTTCTGGAACTATCGAGTGACCCGAGAGGTTGTTGGCGGCGAGGACGTGTATGCGGTCCGGGAGTTCTACTACGAGAACGATGAGATCAAGGCGTGGTCGGTGGACCCGAAGGGACCGCGCGGCGACACCTACGTTGAGCTTGTGACCGACTACACCATGTTCGCGGCGGCGTTCAACCACCCGACGCTGGACATCACCGATGCCAAGAGGCCGTCGGACATCATCGAGATTCCGCTGGAGCAGTCTCGTGAAGCAGCCAGGGCTGAGTTCGTGCAGGCGCTCCAGGACCACGGCACCTTTTGTGATTGAGTTGCCTGTGTAGTGAAACACCGTGAGGACCCTCCTCTGTCCTGGCACATGCTGGGGTTCTTCCTCCTCGGGGTCCTCGTGGTCACACCGGCCATGTGCTGGGCTCTGGTCCATTTCTTCGGATAGAGGAGGAGTATGAAGATCATCGTGGAGGCCCCGCTGTCCACGTTCTCGGGCTACGGGAACGATGGCATCGGGATGATCATGGCGCTGGTGCAGATGGGCCATGACGTGTACCTGGAGCCGAAGGTCGTGCAGCCGCCGCTCCCGACCGAGGTCGCTGAGCTACTGACGAAACCTCTGGCTTCCCCGTTTGATCTCGCCATTCACCACGTAGATCCTGGCCAGCTTGGCTTCGAGCAGCCGGAAGCACCGGCCAAGGCCCAAGCCGCCGAGGTGAACGTCGGTTGGACGATGTGGGAGTACTCCACCTTGGACAACCTGCCGGGACGGAGCCTGGTACGGGACCGGTGGAAGTACTTCGACGCGATCTTGTGCTACGACGATGTCACTGCTGGAGCTTTGGACCCCAGAGTTGGTCGTTACGTGGACGTGACCAAAGACGAGCAGGGCTACCTGCACCAGACGACCACTAAGGAGGAGGTGAAGTTCCCCGTCCTCCAGGGCGGTTACTGGCCGAGTCGATGGCCGCACGTCGACCGTGATTGGTTCGGCGACCGGTTCGGCTTCTGCATGATTGGGATGCTCCACGAGCGCAAGGACCCGTTCACCGCGATCAACGCCTTTGCTGAGTTGAAGCGTGAGAAGGGTGCGGAGTTCGAGGGAGCCGAACTACATCTCAAGACGCAGTCGCCGGGGCTTCATCCTCAGATGGAGAAGATCTACCCCAAGGTCAGGGTTCACTATGTCAACTGGACCACGGACAAGCTGCGAGCCTTCATGTCGTTCCAGCACTGCCTCCTCGCGCCGAGCCGGGGCGAGGGCAAGAACATGCCCGCGCTGGAGTTCATGTCGACGGGCGGGACCGCCATCGCCACAGCCTGGGGCGGGCACACGCAGTGGCTCAACCCGGAGTACTCGCTGGGGATCGACTACACCTTGGCTCCGGTGTCGGGTGGCAAGTACCCCAACTGTATGAACGCTCGCGCGTCCAAGGACCACCTCAAGGAGTTGATGTGGCGGGTCTACTCCGACCGGCAGTACGCCAAGAAGCTGGGCGACAACGCCGCCAGGGCGATTCCCAACTCTCACAGTTGGACGAACGTCATGGAGCGGTTCTTCCTGCGGCTCAAGGACGAGATCACGTTCAAGGACAAGGGTCGTGCGCTGTACGAGAAGCATGTGGCGACCAAGTCGGAGGCACAGAGGGAGTCCGAATGGCAGCGCCAGACGCCAGTGAGCTACTGATGGATCGTCAAGAGTGCGGTCCTTGGTGTCCGGTCTGCCACATTCTTCGGCCTGCTGATGGGATCGCCCGTTCGGAGTACTGGATCTCGCTGACCAGTCGGCTCAATGAGTCGGCGATGTGCTGCCACACCATCTGTCGGTACTGCGTGGCGAAGGTCCGGAAGGACGGCGGCTATAAGCACTGGAAGATCGCATCGGTCAGTGATCTCAAGTGGCCGATGGTTGCGGAGGCCGACGGCAAGAAGTTTGAGTACCAGGCGATAGCGATTGAGCCGGTGTCATGACCGGCTGGATCATCGCGCTCATCATCGGCCTCGGGTTCTACTGGATCACGATTAGGGACGAGGATGAGTGGCCACCGACGGTCAAGGACGCTTGGCGGTTGATGGTTTGGTACTGCTGGCTGCTCTGGATTCCGACGCTCGTCCTGGAGTACGTGGGCCCGTGGCAGGGACCGATGCACCTGATTCACGGTGTGCTCACTATGCCGTACCTCTTGCTCATCGCGGTGTACTTGTACTACTGGATCGACTGGCGGCTCCAGCGTCGTCACCGAAAGGAAATCTCATGAGCGATCTGTATGAGCCGAACCACTACGCGAAGATCACCGAGGCGGTAGTCGACGCAACTCCACCGGAGCGAGTGCTGAACGCGCTGGGGCTCGATGACGGCAACACGGTGATCCGACGGGTCCGCACCAAGTACCAGGACAACGGTACGGCGAAGCATTCGCTCATCGAGCAGTCGGTCTCTTGGTTCCCGACCGACTACGGGGAGAAGGCTCCGAAGCTGTTGACGACCGACCGCATCCGGGAGGGGACCTACCGCTACCTTGCCGACGCGCTCGACGTTCGGCTGTCGAAGGTGACTCACATCTTCGAGACGGACCTGGCGACTGAGTCGGAGGCTGACACGCTGGGGCTCTATCACGGAGTCTCCCGAGCGAATCTGCCGGTGACCCCCGAGATCGTCCGTGGCCGACACCTGTTCGAGACCGACCAGGGCCGTGTCATCGAGTTCGGTGAGTCGATCTCCTCGAACGAGCTATGAGGTAGCTCCGATAATTTCTGCGTGTCCGTAGATGCGCTTGAGGTGACGCCGGTCAGGTGTCCTAATGAGGATCTACGGAAGTTGATGTTTCAGGTCCGGTTCAACGGCGAGAAGCCGCGATACGTGGACGGCCTGGAGATCGAGTTGGCCTGTGATGACTGCAAGCGGCTCTACCGACGGCAGGGGATGACCGTCAAGCGCGTACTCCATCGGTTCAACGTGCTCGGGGAGTGTACGGAGACCGTGATTGTCCGCGCCGGTCGTTGACGACGACCCTGGCGACGAGGGGCTGTGGAGCCTCCTCGTAGAGGACGACATTTACGACGCAGATGTGGCCGCTTCCCTCGGGGAGGCTGAGACCCCGAACCGATGATCCTTCCAGACGAGATCAAGTCTGACCTCTCGCCTGTGAAGGAGATGTAGATGGCGACCACGACTTTTGAGGGTTTCAGCATCAGCCATGCTGCGATCCTCAACGGCACGACCGGCGCTGAGGAGACCTGGGGCGACATCTACGGCGTGCGCCAGGGCAGCCTTGAGATCGACTCGGACTCGTACGACAACACGGGTGACGACGCGGTCCTTTCGACCTGGTTCTGGTTCAACTTCGCGAACGTCACGATCCAGGGCGGTTACGTCCCGTTCGTGACGATGGCGAACCTGGCTGGTTCCACGGTCACCTCCTCCGGTACGGCCCCCAACGACTACTACAGCCTCCCGCTGTGGAACGAGGGTTCGCTGAACACCTCGCGGCGTCCCATGCTGGTCCGGGTGCCGTCGAAGGACAGCGCGGGCGTTGTCCGAACCCTTGACTTCGTGCTCTACAACGTGAGCTTCCAGCCGTTCAGCTTCGACGGACCGACCTACAAGGACGGTCTGCTTCTGAACTACACCGGACGAGCCCTGATGTCGAGCACCAACGAGCGCGGCCAGGCTCTCTCTGAGCGCGCTATCGGTCGACTGATCAACCGTCCTTCGGGCACCACCGGAATCTTCTAATCCCTAGCCCCCTGAGGGCAGAAGGAGAGTCGCATGACGACCAGAACCGAGGACTACACCGGTCCGAGCAAGCCCGACGGCGAGCCGGTCGACCCGAAGGCTCCGGAGCACGATCCCGAGGACACTCCTCAGGACGATCCGGACACGGTTGCCCCCGTTTCACCGTCGGAGCCAGGGCCGACGCAGCCTGGCAAGGGCGATGAGGACAAGCAGCAGGTCGGCGTAGGCCGGGAGATGGACGCCATCGTCCCCATCTCGCCGATTGTGACGCTGTCCAACGGCACTGACGTGGAGGTTGTGCGGCTCAAGACGCGGGAGTTCTTCCGGCTCATGCGGATCATCACCCACGGCGCTCTGCCGTCGCTGATGTCCATGCAGGTCGACTTCGAGATCGAGGACGACCAGTTCATGCAGCGGCTCCTCTCGATCATCGTCATGGCTATCCCGGACTCGGAGAACGAGTCCATCGAGTTCATTCAGTCGGTCGTAGAGCCGACCGGGCTGATCGAGGGCAAGAAGCTGACCAAGACGCAGATCGAACACAACCTCCAGCGCCGGATCGATCTTCAGGAGATCCTGGCCAACCCTCCCATCGATGACACCTTGACGATCATCACCAAGGTGGTCGAGCAGGAGGCGGAGGACATTCAGGGCTTGGGAAAAAAGCTGCGGGCGATGTGGGACATGGCCCGAAAGACGGTCCAGACCCAAGACAAGAACGAGCAGAGCGAGAGCTAGCCGCGCTGGACCCTGGACGGCTGGCTGGAGGACTCGCCAGAGCCTTCGACCTGATCGAGAAGGAGTACGGATGGTCCGACGATCAGGTGCTCGACCTGACGCTCCGGCGCATCCGGCAGATCCAGGCCGCGATCTTCCAGCGGCAGTACGTCGAGACGCGGCAACGTCGCTCAGAGATGTCCTGGCAGACGCGAATGTTGGCACAGATCATTGCTGCTGCTATGTCCGAGGCCGACAAGGAAGGCAACAACCCGCTCGGCGACATTGCAGCCGGACTGGACATGGACTTCCCAAGCACACCCGATGAGGTCAAGCAGAACCGGAAGGAGGCTCCGCCGCCCGAGCCCAAGGCGGGGTCCTTCGAGAGGTTGATGGGCATGATGGGCCGGAACCTGGAGCAGTAGATGGCTGTCGATGCACCTGGTGGAGATCGCCTTTACAAGGTGATCTACCAGGCCATTGCCGACTACTCGAAGTTCTTCCGCGAGACCGACAAGGCCAAGGCTCGGCTCAAGGAGGTCGGCAAGGCCGAGACGCAGGAGTCGCAGACCGCCACCTCGGCTAACAAAGAGGCGGAGAAGTCCACCACCTCGCGCTCGGACGCAGTCAAAGAGCTTCTGAAGAACATTCAGGACCAGAACGCTGCGACCAAGAAGCTGAGTGATGCCGATAAGGACCGGTCCCGGTCGGCCCAGCTTGCCGCCCGCATGGAGGACAAGCTGGCGGGGTCCCGCGAGAAGGTGGCGCGGGCGAACCTCGGGCTGTTGAAGGCGACCCAACAGCTACAGGTGGCGCAGAAGAACTACAACGACTCGCTCAAGACGGATGACATCGACAAGCACCACGCTGCCATCCTCCGGCTGAAGGACGCCGAGCTTCAACTGACGACGGCGACCAGACAGGTGTCGTCGTCCACGCTCCAACTGAATGACGACATCAAGCGCGTACGAGGCGGCGGCTGGGGCTCCTTTTTCAAGGAGATGGTCGGTGGCTTCGGTTCGATCTCAGCGGCGGCGGAGGACTTCCACGTCGTTATGGAGATCTTCAAGGAGCCGGTGCTGATCCTCGGTATCCAGGCGATTTTGGCAGCAGTCAACTCCCTGGCAGCCGGTCTCTTGAGCCTCGCTGGAGCGGTAGGTCCTGCTGTAGGAGCCCTAGGCACTTTGCCTGGGGCTTTTGTCGGTCTGGCCACCGTGATCGGTACCTTCACAGCCGGTCTCTCCGGCGTTGGTGAAGCCCTCAAGGCCCTGGGTGCGGCGCACGACTCGGCGGCGGCAGACGCCAAGGCTGATGCTCAGGCCCAGCAGCAGGCGGCGGACCAGGTCCGGGCGGCTCAGGAGTCGCTGGCAGCGGCGCGGAGGACGCTGTCGGAGACCTACATCTCGTCGGCTGAATCGATCAAGTCGGCTGAGGAGCAGGTCGCTGCGGCGCAGCAGTCGGAGAAGGACGCTCAGGAAGCCCTCACGCAGGCCCGGAAGGACGCGGCTCTTGCCCTTCAGGATCTACGTGACCAGGTCGAAGGGCTGCGGCTCTCAGAGGAGCGCGCAGCACTGAGCCTGCGAGAGGCCCGACGCCGGTACATGGAGGTGCTGAACGACCCCAACTCCACCCGGCTGGACATCGCTGACGCGGCTCTTGCTGTACGTGAGGCGGAGTACTCGCTGGAGCAGGCTCGCAAGGATGCGAAGCGGTCGGCTCAGGAGCTTCGCGAGGAGGAGAAGAAGGGGGTCAATCAGAGCGACGAGGTCGTCTCTGCTAGACAAAACCTGAAGGACGCAACCACCAACCTGGCGGACGCTCAGCAGAATCTTGCCGATACACAGAGGCAGAGCGCACAGGCGATCAAGGATGCTCAGCGTGGGGTCAAAGACGCGGCACACGCTCTAACTGAGGCGCTACAGGCCCAGCAGGACGCCACGGCTGGGCTGTCGACCAGCCAAGAGGCCCTGAAGCAGGCGATGAAGGACTTGTCGCCTGAGGCCCGGAAGTTCGTACGCGAGCTATACCGGATGAAGCCGATTCTGGTGGACATCCGACAGGCGGCTCAGAAGGGGCTGTTGCCTGGGCTGGGGGAGGCCCTTGAGCACCTGAAGCCCTTGATCCCGACTGTCAAGAACGCCCTTCATGACATGGGCGAGGTGCTGGGGGACCTGGCCGTCAAGGGCGCGAAGATGGTCTCGTCCGGCCCGTGGCGACGAGACTTCAACCTGATCCTCCAGGACAACCTGGACTTGGTCGAGAAGTCTGGTACGGCGTTCTTCCAGATCGCTGATGCCTTCCGCCGTGTGGCTGTTGAGGCTCGTCCTCTGACCCATTGGTTCGGCGAGCTTATCGAGCAGTTTGGTGACTACATCGCCAAGTCGGCCAAGGTGAATCAGAAGAACGGCGATATGGCGGCGTTCTTCGAGCGGACCGAGGAGGTCCTGACCACCCTCGGTCACATCCTCAAGAACCTGGGTGAGATCTTCCTGGACGTTCTCGGTGCCGGGTCCGAAATGGGCCAGGGGCTCCTGGAGTCCTTCGACAAGCTGACCAGGAAGTGGGCTGACTGGACTGGCTCGATTGAGGGCCAGCACGCCATCGAGCACTGGTACGAGGAGTCGAGGCCGCTCCTCATCGAGATCCTGAAGCTGGTTCGTGATCTGGCTGCTGGGCTGTTCGAGGTCGGCGCGCACTCGGACATGACCAAGTTTGTTCACTTGATCCGAACCGAGCTACTGCCAGCCGTTCTGGAACTGGCTCACCATGTGACCGGCGACCTGGGCGAGGCCCTGGTCCACCTGGCCACCGAGTTCGTCCACTTGTTCGACGTACTGGCTTACAGCGAGAACCAACTGTTCAAGGCGCTCGATGTCTTTACTGACTTCCTTCGAGTCATCAACTTCCTGATCGACAAGGTCCCGTTGGCGAAGCAGGCCATCGGCATCTTCTTCACCGCCGTGGCGACCCTAGCGGCGCTGAAGCTGGTCGGTCTGCTGACCGGCTTCAGCAACTTGATCCGATTCACCGGGCAGCTTGGTGTCCAGGCCGGGTCGACTGGAGCCCTGACGCGCTACACCGACGGCTTGATCCTGATGAAGGACAAGGCGGTCCAGTCGGGCAAGGAAGTCACCGCTGCGTACGACACCATTAACAAGAAGGCTGTGGCCCTTCGTGGTGGTGCCGCGCTCCTCGGTGGGGCTATCGCGGCGTTGGGCACGCAGTTCGCCGGAACCCAGAAGGGGTCTCTGGCCACAAGTGCCAACGTGGCGTCTCAGGCCGTCTCTGGAGCCTTGCTGGGCTTCTCGGCTACCGGAGGCCCGTGGGGTGCTGCGATTGGCGCAGGAGCCGGTTTGCTGGCTGGGCTGGCGAGCGCCTTCCTGGATTCCAGCGATGCCGCTGACGAGGCGTCGGCGTCGGTGGGTGACTACACCAGCACCTTGAACCAGATGAATGGGGCGGTCACTCAGTCGACCCGAGATCTGGCGGCTCAGAAGTTGCAGGCGCGCGGCACTCTGGACGCCGCTGACGAGCTTGGTCTGTCAACGCAGAAGTTGACTGACTTGGTGTTGAGCGGAGGCAAGGCGTATGACGAGTACGTCGCCAAGCTGGACAACCAAATCAATGCGCTCGACCAGCAGCGTGATGCCTTGGAGAACGCTGCCATCTCGTCTGGCGAATATAACGAAAAGAGCCGGGAGCAGCAGGATGCGCTCTCGAAGCGGATCGATCTTCTGAACGATGTTCGGGAGGGGCTGACTGGTGAGCGCAATGACCTGAAGGACAGTGCAGATGCGCTGGACCAGAAGCGAGAGGCGACTGAGGATGACACCAACGCGCTGAAGGAACAGCGCGACATGCTCAATTCCGCCAAGGACGCGATTCTTGATTACAACAGCGCGCTCCTTGACGGACGAGGCAACGAGCGCGCCTACCAGCAGGCGATTGACGATGCCCGTAAGTCGCTGAAGGAGAACGGCGCGACGCTGGACTCCAACACGCAGGCTGGTCGTGACAATGCCGATGCATTGGACAACCTGGCGCAGACAGCGAAGGAATACCTCAACACGCTTCGGACCAAGGACCCCGACAAGTTCCTGGCGCAGTTGAAGGAGTCCAAGAGGCAACTTTATGAGACCGCCGTCAACTTCGGCATGGGCGAGAAGGCAGCGCACAAGTACGTCAACGAACTGCTCCACATCAAGCCCAAGGTCAAGACGGACCTGTTGTTCAACGCCAAGGACGCGATCTCCAAGGTCAAGAACTTCTCGAAGTGGTACAACAACCTCGATAAGCACAAGAAGTTGTTGGTCGATGTCTACCTTCGGCGTCGTGACATCGCTACTCGGGTCAAGATCGCTGCGAACCCTGAGGCGTTCCATGCTGAGGGTGGCTACATCTCGGGACCAGGGACCGGCACTTCGGACTCGATTCCGGCTCGCCTGTCCGACGGTGAGTACGTCGTCAACGCCAAGGCGACACAGGCCAACCTCGGGCTGTTGGAGCGGATCAACAGTGGCCGGGGTAAGCGGTACGCCAGAGGTGGCAGGGTTCAGCGTTTCGCCACAGGCGGGATGGCGCAAGGGTGGCTTCAGTTCTTCGGCCTGTCGGCCAACTTCGGTGGGCTGGAGGCTGTCGCGCGAGCGGCTGCCCGGTCACTGAGCGGCGCGTTCAACTCGGTGAAGATCAAGAGCTTCCTGGCCGAGCCCATGAAGAAGGAGATCGGCAAGGTCAACGAGATTCTGAAGCGGTTTAAGCCTCAGAAATCGTTCGAGACTCCGATCAAGGATGCGATCCGTGGGGTTAAGGAAGCCTTCAAGGGCTTCAAGATCAAGGATTGGGTCAACCGTCCGCTCCTTGAAGTGGCCAAGGATCTTCGGACATTCCTGAAGAATACTCTCAGTTCGTTCAAAGACAACGTTCGAGACATTAAGCAGGCCCTCGGCGACTTCAAGCCGAACGACTGGATCGCCAAGTCTCTGGACAACATGGTCGATGCGACCGACCGTGCGATGGACAAGATGCTGGACGCCTTCCAGCGAGGGACCGACAAGAGTGAGGGTGAGTTCGACCGGTTCTCCACCCAACTCGACCGGACCTGGACGCAGATCGAACGCTCCTTCGACCAGAGTCAGACCCAGATTCTCAATGGCTTCCAGCGCTTCGCCACCGGGCTGGGCAATACCTGGACCAAGATCCAGCACGAGATCGGTACGCCGGTCGCCTTCGTGGTCAACCGGATCATCAACGCCGGTCTGATCGGCCACCTCAACAAGATCCTCAAGCAACTGAACCAGAAGCAGTTGAACCCGAGCGGAGAGCTTCACTTCGCCCGAGGCGGTCACGTACCTGGGACCGGTAACAAGGACACCGTCCGGGCACGGCTCATGCCGGGTGAGTTCGTGCTGCGAAAGAAGGTCGCTCAGAAGATTGGGCGGAAGCCTCTGGAGTCGTTGAACGAACACCCATCGGGCGCTGGCGAGTGGTTTGGTCATGGTGGTCGGCCACGCCGATACGCCAAGGGTGGTCTGGTCAACCCGCACGGTAGGACCTACATCGACGGCGAGGCGCTGACCCGTCTGAGCGCGGCGATGATCCACTTGGGCGCTCGTATTCGGCATCACCCGTTCCACGTCATGCAGGGATCGTGGTCGACCTCGGTCGCAGCTTCCGGATCGACTCACGCAGGTGCCGGTGCCGCCGACGTGTCACCGTACGGCCTGTACGACGCGCTGGCGATGCGGAAGGTCGGTTGGGCGGCATGGCCACGGAGCCCGAGTCAGGGTCCGTGGGGCTATCACATGCACCAGATCTCCCGGCTCGACACTGGCCTCAGCGGCGCGGCGCGTAGCCAGTTGTCCGAGTACAACCGGGGCTATGACGGCCTGGGCGCACGCGACCCGATCAAGCACCCGCCGCTGCTCCCCAACCTCCAGGAGTTGCTGGGTGTCAGCCTCAAGAACCTGAACCTCGGGGCGTTCACCTTCATCGACTACGCGCAGCAGTTGACCGACGCCTTGGAGCCGCTGCGTGACTCGATGGCGGAGCACACCGACGGCGCTCCGCTTGGCAACTTGATTGCCGGTGCCGGTGGCTACGTCATGGACAAGGCCATCGACTTCATTCAGAAGCTCCAGGGCAAGGTCCAGGGCACCGGCTTTGGGCCAGGCGGCGGTCAGATCGGACCAGGTGGCGTCAAGGCGTACGCCAAGAGCCTGTTTGGCCGATACCATTGGGCTCCCTCGCAGTTCCCGCCACTGAACAAGTTGTGGATCAGAGAGTCCAACTGGAACTACCGGGCGACCAACCCGTCCAGCGGTGCGTACGGTATCCCGCAGTCGCTCCCTGCTGAGAAGATGGCGTCGGCTGGAGACGACTGGCGGACCAACCCGGCGACTCAGATCCGGTGGGGTCTCGGGTATATCCACAACCGGTATGGCACACCGACGAGGGCGTGGGCGCACTCACAGGCGACTGGCTGGTATGCCAAGGGTGGTCGCGTACGCAACCGTGGCGTGGACGCGATGCTCACGCCAGGCGAGTTCGTGTTCAGCCGGAAGGCCACGAAGAAGATCGGTCGGCACCGGCTGGAGGATCTGAACGACGGTCGTATCCGCTTCCACGAGGGCGGCTACGTCAAGGGTCTGCACAAGGGCGCGAAGGGTAGCTCGGTCAAGGCGCTGGAGGCCCAGAGCTTCTGGCCCATCGACGGGCGTTGGGACGCTGGGCTTGACCAGTATATGAAGCACCACACGCCTGGACCCTGGCCTCGGAAGTTCGGCCTGTCGGACCACATCAGGCATTTCTCCGGCACTAAGACGTTGAGCCGGTTGATCAAGTACCTCAAGGGCAAGAAGGTCAAGGTCACCGGCCAGCACTTCCACGGCGCTCGGTCGTTCGCTCAGGTGTCGAAGCACTCGAACCTGTCCAAGGAACTACTCGCCCGGTTGTACCTGACCAACAAGAGCTACTTCGATCTCTTGGACGAGTCCAAGGCCGCTCGTTTCTTGCAGGGCGTACGCGGCTACGCCCATGCACACGCTGGGTTGAAGCAGTTCAAGAACCTCAACAGCACCATCCCTGGCACTCACAAGTCGGTTCGTGAGGCGTCGCACCAGATCCGGGACTACCTCCGGTCGGCGCACACCACCAACGTGCCTCGCAGTGTCAAGGGCGGCGGCACCATCTGGGCAGCAGCGAAGGCTCTCGGTGTTCCGGCCACGTTCCTACACTTCGTCTGGGGAGCGGGCCAGAAGAAGCTCCGGCGTGAGTTGCCTGGCGACAAGCGCTCTGGTTTCGCGAAGTCCAACGCCGACTTCCTGAAGCAGGACAAGGCGTGGATCAAGGTCCTCCAGGGCAAGTTGGGTATCAAGCCAACGTCCGGCGTGTGGACCAAGACGATGGCGAAGCCGGTCAAGCACATGCTCGATCACGCCTTCAAGCGCAAGCACGGTCGATTTGACCCACGCCCGTGGGACCCGAAGTCGGCGACAGAGAACGCTCTGCAACAGCAGATCAAGGCGAACAAGAAGCAGGAGGAGTTCAACAACGCCATCAACATCATCGCCAGTTGGGGTCTGACTCACCTGCTGGAGCACCTGTTGGAGCTTGGTGTCGACGGCGGCTACAAGCTGGCCATCGACGCCTCGAAGAACAAGAAGCTGGCTACCGAGCTAGACGGCCAGATTGCCCGTGGCGAGTTGCTGACGGCGGAGCAGATCGCCAACACCGCGCGCTTCATCGCCGCCATCGTCAACCACCCGAACCCACAGCCGGGGTTGCGGGACATGGCCAACGCGCTTCAGCTTCCCGACTACGCGGTGTACCAGAACTACCTCGCTGGTCAAAAGACGATTGAGAAGAACGTTCCAGCCGGGAAGCTGGCCAAGCTCAAGAGCGACATCGCGCTGTTCGGTCAGGGTCTCTTTTACGCACGGCGTGGTGGTGTGGTGCCTCGGTACGCCAGGGGCGGCTCGGTACCGGGCAGCGGTTCAGGCGACACCGTCCCGGCGATGCTGGAGCCAGGCGAGTTCGTTCTGCGAAAGGACGCTGTCAAGCGCGTCGGCCTGGAGAACCTGTTCCGGATCAACGACCCACAGAAGTACGCGATGGGTGGCCTGGTCGGCAACGAAAAGCTCAAGACTTCTCGCACTCCCGGCTCCGGCAAGAACATCACCATCACGACCACGATCAACAACCCGGTCGGTGAGAACAGCGTTGCGAGCTTCAACCGGAACCTGCGCAACAAGGCAGCGATGGGCGTGTTTGGAGCGAAGAACTGATGGCGACGATCAACAACAGCGGCTACACGGTGGACGGTACAACGTTGGACACCTACGCCTTCAACGTGGTGAACCGAGCCGCGTCTTGGATCACTGCGGCCCGTCGAGGCGAGGGGCTGGCGATGGCCGGTATCGACGGGGAGCTAGCTCCGTATGACCCGCCG
>AR_comb_assmDRAFT_10328446_pt1 | contig 13079 bp, 13 predicted proteins | sample ArasoioldDNA_FD_10543 | JGI IMG/M metagenome (IMG submission 10543) | reverse complement strand
GCGGCCAAACTGGCCACCGTTGGGCCGTGTCATACTCGTGCTTGCGTGTCTCGGTATGTGACGCCGAGCGCGGCGCTGACCTTCCACTGGAGCCAGTTGAACTCATTGGTGTCGGTGCAGCCGCCGATCATCACGATGCCCGGCGTGCGGTTCACCACCTCGCCCTTGGCGTTGGTGGCGACGAACGTCTTGTCGCGGGTGGTCTTGATGTGGCGGGCGATGCCGGCGATGGCCGCGTCCCAGGAGATCTCCTCCCACTTGTCGGAGCCGGGACGGCGAACCTTCGGCACCGTCAGGCGGCCGGCGTGCTGGATGTCGTCCTTGAGCGTGACGCCCTTGGGACAGAGCGTTCCCCGGTTGATCGGATGGTCGGGATCGCCCTCGACGTGAACCACCGAGGGCTTCACGTTCTTCGCCTTGTCCCCGAGCGTGTGGATGATCACCCCACAGGAGACGGAGCAGTACGGACACGTGCTGCGTGTCTCGGTGGTCCGGGCGATCTTGAGCTCGCGCATCTCTGCGCGTGCATCGGAGAGATCGAAGACTCCCAGCCCCAGCGCTCCACCGACGGCAGCCGTTCCCTTGAGGAACGTTCGGCGGTCCACGTGCATGGAACCCCTCCGGCGAAAATTTGAAGCCGCGACGGGGCGGAACGCTGACCGTCCTGCAACTCTCTGTCAAGGTTCGGAAAGGGGGCTGACGCGAGGCGGCGGTGCGGCTCGCCGTCGGGCTCGGGCGGACACCGGATGGCACCGAACGTTGCGGGCCGCACGAGGCTGCCGGACGGGAAACTTGGGGCCTCTCGCGCGGCGGCGGGCGTGCCCCATGTCAAGTGCACGCGACAGTGGCCGGCGCAAGCGCGCGAGAACGCTCTCAGGGGGCGCGCGCCAGGAGTCTCCTTGCCTCCAGGACCACGCGCGGCCCCACCGCGCGCCGGACCTCGCGGCGGAGCGCCGTCGGTGCGAGCCAGCTCCGGCGGAGCCCGTCCGAGAGCGCATCGCTCACCACGACGAGCGCGAAGATGAGCAGGACCATCGTCGCGACCCGCTCGTAGAAGGCGAGCTGCACCGCGTTGTAGAGCTGGAGGCCGAGCCCGCCGCCGCCGAGGAAGCCGACCAGCGCCGAGGCGCGGAGATTGAACTCCCAGCGGAGGAGCCCGTAGCTCGCGACCAGCGTCCGGGCCTGCGGCCAGGCGGCCCAGAGCGTGCGCACCGCGCGGGTGGCCCCCGCGGCCTCGAGGACCTCGAGTGGCCCGGGTGGCACCTCGTCGAGCGCCTCGGCCCAGAGCTTCCCCAGCACGCCCGCGGTGTGAAGCCCGAGGGCGAGCGCGCCGGCGAAGGGGCCGAACCCCACGGCCACGATGCAAAGCAGGACCCAGAGCATCTCCGGGATGCCGCGGAGGACGGCCAGGGCCGAGCGAACCGCCGCGTGCAGCAGCCGACGGAGTGGGCCGGCCGCCCCCGGGCGACCGGGCTCGCCCGGGACCGGGAGCATCAGCCGGCCGCTCGCGAACGGGCCCAGCACGGCCGCCAGCCCCACCCCGAGCAGCGTGCCCGCGCCGGCGACCGCGAGCGTCTGGAGGACTGGCGTGCGGAGGGAGGCGAGGAAGGCCGGCGAGAGGTCCGGGGGGAAGAGCTGCGCGGCGAAGCGCCCCATCCGCCGGAGCAGCCCGTCGTCCGCGCCTCCGAGGAGCTCCGCCCCCTGGAAGGAGAGGCCCACCGAGACGACCGCGACGGCCGCCAGGAGCCTCCGCCCCCGGGGACCGGCCCCGGCGCTCCCGCGCTCCCTGGCGGTCTGCATCGCCCGGCGAAGCAGCCGGCTCACGGCCTCGCCGGCGAGCATCAGCCCGAGCAGCGCGAGCAGCAGCGTGGAGACCTGCCGGTACTCGAACAGCCGCATGGAGAGCTGCAGCTCCTGCCCGATCCCACCGGCGCCGACGAAGCCCAGCACCGAGGCCGAGCGGATGGCGCACTCCAGCGAGTAGAGGCTGTAGCTCACGAGGCCGGGCAGCGCCTGCGGGATGAGCGCGAACAGCACGAGGGTCTCGCGGCGCCCGCCCGAGGCGGCGAGCACCTCCGCCGCCGAGGGATCCACCTCCTCGAGGAGGTCCGCGTACACGCGGCCGAGGACCCCGGCGTAGGAAACCCCGAGCGCCAGCGCACCCGCGCGCGGACCTAGGCCCACCGCGACGACGAACAGCAGCGCCCAGAGGAGGTCGGGCACGGCCCGGAAGACCCGCAGCGTCCCGCGCGCGGCGAGGTGGGCCGCGAAGAGCACGGCGGCGAACGCGCCGTCCCTGCCGCCGAGCGCTCCGGGCCGGAACAGCGTGGGGGTCGCGAGGATCCCCAGCGGCACCGCGAGGAGGATCGCCAGGACCGTGCCCGCGATGCCGATGGCCAGCGTGCGCGCCACCGCCCCGGCGACCACCGCGAGGAAGCCGGGTGACAGGTCGGGCGGGAACATTCCCCGGACCATGCGGCCGAGGCCGTCGAGCGCGCGCGCGTCGACGAGCGACCCGGGAGAGATCTCCGCCGCGGAGACGCTCCAGGCGAGGAAAGCACCGAGGAGCAGGAGCTGCACGGCGCTCCGGACGCGGAGCCCGCGAGCCTCAGCGGGCGCAGGCGAGGACATCCGCCCGCTCCTTCCCCGGTGTCCCGGGGCGTTCGGCCGAGGCGCGCGGATAGAGCTCCGCCAGCATCGCCGGGGTGACCTTCTCCGCGGGGGCGTCGAAGAGCACGCGTCCAGCGCCGAGCCCCACCACGCGCGGGAAGTGGCGAAGGGCGAAGTCCACGTCGTGCATCACCGCCACCAGCGTGCGCCCGCGCGCCGCCACGCCGAGGAGGAGCTCGCCCATGCTGTCGCGCAGGGTCGGGTCGAGCGAGGAGAACGGCTCGTCGGCGAGCACCGCGGTGGGCTCCTGGACCAGCACCCGAGCGATCGCGACGCGCTGCTGCTCGCCGCCCGACAGCTCGTCGCCCCGTGCCCCGGCCCGGTGGTGGAGGCCCACCGCCTCGAGCGCAGCGTCCACCCGCGCGGCGTCCTCGGGCGAGGGCCGCACCCAGGCCCGCATCGCCTCCGCGAACGACCAGTGTCCCACCCGTCCGAGGAGCGCGTTCTGCCGGGCGGTGAGCGAGGGCACGAGCCGCGGTTGCTGGAAGACCGTCCCGATTCGCCGGCGCACCGCGCGCAGTCCACGCCGGGTGAGTCGCGAGACGTCGCGTTCCTCGAAGCGGACGGTGCCCTCGGTGGCGAGAAGCGTGGTGTTGAGCACCCCGAACAGGGTGGTCTTTCCCGCGCCCGACGGGCCCAGCACCACCAGCCGCTCGCCGGGCGCCACCTCGAGGGACACGTCGGCCAGCGCGTCCACCGGCCCCGCACGGCCCTCCAGCCTCCGGCGGACCCCGTGGAGCGAGAAGGTCACCTCAGGAGGCCCTCCCGGATCGCCGCGTCTCTGAGCGTCACGTACGGCGCGGGATCCACCTTCACGTAGCGCCCCTTGGCCGAGAGCAGGTCGAGGATGGGTTTGTCCTCGGGCTTCGCGGGATCCAGCGCCAGGAAGGCCTCCGCGACGTGCTTCGCCACCGGGGGATCCAGGTCCTTCCGGGCCGCCCACAGGTAGTCGACGAACGGCGGCGTGGTCCAGAAGACGCGCACCTTCGCCGGATCGACCTTGCCCTCCCGGGTGAGCCGGTCCCAGACCGCCTCGTCCAGCGCGCCGGCGTCGACGCGGCGCTCGGCCACCGCGAGCGCCGTCGCATCGTGGCCGCCGGTGTAGATCGCCTGGTCCACCACCGCGGGATCCACCCCCTCCGTGCGCATGAAGTGGGCCGGCATCAGGTGCCCCGAGGTGGAATTCACGTCGCCGAAGGCGAAGCGCTTTCCCTTCAGGTCGGCGAGGCTCTTCACGTCGTCGCGCGTGGTGATGAACTTCGAGTGGAACTCGCGGTCACGGTCGCGCTGCACGAGGGGGACTGCCCCGGCGCGCTTGCCGGCCTGGACGAAGGTGAAGCCGCCGAAGTGCGCGACGTCGATTTGTCCCTGGACCAGCGCCTCCACCACGGCGGCGTAGTTCTGCGGAATGGTGAGGGTGACCCTCCGGCCGGTCGCCTTCTCCAGCCGTGCGACGAGCGGCTCCGAGTCGCGGAGCATCTTCGCCGGATCCGTCGTGGGAATCATGCTGACCCTCAGGGGAGCATCCGCCGCCCTTCCGGACGCCGCGAGGAGGAGACAGCAGGCCAGCACGGCGCGAGACGGCGAGATGGTCATCCGAGTGGCTCCCGACCGGAGTCCTGAGAGTTGTGCGGAGGACTGTACAGGGCACGCACCTCGCCCGCCACCGCAACGGTGCCGGAAGTTCTTCACGGAGCGCCGTTGCGCCCCGTCACCCCCACCCACCGGCCTCTGGAACCCACATCAGGCCGACGTGCGAAGGAGGAGATCGACCGGAAGGAAGGAGGATGCGTGCGGAGAATCGTCATCGGGATGGCGCTGCTTGTCGGGCTCATCGGCACCAGCGCGCAGGCGCAGGGCTGGTCAGCGATGTCGGGACAGACGCTCGGGACCGGCGGGGGCATGGTCTGGGGCCAGTTCGGCTGGCCAGGGATCTCGGCGGACCTGGCGTACGGGGCGAGCCCCACGCTCGACCTCGGTGGTCGCTTCGGCTTCAACTACGGTGAGGAGGGGATCACCGACACCGGCGTGCTGGGCCTGAGGTTCCAGTTCACGCTCCGGGCGCAGCTGGTCAGGAAGCCGAAGTTCGACCTGGCGCTCCGGTTCGATCCCGGCCTCCTCCTCTACTTCCCGAGCAACACGACCGTCGTGGGAATGACCTTCCCGGTGGGACTGGAGTTCGGCTTTCCGATCACTCCGGTCCTGCGGGCGAACGGAAGCTTCGACCTGCCCTTCTGGATCACCTTCAACCCGTCGCCGGTCACCGGGTACATCCCCATCCTGTTCGGCGGCGGGGTCGAGTACCTCCTCCAGCACGATCTCGCGGTCACCGCGCGGCTGAAGATGGGGCCGACCATCGCGACCGGAAGCCGGACCCGGAACTCCTTCTTCACCCTCTACTTCCTGGTGGGGTTCGCCTACCGCTTCTAGAGGATCTTCCGCGCCTCGGCGTCGTCCGGCCGCGGGTGGAGGATCTGCTTCGCCAGCGCATACGCCCGCTCCACCGCCGGTCGCGCCGTGATGGTCGCGAACCAGCGCTTGAGGTTCGGGAAGTCGTCGAGGTTCATCCGCTGCTTCTCGTGCGGGACCGTCCACGGGTAGGCGGCGATGTCGGCGATGGAGTAGTCGCCCGCGAGATAGGGCCGGTCCGCGAGCCGGGTGTCCATCACCCGGTAGAGGCGCGCGGTCTCCTTCACGTACCGATCGATCGCGTACGGGATCTGCTCGGGCGCGTACTGGACGAAGTGGTGGTTCTGCCCGGCCATGGGCCCGAGCCCACCGACCTGCCAGAACAGCCACTGGAGGACCTCGAACCTTCCCCGCGTCTCCGATGGGAGCAGCCGGCCCGCCCTCTCCGCCAGGTAGATGAGGACCGCGCCCGACTCGAAGACGGAGAGGGGTCCCCCTCCGTCGGCCGGCGCGTGGTCCACGATGGCCGGGATGCGGTTGTTGGGAGAGATCCGGAGGAACGCCGGCTCGAACTGCTCACCCTTGCCGATGTTCACCGGGCGGATCCGGTACGGCAGCCCGAGCTCCTCGAGCGCGATGGTGATCTTGTGACCGTTCGGAGTCGTCCAGTAGTAGAGGTCGATCACGCGCGGGCGTCCTCCGCCCGCGTCCCCTAGCGACGCCGCGACGAGCGGCGCAACCAAATCGATTCCACTTCTACTCAGCCGTGCACGTTCTCCCGGACGCCAAGCAGCGTGCGACTGAAGGCGTCGTACGTCAGCCCCACCTCGCCGCGACGGCTGCCCTCCACCCGGTAGCGGAGCACCCAGCGAGCCTGCCCCTCCACGTGCGCGTCCTGGAGCACACAGATCCAGCCGCGTGACCGGCACCATGCGTCACCGGCCTCGACGACCTCGCGCTCGTCCGCCGGCCTCGAGCCACCGGGTGGCACCGCGGGCACCTCCACGCGCACCAGCCGGTGGTCCCAGCTGCCGTACTCGACCCTGAGCAGGCCCTCGGCACCATGACCTCGTGCGTCGAACACCACCTCGACCACGTCGTCGCGTCGACTGACCCTGCGAGGCCGGCATTCCCAACCGTGACTCGAACACCAGGTCTCGCCACGCTGCACGGCCTCGGAATCGGACATCGCTGGAGGACGGGGGCGGGTCTCGTGCACTGCGCAACCGGAGAGCAGGAACGAGAGCAGGAACGCCGTGAGCAGCGGAAGCCGTAGCAGTCGCATCGTATTCACGACAGACGCACGTCCGTCCGCGGCCATTCATCGTGAAGCTTGCGCCCGGAGCAGACGCGCGATCCGGTTGGGCTTGACGCAGCCGCCTGTGGCGCGCAATCCAGAGGACAGGGGAGGACCTTGATGGACGGCCGTTCGCTGCTTCAGGCGGTGCTGTCGGGAAATGATCGCCCCTTCGGAGCCCGGCTCTGGGACGGCACGGTCATTCCACCGCACCACGCCGCCGGGGTTCCGGTGCTCGTGGTGGCGAACGAGCGGGGGGCCGCCGCCTTCGCTCCCCCGAACGAGGAGAAGCTGGCCGAGGCGTTCCTCGCCGGCGACATCGAGGTGGAAGGTGACCTGGTGAGCTTCATCGAGCGCGCGGCCAGCTGGCCCGGGCCCGAGACGCTACCCGCGAGCACGCTTGCCGCAGGGCTGGTCGCCGAGGTCGGTGCGCGCGCCGGTGGGCTGCTCCGCTCCGCCACGCGGCACAGCATCGCGCGGGACGACGCGTCGGTCCGGCATCACTACGACGTGGGCAACGACTTCTACCGGCTCTTCCTCGGCGAGCAGATGGTCTACTCATGCGCCTACTGGGCGCCGGGCGCGGAGCGGTTGGAGATCGCGCAGCTCGCGAAGCTCGAGCTCATCTGCCGCAAGCTGGGGCTACGCGCCGGCCAGCGGTTCCTCGACGTGGGCTGCGGGTGGGGAGCGCTCATCGAGCACGCCACGGGGGCGCACGGTGTCCGGGCCACCGGCATCAGCCTGAGCAACGCGCAGCTGGAGCTGGCGCAGCAGCGGATGCGCGCGGTGCTCCTTCCGGACACCACCCCGGACCTGCGGCATCAGGACTACCGCCTCTTGCCCGCGGACGAGCGCTGGGACGCGATGGCCTCGGTCGGGATGATGGAGCACGTCGGGCGCGACCATCTCGACATGTACTTCGGCTCCCTGGTGAGACATCTCGCTCCGGGCGGGCTTCTCCTCAACCACGCGATCGCCGAGACCGGCAGCGCGCAGAAGACGATCACCTGGCTCCAGCGGACGCACGGCGGATTCATCCAGCAGGAGATCTTCCCCGACAGCGACCTGCCGCCGCTTGACCTGGTCATCTCCGCCGCGCAGCGCGCTGGGTTCGAGGTGCTCGACGTCGAGGCGTTCCGCCCGTTCTACGTGCGCACCCTGATGGAGTGGCTCGGGCGGCTCGAGCGGCGCTTCACCGAGGCCGTGCAGCTGGTGGGAAAGCGCAAGGCCCGGGCGTGGCGGTTGTACTTCGCGTCGAGCGCAATCACCTTCAAGCTCGGGCGAATCACCGTCGCGCAGACGCTGCTCCAGAAGCGCGAGGGTGGCGCACCGAGGGTGCTCGACAAGCAGGGCTGGTATCGCGAGCTGATCCAGCGCGGGTGACGTTCAGGCGCCGCTGCTGGCGCCGAAGGGCTCGGGCATCAGGAGGTCCCAGCGCTCGAAGTCACCGAGCCGCTCGCCGGGGCGGATCTCGCGGAAGACTCCGCGGTCGCGTCGCACCTGGTACACGGTGCCATCCGCAGCCCGGAAGACCTCCACCGGCTGTCCGGACAGCTCGGCCTCCCCCAGGAACTGCATTCGACCGAGCTCGCTCCACCGCATGCCGCACCACCCTGTACTTCCGACACGAAGGATGCGCGGTCGTTGCAGGAGGGGCAAGCGGGCGAGGAGCCGGAAGGTCAGCCGAGGAACCCCAGGTCCTCGGTCGCGAACCGCCCGACGTTCGGCAACACCGAGGAGAGGTCGCCAGGCGCCACTCCGAACCACCGGGCGAGCGTGGCCGCGTACTGATCCGTGGAGGTGGTGGGGATCCATCGGCCCTGTGCGGTGAAGTCGTCCGGGCCGGCCAGCGCGAGCGTCGGGAAGGTCCCGTAGGTCTGGCGCCCCTGCACCGCGCCGCCGAGCACCAGATGGTGGTTCCCCCAGGCATGGTCCGATCCGCCGCCCGAGGCTGGCGCGAGCGTCCGGCCGAAGTCCGAGAGCGTGAAGGTCGTGACCTGTGACGCGACCCCCAGCTGCACGGTGGCCGAATAGAACGCGGCGAGCGCGCCCGAGACCTGCGCCAGCAGCGGCGACTGCCGGTCGATCTGATTGTTGTGGGTGTCGAAGCCGCCGATGGCCACGAAGAAGATCTGCCGGCTCGCGCCGAGCACGCTCCGCGCCTCGATGATGCGTGCGACCTGGAGGAGCTGGTTTCCGAGCACGGACGATTGCGCGGCGAAGAGCGCGTCGGTCGTCGATCCGGTGCCAGCCAGGACCGGAGCGAGGGCCCCGGACGCGGCGAATGCAGCCGCCGTCTCCCCGGCCACCGACTGGACCAGTGCGTTGTCCAGGTCCAGGCCACGGAGGGCGTCCATCGCCGTGCGGATCGCCCGGCTGCCGGCAGAGGAGTCGAATCCCGAGAGGCCGAAGGCCGGTCCTCCGGCCGCGGGGACCGCCAGCGGATGGGAGCTCGCGCCCAGGGCGAAGAGCGCGTTCCCGGCCACCGATACCAGCGGGGGCAGCGACGCGGGCGGGAGCTCGTCCGCGAGACGTCCACCCCACCCGGTGCGTGACGGGCGGTCCGCGAGCGAGGTCTGCCACTGGTTCTGCTGGTCCTGATGCGACATCAGGCTCTCGGGGCGGGGCACGCGGCCCGCGGCGTCGTCGGCCTTGCTCGTCGGCGCCACCAGGGTCCCGACGTTGAACAGCACCGCGAGGGCGCCGTCGTTCCAGAGCTGCTGGAGCTCGGGCATCGACGGGTGGAAGCCGTACTGCGCCGCGCCGCTCACCGGAGCGAGCGGGAGGAGCTGGTCCGGCGTCAGCGCGAGGCCGCCGTCCGCCTGCGGTCTGCGGGCCGCGGCGTAGTCGTCGTACCGGCCGTCGACCGGGACGACCATGTTGTTCCCGTCGTTCCCTCCGTAGAGGAAGACGCAGACCAGCGCGCGGTAGTCGTCGGTGCTCGCGCGAGCGGACCGGCGGCCGCCGAGCAGTCCGGCGGAGAGACCGATCACCGACAGCCCGGAGAGGACGTCCCGTCGAGAGATCCGCATGTCAGCGCTCCACCTGGTACTGCGGTGAGGTGAGGACCACGTAGGTGGCGGCCCGGATCCACGATGGGCCGGCGCCTTGGCCGTTCACCGCGGCGAGGATCGCCTGCCGGGCGTCGGCGGAGAGCGTGCCGTGGTAGAGCAGCGCGTCGATCGAGGTCACCAGCGCGCCGGAGTCGTTCCCGTAGGGCGCGAGGTCTCCGAGCCCGACCTGCGTTCCCGTCGCTCCGGAGACGGTCCTGTCCGGCCCCGGCGGCGAGTACAGCAGACGCAGCAAGAGGTTCGCGCGGGCGAAGACCGACGCCGAGTCGAGCAGTGCGGAGGCCGGGCTCACCAGCGTCGAGTCGGGCGAGTAGTCCGGCGGGTAGAAGTTGAACACCGTCGGCGAGAGGTAGGGCGGCTGCTCCAGCGCCGCGGCAGTGCTCGCCAGGAACACCCCGTCGGTGGTGACGCCCAGCGCACGGGCCGGCCCGGTGAGGAGGAGCACCGGATCCTTCACCCGGCCGTAACTCGGGTCGGTCTTCACGTCCCCGCGCGCCTCTGCATCGAGCAGGATCGCCCGCACCACCGCGCCGAGGTTTCCACGAGCCCCATGGCCATCGTCGGCCCACACCGCCGAGACGCGCGCCACGTAGGCCGCGCTCGGGTTGGCGGTGACCAGCGCCTGGATGAGCTGCTTGCCGATGAACGGGCCGACGTTGGGGTGGTTCGCGATGGTGTCCAGCGCCAGTGCGAGGTCCGCCTCGGCGGTCTGGCCCGCCGGGACCTGGGTCCCTCCGAGGATGACCTTGGCGGCGGGGTCGTGGTTCGACTGCACCGCCACCATCGAGCCCAGGTAGTAGGCGGGGTTGTGCGTCTTCTGCGTCGCGCCGGTCTGGAGCGGATAGGTCCAGCCGGTCAGCACGTGCGCGAGGCCGATGACCGAATTCTGGTCGTACGTCGGGAGCGGCACCCCCGAGGAATCGGTGACCACCGAGCCATCCGGCTGAAGCTTCACGAGCCCGATGGAGAAGAGCTGCATCACCTCGCGGGCGAAGTTCTCGTTGGGCTCCGTGCCCCTCGCCGCGTTCGGCTTGTCGTTGTTCACCATGTTCAGGTACCGACCCATGGCGGGGCTGAGGGTGACGTCCTCCAGGAGTTGCCGGAAGGGAACGAAGGCGTCGCGCAGCAGCAGCTTCTCGTACTCGGCGATCGCGTAGTTCGGGCGGACCTCGGCACCCGAGACCACCAGGATCTGCGAGAGCGCGAACGCGACCCGCTGGCGCAGCTGGTCCGGCCCGGAGACCGCGTTCCGGAAGAAGGCCGTCTCGGTGAGGAAGGGCGTGAAGTTGTCGCGGTAGCAAGTGTTCGCCGAGCCCACGGGGCACACGGCGTTCACGTTGTCGGCCACCACCGGATAGGACCCGAGGTCCGAGGGCGGCGTCTGGAGCTGCGCGTCGATCCACGCCGCCGCGCCGCGCTGCTCGATGTCCTGGACCACGGCCACGGTCGGACCGAAGGTGGCCTGTGCCGCGAGCCGGACCACGTCCGGCGTGAGGACGAGCGGGGGAACCGGAGCCGACGGCTGGCTGGAGCAGGCGCCGAGCGCCGCTGCCAGGGCCGCCATCCTGAGCACACGTGAGGTCATCGCAGGCTTCCTCCCCTCCACCGAGGTCCGTCGGCCGACCACCGGCCAGGCCTTCTCACGCGACCGTCGCGGAAAACATTCACCGCGCCGTCCGGGTACAGCTGCCGTGCGGTGGCGCGACGCCGGCGCGGCGCGGTAGACACCCGGGAGCTCCGACGCGTGTCGCCGACGATCCTCGCACTGCTTCTTGTCGTGGCCGCGTCTCCGCCGGCTCCGGCGCTCGAGACCGTGGCCGAGCTCCACGAGCGGCCGGGAGCGCTCGCACTCGTGGGTTCGCGCGTGTTCGTCGCGCTGCATCCTCTCGGTGCGCCGGACGCGAAGCTGACCGAGCTTCTCCCGGGAGGGCGCACCCAGCCCTACCCCAGCGGCGTGCTGAGCCGGGGGTTCGGCGCGGTGACGGCCCTCGCGAGCGATGGCGCGGGAGGGCTCTGGATTCTCGATTCCGGCGGCGATGGGAAACCTCCACGGGTCATCGGCTGGAACACCGCGGACGAGCGGCGGTTGCGGGCCCTCCGCATCCCCCCGGCGGCCCTGCAGGCAAACTCCTTCCTCGCCGCGCTCGCAGTGGACCGGAAGCACCAGGTCGCGTTCGTGGCCGACCGCTCACGCGCCGACTGGACCGGCGATTCGAATCCGGCCCTGCTCGTCGTGTCGCTGGAGACGGGCGAGACGCGGCGGCTGCTCGAGGATCATCCGTCGCTCGAGCCGGACGCCGTTCCCATCGTGGTGGACCGACGACCGGTGGCGCATCGCGACCTGGACGGAACGATGGAGAAGCTCCGGCTCGGGGTGAGCGAGCTCTCGCTCGATCCGGCCGGGACGTTCCTCTACTTCGCGCCGCTGAACGGAGGCACGGTGTGGCGGATCCGGGTGACCGACCTGCTCGACCCGGCGCTGCCGCCCACGGAGCTCGCGACCCGGGTGGAGTCGTACGCCGAGCGCCCGTCCGGCCCCGCGTTGCTCGCCGGGGAGGACGGCCGGGTGGTGGTCAGCGACGTGGAGGGACACGCGCTGCGGATGACCTCGCCCTCTGGGCAGTCGGTGCTGGTGCAGGACCCGAGCCTCGCCTGGGTGGACGGGCTGGCCCGCGGACCGGAGGACTGGGTCTATCTCACCGTGAACCAGCTCAACCTCCACCCGGCGCTGAACCGCGGAGAGGAGGAGAGTCGTCCGCCGTACGGGGTGTTCCGGGTACGCGCCCCGCGGAGCCTTCCTGCCCGCGAGGTGCGTCCAGCTCCGGTGCAGAAGCCGGCCGACGCCGGGACCGATCGGGAGCCCGCGGGAAAGGACTCCGGCGCACCGTGACGACCCAGCCGTGACGAGGTGTCTGACACCGCGAACAGCCACCGCCAACATCGTCACGGTGCGACATCGAACATTGTCTTGGTGCGGAGAGAGGAGCCCGCTCTCGGTGTCGACGCTCGTCGCAACGAGGGCCCCTGGCCGGCAGACACCGCGCATGATCCGTCCAGACGCTGCGGACGAGGGCGATGCCCGGGCATCGATCCTGGACGTCGCGGGCCGGCGGCTCCGCGTGCATACTGCTCGAGCCGCCTCCCCCGGCCTGCCGGGCGAGACCGCCGTCATCTCCGCCCGACCATGCCAGAGCCGGCGCCACTCCTTTCGTCTCGTACCGTCCTCGTGGTGGACGACGATCCGGGCATCCGCGAGAGCGTCACCGAGGTGCTCTCGACGGAGGGCTACCACGTGCTCGAGGCAGCCGACGGCGTCGAGGCTCTGCACCGGCTCGACGCGCTCGATGGACGCTGCGTGGTGCTCCTCGATCTCGCCATGCCGCGGATGAACGGCCTCGAGGTGCTGACCGCGCTCTCGGGTAGGGCCGGGGCCGAGCGATTCCCGGTGGTGGTGATGAGCGCCAACGCACACCCGAGCGAGCTCGCGTTCCCCCAGGTCGTCGCGCTCCTCCGCAAGCCCTTCGAGCTGGACGAGCTACTGGGCTGGGTCGAGGTGTGCAGTCGCTCGGCCGACTGAACCCGGCGCGGCGCGTCGAGCGGCGCGACGCCGCCGGCAGGCGTACTCTCCACGG
>AR_comb_assmDRAFT_10390524_pt1 | contig 13082 bp, 12 predicted proteins | sample ArasoioldDNA_FD_10543 | JGI IMG/M metagenome (IMG submission 10543) | reverse complement strand
TCCATCGAATTTTTCGAACCGCGTCCCCCAGCTGAAGCTGGGGGAGAATGAGATGGTCCTCTGCGCAGCCCGTGATCAGATTCACTCATTAGTGACGAAAAGAAAGAAGAAGGCTGGAATATTCACTTACCTGTAAGGATTCTTGAGCAATGCGGCTTCGTCTCATTCTGCCCAAGCTTCAGCTTGGGCTACAGTTACCTTCAACAACTTATTCGTACTTCAGTGCTACGAGTGGTTCAATTTTCGTAGCGCGTCGTGCGGGAATCCAGCAGGCAATCAGTGCAATACTGACTAACACAATCCCAATTATTAAGAAGGTGATGGGATCCGTCGCGCTGACTGAAAACAGTAGGCTACGGATCCAGCGTGTCAATACAAACGAACCGCACAAGCCAATGATCAAGCCGAGGACAATCAACTTCGTTCCTTCGCTGACTACTAATTTCTGTATGTCTGTTCCGCGCGCTCCGAGAGCGACTCGAATACCAATTTCGCGAGTGCGTTCTGCGACGGCATAGCTCATCGTGCCGTAGATGCCGGTAGCGGCCAGGATAACCGCGAGCGCAGCGAAGATCGCCAGCACCTGCAAAGTAAAGCGGCGTGGTGCAACAGTGTCACTAATGACGTCTTCAAACGGTCTTACATTGAAAATGATTCCGTGCGGATCTAACGATTGCAACTCTCGTTCAACTGCGACGCTGAGTGATGAAGGATCGCTTTTCGTGCGGATCACAAAATTCATGATGGGAAAAGTTGCCGACTGCTCATAAGAAACATAGAACGCGGGCGTCGTATCGGTTTCCAGATCTTTATGCCTCATGTTCTCAACTACTCCCACGATTTCGCCCCTTGCTGATTTGCTCTCACCATCCAGTCGAACTCCGATGGGATCTTGTCCATTCAAGAATGTCTGAGCGAACGCCTCATTGATAACAAAGACCTGCGGTGTTCCTACTCGATCTCCGCTATTGAACGTGCGTCCCCTTTTTGTATTCGTGCCGACTGTTTCAAAAAATGATGGTGTAACAACGCGATAGTCTGCGACGGCCTCGTTCTTTTCGCTGATACGATCTTGCCCTTTGATAATGAACGGCAGCTTCATGGTGCGACCTCCAAAAGGTAGGTGCGATATTGCACCGACAGAGGTGACGCCCGGTAAAGCTTTCAAGCGTTCAACCGCATTATGAAAAAGGATTGCACGTTGCGGACTGCCGTTTGGGTATTCGGCAAAACTGAGCGAGATTCCAGCCGTCAACACATGGTCTGGTTTCAAACCAGGATCCACTGATTGCAGTCTCCAGTAACTCTTGATTACCAGCCCCGCGCCGGTTAACAAGATCAACGCGAGGGAGATTTGTCCGACCACAAGAGCACGGCGAAATCGGTTCGCAAACACAGGTGTCGTTCCTAAGCTGGGGCTGTCTTTTAGCGTGGTGTTAATTTCAGCGCGTGAAGCGTGTAATGCGGGCACCAATCCGAAAATGATTCCACTCATCACTGCAAGACCAACTGCAAAACCAAGAGCTGGCAAGTTGAGGGTTGCACTTTTTAGACGCGGTACTGCGGTTGGCCCCAGCATCCGTACTGCATAAAGGCAACCCATTGCGAGAATCACTCCGAAGAAGCCGCCGGCAAAAGCAGTCAATAAGCTTTCAATCAACAACTGCCGGATGATGCGCAAACGTCCCGCGCCAAGGGCGAGACGGATTGCTATCTCTTTTCTTCGCGAGACGGCTCGCACTAATTGCAGGTTTGCGACATTCGCGCAGGCGATGAGTAAAACGAACACAACCGCTGCGAATAACAAAGGGAGCGCGGTTCGTGAAGTGCCAAACAAGTATTCGCGAAATGACATCACCGAGACATCCCAACCTCTGTTGGTGTCTGGATACTGTTCGGCTTGCTGAGAAGCCAGGCCGCTAATCTCTGACTGCGCTTGTTCGATTGTGACTCCGGGTTTTAAACGCGCGATAGTGCGAGAGTTATGTGAACCACCTCGTGTAAAATCAATTGGGGTGATGGGCCAAGTCATAAAAATGTCTGCTTGTTGCGGAAAGTCGGAGTCAGCGGGAAGGACACCTACGATTGAGTAATAGTCGCCTGGGTTGCTCGCACCTAATCCGAGATTTAACTTTTGGCCAATCGCTCCAACGTCGCCTCCGAACTGTCGCTGCCACAAGTTGAAGCTGATAAGCACGCTTCCCTCTGGTTCATCGTTCTCGGCAAAATCGCGTCCTACGACTGGCTGCACGCCCAACGTTCGGAAAAAATTACTAGTGATAGAAACCCCCTCGACTCGTTCCGGCTTACGTGCGCCATAGAGATTCACAGGCAGAGTTTCCCATGCGGCGATGTTTTCGAAACTCTTACTCTGTTGGCGATAATCAAGAATGTCGGCGATGTTCAGAAATGCGTTCGTCACACCTAACGTTGCGTTGCGGTTTGAGAGCCACACGAGGTGTTCGTCGTTGCGATAAGGTAATGGCCGAATGAGCACCGTCTGGATGATGCTGAAAATCGCGACGTTTGCGCCTATGCCGAGAGCGAGCATCACCACAGCGATCGCTGTAAACACAGGACGCTTAACAAGGATGCGTATCGCATAGCGGAAGTCGTGCCAAGTCTCTTCGATGGTATGTGTCCCACGCACATCGCGACACTCTTCCTTGATTTTTTCAGCTCCGCCAAAGCTGAGAAGGGCGAGACGTCGGGCCTCCTCATCGCTGAAACCGCGCCGAATGTTCTGTTCAGTTTCACGATCAAGATGAAACAGCAACTCTTCGTTGAGCTCGCGGTCCAGCGCGGATTTGTGAACCAATGCGCGAATTCTCTGAACGGTCTTGCGAAACATTAAGGTCGGTTTTTCAGTTAGGCTTGGTTCAGGATAAGGGAAATCGCTCCGGTGAATCGTTCCCAGCTTTTAGTTTGAGCGCTCAATTCTTTGCGACCGGCAGGCGTGAGTTTGTAGAACTTTGCACGACGATTGTTTTCTGAAGCACTCCACTCGGATTCTATCCAACCTTTTTGCTCGAGGCGGTGCAGCGACGGATAGAGCGAACCTTGATTTACTATCAACACGTCTCGCGACACTTGTTGAATGCGTTGACCGATATCCCAACCATGAGTCGGGCCGGGTTGGAGTGTTTTCAGTACCAGCAAATCCAGCGTGCCTTGCAATAAGTCGATCTTTTTATTTGCCATGCTCTTGTAAGGTCTCTACAGGGCCAATGTATTCTGAAGACTTGTAGACAGTCAACAGGAGAATTCTGAGAATTTACGACTGAGTGTAATTGGTTCAAGCGACTGTTTAGTAGGAAGAGAAAAGTTGGTGGCTTAACAGTCGCTGGAACGGATATCTGGGCGATAACCGCGAAGCCGGCGCGGTCCCAGCTTTCCCGCGGTGCAAGAAAACCCTTGCTCATTCACCCGCCTTTTATCTATATTTTGGTTCCCTTCAAAACACTTCAGTATTACCAAGCAGAAAAATACCGTTTGCAAGGTCGCGGCAATGAACACCCCCAAAGGTCGCATTCTCTGCACCGAAGATGACGCGGATACCCGTGATCTACTCTCAATGATTTTGACTATTGCGGGTTATGAGGTCGTCTGCACTGGCAGTCCGAATAAAGCGCTTCAACTCGCTCGAGCTCAGGCTTGGGATCTCTACCTCGTCGACAATTGGATGCCGCTCATGAGCGGTGCCGCCCTCGTTGCACGCATTCGTGAGTTCGACGTCGTGACGCCGGCGTTATTCTGTTCGGGTGCTGGCTACCAATCGGACATAGAAAAGGCTGCCCAGGCAGGAGGGCAGGGTTATTTAGTGAAGCCAATACATAACGACGTGCTGCTCGCTGAAGTAGAGCGGCTAATTAAGAGAGCCTCGACTAGATGCCGAAGCATTGAAACCCTGGTTAACCTGGAGCCATCCTAGCCACTTTTTCCGTTTCTCATTGAGGGCGTCGTTCGCGTTGAGTTATGTTACTGCCGAACGGCGCCTTTTTTCGTATTAGTCTTAGTTAATTAAAGGCGTCACGTTTTGTAAGTTTAAGCTGCGTATGATGAGGACGGCCGCGGCAGGTGGGTGAAGGTTGGTTGTGTCGATCACCAAGGCGTTTGCAGGAATTGTTGGACCAATAAAAGCAGCGGCTCGTTCTAACTCCCTATAACGTTCGATGGAATAGAGTTTGCCAAATGCCAAGCGAGACGGATCCTCGATACGCCGCTCATGCTCTTTTCTCGAACAGCTTAATTCGACGAAGAGAATCTCTCCGCCAGATGATTCAACGACTTTTCGCGTAGTGTCAATGAAGCTGTCGCGAACGGTATGATCAAACGCAAACGTGAAAATCAAACCGGCTAAGTTAGCCCGCACTGCTTGCGAAAACACCTCAAGCCAGATGCTCTCGCGCAATTCCACGAACGACGGGGTGCCGAATTCAAACAGTGATTCAGTTAAATCAACAGCCAGATGATTGTGAAAGACTTTAAAGCCGGTACGCTGCGCTAGTTCACGCGCAATAGTCAGTTTGCCAACACCGGGCAGTCCATAAAGAAAGATGAGTTTCAAAGTGATCCGATTTGAACTTAGGAGATTCTCTAGTCTGTTGTGTAGGAATCATAGGACAGTTTTTATAAAGCTGAAATAGTTTGGCTTAAGGTTTACGCGTCACCTCAGTGTGATCTGCGAAAAATCCCTCGATGCCTGAAACTCCCCTAGAATTGCTTCTTCAGGATCTCGGTTCTGAGAATCCAGAAAAATCTTGGAATCAGTTTCTTAACGAACACGCAAATTCTATCTACCAGGTCATTACTCACTACGAGTCTGACATCGACAAGGCAGCTGATTGTTTTCAATTTGTATGTGAACAACTGATAAGGGACCGCGCGAAGCGACTGCGGAAATTCAAACTCAACGGTTCTGCAACGTTTTCCACGTGGCTCCGCGCCGTCGTCCGGAATCTCTGCATTGATTGGCATCGCTCGGAATTCGGTCGTCACCGCATATTCCGCTCTATTTCTCGTCAATCAACTTTCGATCAGGAAGTGTTTCAACTGATTTACGAACGAGGATTGTCTGCCGACGACTCGATCCTTGTTCTCACGGGAAAACATCAGAATGTCACGCTCGAACGGATTGCTCAGAGTCAGGAACGAATCGAAAAGGAACTAACAACGCGACAACGGTGGCTGCTTGTAACCCGTTTGCAGGTCCACGAAGCGGAACTGTCGTTGGACCAAACCGATAGTCAACTTGAAAACGTAGTCGATCAGCGACCGGACCCAGAGACTCAGGCGGCGCAGAATGAACGACTCCTCAAGTTACAGCGGGCATTGAATAGTCTAGATAAGCAGGATCGTCTTTTAATTCGGATGCGGTACCAACAAGACTTGACGCTTCAGCAGGTGGCAAATTTAGTTGGGGCGGAGAATCCACAAAAGGTGGATCGGATGATCAAAAACGCATTAACAAAACTGCGAAAGGAAATGGACTGATCTTCTGTAAAGCGGAAAACTGGCTCCAGTGTCCGTGTAATAAGGCGACCGAATCTGAGATGGAAGAAAAGGAACTCAAACAACTGTTTTCTATTACAGATAAAAAGCCAGCTAGAGGTTGGACTTGTCCTGACGAGAACCAACTGGCGGAGTTCGTCGAGGGGCGAGTCGACGACCGCACGAGAAAAAGTCTCGAAGCACATTTTGCGGACTGTGATTTCTGTCTCGCCTCAATCACGTTATTGACGAAGAGCAGTGAATGGCCGCCTCCTGAAGAAGTGCCGGCACACTTGCTTGTTCGTGCTCGAAGCCTTGTCGACACAAGGAAGAAGAAGACTTTCTGGCGCTGGGGGTGGGCAGCTGCGACAGCATGTCTTTTGGTGTTTGGCGCTTTTATGTTTTGGCAATTTCATCCGAACAGAACTTTGCAATCCCCAGGTGATTTCGTTGCTCAGGTTCAACAGAGCCAACCTACAGAGACTCCCAAAAGAGATGAACCGCCGGTCGAAATTGTGCAGTCAAAGCCGACCGCAAAGCCGTCCGAGAAACGGCCAACGCTGCGGAGCAGCAATAATGAACTAAAGCCTGCGGTCCTTTCGCCGCGCGAAGGCGCGGTCCTTTCCAATTCAGAACTGAACGTGCGGTGGACCCCTGTTGCCGGCGCAAGTTTCTACGAAGTCAAAGTGGTCAGTAATGATGGTGGGTTGGTCTTTCGCGAACGAACAAGCCAACCCGCACTCGTTAAATCTTTACAGCCGGGGGCCAAGTACTTCGTCACCGTCATCGCGTATTTCGATGGTGGGCGAACGGTTATGTCCGACTTGATAAGTTTTCGTGTTGTTGGCAAATAAACTCTTCATCAGAGGTATTTAGAAAGACACTCCAAAGTGAATTCAAAGCGCCGCGAGTTTGTGTTCCTGGTTACCGTAATCCTCTTCGTTTTGTGTTTCTCCCTCTATGCCCTGCCTGCGCGGTCTCAGTCTGAAACGGTCAAAGCAGCCGATCTCTTGCAGCTCGCAATAAAGCTTCGAAACGATGAAGGACCGACCAGAGCCTTGCCGGAATTTGAAAGAGCACTTGTACTTTTTCAGAAAGACGGAGATCGGAAGAACGAAGCAATCACCATCGGTCTAATCGGAAACTGCTATAAGGCTTTGGGCCAACATCCTAAAGCACTCGAGTATTTAGAACGCGCGCTCGCGATGAAACGTCAGCTTGGTGATCGACTAGAGGAAGGCAAAACACTAAACCACATCGGCCTTGTCTACTGGGAAAGCAGCAACTACCCGAAAGCTATTGAACATTTCAACCTCGCAGCGGGAGTTGCTAACGAACTTGGGAATAAAGCTCTTGAAGCCGCAATTCACAACAACATGGGTCTCGTCTACGACGAAACTGGCGATTCGCGAGCCTTGGGTGAATACAACCGAGCTTACGATATTTATCGCGGCAGTGAAACGTCGACAGGAATGGCCGATACTATCGGAAACATCGGCGGTTGGCATTTGCTTCATGGCGAGTACGCGGAAGGATTGAAGTATTACGAACAAGCTCTCGAGGTAGATGAGAAACTTAAGTCGAAGCCGAAGACCGCTGTCGATCTTGAAAACATCGGTCTCGCTCTCGCAGGTTTGGGCAGATACGAAGAAGCACTCAAAGCACTCGATCGTGGTATCTCTCTCGCCCACGACGCTGGCATCAAGAAAGAGGAAGCTGATTGTCGGCGGGCGAAGGCAAGCGCGTTGCTTACGCTCGGTCGTTACAACGATGCGCTCGAGCAATACAACCTGGCAGTTCAGGTCTATCAGCAAACTGGACCTGACTCAGAACCTGAATTCAAGCAACAGTATGTCGAAGCTCTCGGAGACATTGGCAATCTTCATCTGATTCTTGGTGACGCCGCTTCTGCCGAGCGTGACTTCCGTCGTGCGATTGATGTGGCCGTACAGATCAATCATCCGCGTGGCGTAACGATCAACTTGATTTCACTTGGCGACCTCCAGCTTCGCCAAAAACGTTTTGTGGAGGCGATCGCACTTTATAATCAGGCGCTGTCGCGAGCAACTGCGGCGAATGATCAAGCCACCACAGCCGGTGCAAAAATCAAACTCTCACACGCTTACCGAAACCTAAAACGATTCGACGAAGCGGCCCAGCAAGCACAACAAGCACTCGCCGTCGCCAAATCAACTCAGGGGAAGCCACTCGAGGCGGAGGCATTGTATACACTTGCTGAAACACAGCGTGCAAACGATCGTGCGACTGATGCCCTCAATACTTTTTCAGAAGGCTCGTCAATAGTTCAGCAAACTGCCAATCCCGAGTTGAGCTGGAGACTCGACTTTGGCCGAGGTCAGACGCTCGAAAGTCTGAATCGGAACGACGAAGCACTAGCGGCACTGCAAAACGCTGTGAAGACGATTGAGACGGTGCGTAACCAATTGCGCGAGGAACGTTATCGTGCCGGCTATATCGAAGATAAGTATCAGGTTTATGTGACGCTTGTGCAGCTGTTGCTCAAACTCGGTCGCAACGAAGAGGCGTTTGTCACCGCTGAGAAATTGCGCGCGCGAAGTTACCTCGACATGCTTAACCGCGGGCAACAGCCGATTCGGAGCACCGTTCAACGAGAAAGGGAAACGACACTCAAAAACCGGATCCGCGAGCTGCAAAAGAAAGTTGAAAACGAAGCGTCGAAACCCCCGCCGGAGCAACGGCACTTGCTGATGGACCAGTTTTCAAATGAGCTGACTGCGACTGAAACGGAATATGCAAACTTCCTCGATGATCTCACCAGTTCAGAGCCTGCGTATGCCGCCGCGAAAAATCTTAAAGTTCCTTCGGTAAACGAGATTCGAGCAAACCTATCTGCGAACACTGCCCTCGTTGGTTATGTCATAGCCGACGAGGCAATCGTGATCTTTGTTGCAACTAATCAAAGTTTACGGGCCAAGATCGTGCCGGTGCGCATCGACGATCTGACGAGCCGAGTTGAGACGCTGCGTGATTTGATGCGGCGAAACAAGACCAATGAATGGAAACTGCCGGCCGCATCTCTTTACAAGACGCTCGTTGGACCAGTTGTTGATGAGGGATGGTTAAAGGGTATCGATCATCTTTATATCATTCCGCACGCGATCCTTCATTACGTCCCTTTCGCAGTTCTCCTGAAGTCGGATAGGTTTCTCATTGACGACTACGTCATTTCCTATTTGCCGGCAGCCGTAGCGCTGACAAAAGAACGCGCCGTAAGTGAAAACAATTCAATCCTCGCTATGGCGCCGGCAAACACGCGCCTTCAATACACGCGTCTTGAGTCGGAGAGTGTTTCTGAATTCTTTCCAAAGCAACACAAGCTGCTGGTTGGTCCGAGTGCGACTGAGAGTTCATTCAAACAACTGGCCGGCAACTTCGATCTGATTCATCTCGCTACGCACGGATATTTCAACAAAACCAATCCAATGCTCTCCGCACTCGTGCTTGAACCAGGTGCGAATGACGATGGACGCTTGGAAGTGCACGAGATCATGACCATGCGTTTAAAGGCGCGTCTGGTGACCTTGAGCGCATGTGATACAGCAGTTGGCAGCGGATATTTTTCCGACGTCCCTCCGGGCGACGACCTGGTTGGACTGACTCGAGCTTTCTTGTCGACCGGGACGCCATCAGTGCTGGCAAGTCTTTGGGAAATTAACGACCGCTCTGCCGTGAGTTTTATGGACGACTTCTATAGCGAGCTGCGACGCACAGACAAGGCGACCGCGCTGGCGTTGACGCAACGTCAAATGCGCGCGCGTGGTATCTATCGTCATCCGTATTACTGGGCCGCGTTTGTATTGGTTGGCGAGATGCAGTGACTTCTTGGAGTGCCGTCGCCACTGTCCAAAAGAATTTTGCGGAAAAGGATTTCACGTGTCCGTGTAAAAAGAAAAGTTATCTCACCCCATGACGAACTGGCCGTAAGGCCTCTTTGAAGGAGTAACGACTTGAAGCCCAGATATCAAACCACTCCCACTTTGATCATCCTCGTTGTCACTGTAATTGTCTTGAGCTGCCTGGCGATGTTGATTCTCCCAACCACCCACGCCCAGGGCCAAGTCCAGGTTAGTGCCGCCGACCCAATGGCTGCCGAACAAGGCACGATCAATCTGAACATCAAAGTCACTGGTAAAGGATTCAAGAACGGTGCGCAGGCGAAATGGTTCGTGACAGGCACAACCAATCCGGGCGGCGTAACCGTCAACTCCACCACGTTTGTTAGCAGCAGCGAAGTCACTGCAAACATCACGGTGGCGGATACAGCAACCATTGCAAACTTCGATATCCAGATTTTGAACTCCGACGGCCGCGGTGGAAAAGGCACTGAGTTGTTCGCAGTTACTGCCAAGGGCGCCAGTCCAAATCTTTGCACGCTGCAGCCGTTACCATCTGGCATTAGTTTGTTGAGTTCTTTGAACTACGTGACTCAAAGTGGCGCCGCCGCGTATGGGCCAGCTCTCGGGGTATCGGTTCGAGCCAAAAAGATGACCTTGAACGGTGCGGAGGTTGTTGTTGTTGGTGTCGGCGCACCTGGAGGAAACGGGAGATTGGAAATATTTCTTGTCGATCCACTAACCGGGCAGGTACTTGACGGTTCAGTGGTTGGTACGGGTTCAGCCCCCCAACCTCACATCACCGTAAACTATGCGGCAGGCAGCAGATCACTCGCCGTCGGTGACGTGAACGCCGATGGGATTCCGGATTTCGTTGCTGGCAGTACCACCACAAACAGCGCTAATGCTGTGGTCGGCCGAATCAACGGAGGTTTGCTTAGCTATCAGAATTACCCGCTTCCGATACCGTCGTCTACGGCAAATGTTGGATGGGGTGTAGCCATGGGTGATCTAAACGGTAACGGCAGTGACGTGATTGCTGTGGGCTCCACCGGCAACACCGCTGGTCAGTTCATACCAGGTCAAGTTTCCCTCTTCACGTTTACGGGGAGCGGGTTCCAGAACACCTTGAACATCAGCAGTCCCCTCGCTACCAAAAAGAGCGGCGACAATTTTGGTTTAGGAATAGCCATCGCAGATGTGACTGGAAGTAATGCCAAAGACCTAATCGTCGGAGCACCCAGCAGTACGGTAAATGGAGTAAGTGGTGCTGGTCGGGTGTTTGTATTTCCCGGTCCAATATCTTCAGCAAACTATTTAACGCTTAGCACTGGCGTTAAGGGTGACGGCCTCGGCCGCAAAGTAACCGCAGGGCTCGTGAACGGAGACTCCTCGAATGATCTTTTGGCAACCAGTGACGTGGCGAAGGTCTTTAATGGTCCCTTGACGGGTGGCCAGTCCGCTAACTTCACCCTACAACCGGCCAGCGGATTAGAGCTTGGTTGGGCCACGACGGAGCCGGATATTGCCGATGTAAATAATGATCTGCTTGGTGATGTCCTGATTGGAGTTCCAAACGCATCGAGTGGATCCACTTGCGGCGGAGTGACGTATCTTTATCTCTCCTCGTTTGGGTTACCGCTATCGACACGACTCACGATAACCACGCCCGTACTCGACACTCAGTCGCCGCAGGTATTTGGGTGGGCTGCAGCATTTGCTCCCGGTACTCGCCTTTTCTTTGTAACCGATCATGGTCTTAACGTTGGGACGATTTCAAACGCTGGTCAAGTCTACGTGTTCAAGGTTAATTGAGAGCTAAGCACTATGAGCGATCGAGATAGACAAAGTCCTTTGGTGGTGGCTGGGCCTTTGGCAGTTCCAGCAACGCGGCTCGAACATCTGCACACTAGCTGGCTCGCCTTTATTCGTTATTGTGGGGAGCTACGCCACGGTGAGATTGAACGATTAAAGATACAGGATGGACTGCCTGTATTAGCCGAGGTGATCAAAGAAAAGATCAAGTTCACTGGGTGAAGCGGCGCACCTAACACCCATTAAGGTGGCGCTAAGGATTCTGGCTGACCGAGACACGGAGGCCGTCATCGCGTAGGAGTATGCGACGACGGCCCTTTTTTTTCTTAATGAGAGGAGAATTGAAAATGAAAAATAAATCAAGGCGACGTTTTCGCGGAAATTCAATCTTACTACTAGCGGCTTTCTGCATAACGACCGTCGGCCTTTTTGCTTCCCAATCAACTGCGCAGATGCACGAACTATTTAGGGCTGCTTCTCCGCTAGGTAAACCAACCCCAGTGCCCTCAACCAATACGACTTCAACAATCTATGACAAGAGCCTGGATGACAGCACGTTCTTAGGTTTGCGAAGTGATGATCTCAATCCAAATCTAACAGCTAGCGGCGGAACTTTTGGCATCTACGGCAACTCGACTACGAACAGCGTTCTCGATCGCTTCGAAGGCTCCAACAACTCCGATTGGAGTCTTCATTTGGAAAACTCAAGTACTCGATGGATTGGTCTAACTCTGAATCGACTCACAGGCTCAGGGCCAACAGGTGATTACACTCTACATGGCAGAGTCATTAGCCGATGTTTCGATCCCACCGGTGCCACGACTAATACTGTAAGCTGGGCCGGCATCACTACTGCCAACCCAAATTGTTCTATGCATGTGAACTTCTCTATCGCGGGGACTGATTATGCCTTAGTCATGACTCCCTATCAGGCAAACACCGGTCGAGCAATTGTTTCGTGCAATGTTTTGAATGGTGGTCAGTGTGTTGAATGGAACATTGTTCCTAATCTAACTCAAGACAGCGTGGTGAATCCGAATCCTACGGTCGCGGATCTCTTTTCTATTGCTCCGCATAACGGTAAGCAGACTCTCGTTGGCACGTACGCTCTTACCTACCGGATTCGTCTGACGTTTCCGTGACACTTAGTTGGACATGCGTAGAACAAGTCTTCCATCAGGCTCAACAGCTAATCCAGACGGCGAAGGAAACGGCATCGTGGATAACTTCACACCCGGGTTTTGTCGTTGGATCTTGTTTTCATGAAAAGGTTCTACACTAAAGAAGTGTTGGACCACATCGGTAATGCGGGTCAGTATCCCGCCTCGACGAGATACTGACCTCATCATAAAGTTGTGAGCTTAAAAATAGTCCGCTATCGCCCCAGACCGTACGCTTCAATGGTTCGCTGTCTGATTCCGCAATGTTGACAGCCGGTTCCCACAACATCATTCATGATTACTATTGAAGGTGTTACGACACGTTCATGCTCTCACGCTACAACGCAGGCAACGAAGAATCGCCAAAAGCGCTCACTATTCGTCTCGACAAATCGGCTCCATCGGTTTCATGCGGACCGCAGATGGAAAGTACCTGTGCCCCTAACCTCATCTCTCCATGAGCTGACCCGATTTCCGCGGCAGCGTTTTGGTGCCCGCTCGAGTTCCGCTACAATCACGCCCGCTTCGTCTCATGTTGAAAACTTGCGTTAGTCCGAGCTTTAGAGTCTCAAGAGGCACCCACGCGCTACAGCGCCGTGGTAATGCCTCGATAGAACTGCAATTGCTGATAAACGCGTAGTGATAAGCACCGAGAAGCACCGCTAAGGACAGCACACCGGTTAATCAAGTGCCCCTGTAGCTCAACGGTTAGAGCAGCAGACTCATAATCTGTTGGTTCGGG
>AR_comb_assmDRAFT_10080154_pt1 | contig 13087 bp, 11 predicted proteins | sample ArasoioldDNA_FD_10543 | JGI IMG/M metagenome (IMG submission 10543) | reverse complement strand
GTCGCCGGGCGACAGCTCGATCGGCATGAACATCGCGTATCACGAGCTGATGAACGGCGGAACACTGATGGTCGATCCCAACCGGGATGTCAACGAGGTGTGTTCGATCATCCTTGCCGGGAAGAAGAACGGCTGCGTCATCCTCGGCGGCGGATCGCCGAAGAACTTCTATCTGCAGGGCCAGCCAACGCTCTGGGAAGTCTATGGAATCCCCAAAGGTGGCAACGACTTCTTCATCCAGTTCACGACCGACCAGGTGGTCTGGGGTGGTTTGTCGGGTGCGACACCTGCCGAGGCCGTCAGCTGGGGCAAAGTCAACCCCGGCGTGCTTCCGGACACGGTGGTCGCGTACTGCGACTCGACGATAGCGTTTCCCCTCTTCTGCGAGTACACCGTCGGGTCCGAACACAACCGTCGGCAGCGGAAGGATCTCGTGCACAGTCGCGACGCGCTCGTCGCCGATTTGCTGAAGCAGGCGAAGCAGTCGCGCGATACGCGCTCGGCGGAGTCGGTGACGGCGCAACCCCCCGAGTTCGATCGGCATCGGTAGCGGTGTTGTCCCGAAGTGGGTATCAGGCGAAGCTCAGACACGACCATGGGCACCTTGTCATCTGAACTCGGACCTCATGTCGAGCGGATCGTCGAGATGCCGCGCGTTTACGCTGACGCGAACCTCCCGAACGGCGTCGTCGGGTTCATGCGCGTCAAGCTGGGGTGGGACGTATTGTTCGTCCTCGAGCACGACGAGCTGCGGCGCGCCCCGGACATCCATCATTACAGGCTGGCGCGACAGCTCGGGCGGACGCTGCTGACGCTCGATCGCGACTATACCGACGATCGCCGGTTTCCACCGGCGGAGAGCCCCGGCGTCATCGTCTTTTCGGCGCCCGACGAGCGGTGGCTGCGGCGGTTGCTCGCCGAGGCCGACCGGACGGTGTTCCGCGCCGAGAGCGCGGCGCCGCGGCCGCTCGAGGGCCGCAAAGTTGTGTGGCCGATCGACAGGGTCACTCGCGACGACTGCCGATGATCTTTCTCGCCAACGCCGACCTGGTTCTTCCGGATCGGTTGATGAGCGCAGCGACGCTCGTCATCGACGGCGATCGCATCCTCGATATCCTCCATGACGCGCCGGCGCCGTCGCCCGACGATTTGCACTTCGATCTGCACGGGCACACGGTCGTGCCAGGGTTCGTCGACGTGCACGTGCACGGCGTCGAAGGATCGGACACGCTCGATGGCGGCGACGCCATCGCGCGCATTGCCTCGCGGCTGCCGCGCTTTGGCGTCACGGCGTTTTGCCCGACGTCGATTGCATGTTCGCCGGCCAAGCTCCGGACGATGCTCGCGGCCGTGCGCGCTGCTCGGTTCGCGCGGCCGTCGGCCTCGTCGCGCGTGTTGCCGGCGCATCTCGAGAGTAATTTCATCAACCCGGAATACAAAGGCGCGCAACCACTCGAATGCTTGCGCGTGCCGGGCGGATCGCGAACGGACGGCGAGTTCACCGGCGAGGCGATTCTCGAGGAAATTGCGGCGGCGCGACCCGACGTTGGCATCATCACCATTGCGCCGGAGATCGAGGGTGCCATGCCGCTGATTCGATCGCTCGTCGGCCACGGACATCGAGTGTCGCTCGGCCATTCGGGCGCGACGTACGAGCAGGCGCTGGAAGGCATCGCCGCCGGTGCGCGCCATGCGACGCACCTCTTCAACCGCATGCCGCCGGTCAGTCACCGCGCGCCGGGCCTCGCGGGAGCAGTGTTGGAGTCCGAGGACATTGCGGCGGAGTTGATCTGCGACGGCGTTCACGTACATCCGTCGATGGTGAAGGTCGCTATTGCCGCCAAATCTCCGTCGCGAATCCTGGCGATTACGGACGGCACCGCAGGCGCTGGCCTGCCGCCCGGGTCACGAACCGCGATCGGAGGCCGGCCGATCACCGTCCGCGAGGCCGCGTATCTCGATGACGGAACACTGGCGGGGAGTGTACTGACCATGGACCGCGCGTTCGGCAAGCTCGTCAGCACGATGGGGCTGAGCCTGGTCGATGCCGCGACGATTTGCGCGACCACGCCGTCCCGCTCGCTGGGGCTGCAGGGCTTCGGCGTCGTCGCGCCGGGTGCCATGGCCGATCTGACGGTTTTAGGTCCCGATCTGACCGTTACCCAAACGTGGATTTCTGGGGAACTCGTGTTCAGCCGCTGATTGACCGGGGTCAGTCGAGGGTCAGAGCGTCGGGCTGACCCGGTTTGACTACGCTCTGCCCCCATTTTCACCCCAGCAGACGGGAACGGGGGCAGGAGCAGAGCCGTCTATGCCTCGTATGAAGTGTCGACTCCTCGTGACGGCCCCTTTGCTGGCCGCGGCGACCCTCGGGTCGGCCTGCGTGGTCAGCGTCGACTCCCAGGGACAAATCGTTCGCGAGGAGAAACGCTTCAAAGTCAGCGGTACTCCAGAGCTCCACCTGACGACGTTTGATGGCGCTATCGAGATTCAGGCGTGGGATAAGCCGGACGTGGCGATTGACGTCGAGAAGCGGGGCGCGACGAAAGAAGCGGTGGAAGGGCTGACGGTCACGAGCACGCAGGACGGCAACCGCATCGAGCTCGAGGTCAAGCGTCCGCGTTCGGAATCGTTCAGCGGCTTCGGGTTCCACCAGTCCGCGAGCGCCCGGCTGATTGTGTCAGTGCCCCGCGAGGTCAACATCGTCGCGCGGAGCGGCGACGGCGCGATTACGGTCGAGCGAATCACCGGCAAGCTCGAGCTTCGGACGGGCGACGGCAGCATCCGCGCCTCCGATGTCGGCGGCGAGCTGATCCTCGACACTGGCGACGGCTCGGTGACCGTCGGCGGTGCGCGCGGCCGCATCGACGTCAATACTGGTGACGGTGGCGTCGATGTCGCCGGGCGCCTGACCAGCGTCAAGCTGCACACTGGCGACGGCTCGATCATCTACCGGGCCGAACCGGGTACCGAGATGTCGGACAACTGGGACCTTACGACTGGCGACGGCAGTGTGACGCTCTACCTGCCGAACGGCCTTGGCGCGGATCTCGACGCGCACACCGGCGATGGGTCCATTCGTAACGAGCTCGACGTCGTTGGCGAGGCGCAGGCCGATCACGGCGAAAGCAAGCGCACGCTTCGCGGACGTCTCGGCGCGGGTGGCCGTCAGATTCGTATTCGCACCGGCGACGGCTCGATCCGGTTGAAATCTTCGTAAGATAGCGTCGGCAGATACCGCTGGCGTGGTCAGCGCAGCGGGGCGACCGCGTATTCCGTCGCGTCCGCAAGTCCCGCCTCTCGAAACGCATCCCGCCTTTCTCGACATTTGCTGCATCGTCCGCAGTGTAGCCCGCGCGTCGGCTGCATGCACGACAGCGTAAGCTCGAGCGGCACGCCGAGCGATCGTCCGAGCGTGATTACCTCCGCCTTGTGCATTCCGAGAAGCGGCGCCGCAATCTCGAGCGAGGTGCCGAGGCCAAGCGACAGCGCGCGGCCCATCGTCCCAAAAAACTCCGGCGTTGCATCCGGAAACGGATTGCATGAGAGTGGTCCGAGCGAGACGCGCGAGAGCTTCGCGCGTGCCATGAACACCGCGGCCTTCGACAGCAACACGACGTTGCGTCCTTCGAGGTAGACGTCTTCGTCTGGCGTATCGAAGCCGGGAGCTTCGCCTCGAACGGCCCAGTGCGTCGGCGGATAGACGTCTCGCATGTCGAACCCCAGGGTCGCGAGCGGCTGCACGTCTTTGAAGGGTTCGCTCGACAGCAGTCGATCGGCGATCGCGCGCTCGTCGCGTTCCCAGGCCAGCCCGACGCTGACGTAGATGGGGACGATGGGCGCCACCGTTCCGCGACACCGAGCCTCGGCGGCGACCGACGCCAGGAGGACCGCGCTGTCGAGGCCTCCTGAGAAAAGCACGGCCTCGCCTTGACCCGCTTCAGAACGAACCACTACGATCCTCCAGTTACCCCGGTCGCTACTGACGAACGAGACACCCGCATGTATCTAGTCACCAAACGCATCGAATTCTGTTATGGCCATCGCCTGCTCGACTACGACGGCGTCTGCAAACATCCGCACGGCCACAACGCAGTCGCCGAAATCGACGTGCGGACCGACGAGCTCGATCGCCGCAACATGGTCGCCGATTTCTCCGACATCAAGCGGCTGGTGAAAGGCTGGATCGATCGGGAGCTGGACCACAAGATGATTCTGCGGCAGGACGACCCGCTGGTCGCACCGCTACGCGAGCTCGGCGAGCCGATGTATCTGCTGGAGAGCAATCCCACGGTCGAACGGATCGCCCGCCTGATCTTCGAGAAGACCCACGAGCTCGGCTTCCACGTCGTCGCAGTTCGCGTGTGGGAGACGCCGAGCTCGTTTGCCGCCTATTCAGCCTAGGGCTTGGTTTTCTTGAACGGCAGCTCGTACGACAGATAGAGGATGAGGCCGGTCTCTGTGCCTCCGTCGACCCATGTTACCGGCACGGCGGCACCGACGATGATCTGCTGTTCGCCGACGTTCCAGCCGCTCCGAAATCCTGGCGAGAGAACGAACGCAGTCTGGCGTTCGGTTTGGGTGCCGTCCCCCGTCAACTCGTCGAATCGCAGCACGCTCTCGAGCATCAGATTGAACATTTGCCGCACACGGTAGATGCCGCTGCCGGCGAGGAACGGCGACATGAGGTCGACGCGGCTGCCGATTTGGTCGTCGACAGTCAGGGACTCCGCACGTGGAAGCCACGTAAAGCCACCGTTCCAATGCCAGTACCAGTCACCGGTTTGTTTGCTGAACGGGAGGTTGACCTGTAGGCCCGTCGTCCCCGAGCCTCGAAGCCGCGGCACGTCGCCAGTCGGCAGGATCAGGCTCGCTCGTGGTGAGAACGCCGGACGCCCAGGTCCCTCCATCAGCGCCTGATATCGGTAATTGAGCTGCACGTCCCCGAGGCCGGAGCCGATGCCGTTGTCGAGGGCGGAGACGGTATAAGAAAACTGGTGTGCCTGCGTGACGACAGGCCATTCCTGCGTGAAGCTGTAGGCCCAGTTGCTGTTCACGAAAAGCGCGCCCGAGATGTTCTGGAAGATTCCCGGCTCCTGATTGAACGCCTCTTCGACCAGGAACGAGTTGTCCGTGATGTCCCAGGGCTCCGACACTCGCTTTGGATCCTGCTTGGATGGAGTCTGCGCGAGCGCGGTGCCCGACAGGAGACACGCCAGAAGCAATACACGCGCGACCTCGACGAGCACCTTCGATGCCGCACGCGCGCCGATGGTGAACTCGCGCTCTCGACCTTTCAGGCGAACGCTGTCGGCGGCGGGATCGCGATCCTCGACACTCACCACTTGGCCTGGCTTGAGGTCGTGCCGTTCGACGAAGCGCAGAAACTCGCTGTCTTGATCGCTGACGCGGCGTACAGTGACGGCCTCACCAACGGGGCACGTCAGGAGCGTGTCGTACTCGGGCCGGCTTATCGTGCCTTCGGGACCCGGAATCGGATCGCCATGCGGGTCGGCTGACGGCCGCCCGAGCATTTCGTCGATCCGCTCGATCAGACGATCGGAAACTGCATGCTCGAGGTGTTCCGCCTCGTCGTGAACCTCCGTCCAGCTCATGCCCATCACCTGCACCAGAAATAGCTCGATCAGCCGGTGCCGCCGCAGCACGCGCGCTGCCAGCTTCTCGCCAGCGGCGGTCAACCTGACCCCCGCGTAGGGTTCGTACCGGACAAGCCCCGATTCAGCCAATGCCTTGACCATCGTCGTGGCCGTCCCGGGGACAACCCCCAGGGCCGATGCGAGCTGGCCCATGGGCACTAAAGGCTCTGAAGGCAACAAGTTGACCTGGGCCAGGAAGATGGCTTTCAGGTAGTTCTCGACGGTATGGGAGGGCAGCATTTGACTTTCCTGAGCTTAAACTCTATATTTTGATTTGTCAAAAACAAGGACTCGACGCCTCAAATGATACCCGTCAGTCGCCGATCGTGGCTTCGAATCGCAGGCTTCGGCTCAGCTGCGGCCGCAACGCTGCTGGGCGGTCGCCGCATTTCGGGAAAGCAGGATCAGTCATCGCACGGCGCCATGGAGCACGCCGCGCATCGTATGGGTCCGGTCGGCCGCGTGTCGACCGAAGGCTTCAATCCAGCCACGTACCTCCGCTCGTGGAATTTCTCCAATCTCTCGCCTCAAGAGCGAACGCGCTACTACCGCGAGACGCCGCGGCCCGACGGTTCGCTCCTTCGCGAGTACGACATCGTCGCGGTCGACCGCGAGATTGAGATCGCACCCGGCGTGTATTTCCCGGCGTGGACGTTCAACGGACAGGTGCCCGGGCCGACCATCCGCGCCACCGAAGGCGACCGCCTTCGCATTACGTTCACGAACGCCGGCTCGCATCCGCACACGATGCACTTTCACGGGTGGCATCCTCCCGAGATGGATGGCTCGATGCCCGAGCATCAGGTCATGCCGGGCGGACACTTCGTGTACGAGTTCGATGCCGAGCCGTTCGGCATGCATCTCTATCACTGCCACGCCGTCCCGCTCAAGCGCCACATCCACAAGGGACTGTACGGCGTGTTCATCGTCGATCCGAAGAAGCCGCGGCCGGAAGCCGACGAGCTCGTCATGATGATGAACGGCTTCGACACCAACTTCGACGCCGACAACGAGGTATACGCCGTCAACACGGTTGCGAACTTTTTCATGCACGAGCCGATCAAAGTGGAGGTCGGCAAGCTGGTACGTATCTACCTGGCCAACGTCACCGAGTTCGACCTGATCAACAGCCTCCATCTTCATGGCATGTTCTTCGACGTGTTCCGCACCGGCACGAGCGTCACGAGCAGCGAGTCGACCGACACCGTGATGCTTTGTCAGGGCGAGCGCGCCGTTCTCGAGACACGGTTCCGCTACCCCGGAAAATTCATGTTCCACGCTCACCAGAGCGAGTTCGCGGAGCTCGGATGGATGGGGCTGTTCGAGGCTGTGGGAGCGCGCCGTGATACCTAACGCTGCCGCCACAGAAGCTGTGAAGAGCGAAGCGGCGACCGTCCACGTCACGACGCGCGTCTGGTTGCTCGCGCTGGTGCCGCTCGCGCTCCTTGCGGCGCTCATCGCGCTCATCGTTCGCACGGGACCGGTCGAAAACCTCAGAGGCGAGGGGGTGCCGCCAGTGGAGCGGCTGGCGATCGAACGCGCGGTGCTGACCGACGACGGAATCGTGCTGCACGTGCTCAACGATGGCCCGGACCCGGTCACGATCGCTCAGGTCACCGTTGATGATGCCTATTGGGCGTTCGAAGCCGACGGTGCTTCGGTGCTGAAACATCTGGGCCGGACGCGCCTGGTGATTCCGTATCCGTGGGTCGTGGGCGAAGCGCACCTGGTCAAAGTCGTGACGTCGACAGGCACGACGTTCGAGCATGAGATTCCGGTCGCCGTCCGCACGCCGCAGCCAGACGGGCGGTATTTGACCGCGTTCACATTGATCGGACTTTACGTCGGCGTGATTCCGGTTGCGCTTGGCCTGCTCTGGCTTCCGCTCGCCAGCCGTCTCGGAAAGACCGGAATCGACGTCTTGCTGGCACTGACCGTTGGACTGCTGGTGTTTCTGTTCGTCGACGCCACGCATGAGGCGCTCGAGTCCGCCGCCGAGATGCCGGCGTCGTATCAGGGCGTCGCGCTCTTCGTCTCCAGCGCGGTCGCTGCCTATCTTGCGCTCGAATGGTTCGGTGGCTGGCTGCGTGCCCGGCGTACGCGCGCCCGCGCCGAAGGTTCGCCGGGATTCGTGCTCGCACTCCTCATCGCCGTCGGCATCGGCCTGCACAACTTCGGCGAAGGGCTGGCGATTGGCGCCGCCTACGCGCTCGGCGAGGCAGCGCTCGGAACGCTTCTCGTAATCGGCTTCACGCTCCACAACACCACCGAAGGGCTCGCGATCGTGGCGCCGATTGCCAAGGAGCGCCCCTCGCTCTGGACGCTGGCCCGTCTCGGCCTCATCGGTGGCTTGCCGACGATTGCAGGCGCGTGGGCTGGCGGCTTTGTCTATTCGCAGGTGCTGGGCGTCGTGTTCCTGGGCCTTGGCGCGGGGGCAATCGCGCAGGTCGCCTTGCAGATCGCCCGGCAAGTCGCAGGCACGCGGCCTCTTACCGAGCGTTTCGCAACCGCGCCGGTCATGATCGGACTGATTGCGGGCTTCGGCGTCATGTACGCCACCGGACTTCTCGTCGGATAACTACAGCGATGTCACGTTTCCTCTCATTGCGATTCGTCTGCCTCGTGCTCGCGGCCGTTGCCGCAGTCGCACTCCTATCGTCGTTTACCGGCGCCGTCAGCGTACTGAAAGGCGCGGACAACGACACTTCCGTCCGTGAAGTCCGCCTCGTCGCGCGAGACATGACGTTCTACGTCGAAGGACAATCAGAACCAAATCCGACGATTTTCGCGCGGCCCGGTCAGCGCCTTCGTATCGTCCTTCGCAACACGGATGTCGGCATGTCTCACGACTTCGTCATCCGGTCGTGGCGCGTGAACACCAAACTGCTGAAAGGCAAGGGCGAGGACGCGATCGAACTCACCGTGCCAACCACGCGCGGCGCGCACATCTACAGCTGCAGCCCGCACGCCGAGATGATGAGCGGCACGCTGGTGGTGAATTAGTGCATTGCGCATGCGCCTCCGCTCCGCGCTTGACTCGCCGGATACCAAGGCTCGCTATGTCCGCCGTCTCTTCTCGACGATCGCGGATCGCTACGACTTCATCACCTCATTTCTTTCCTACGGCCAGGATCGCAGGTGGAAACGGCGGCTCGTTGCGATGGCCAACGTCAGGCCGGGCATCCGCGCGCTCGATCTTGCGTGCGGCACGGGCGACATCACCTTCGCGCTCCACGATGCAGGCGCTTCCGCCGTCGGCCTCGACATTACGTCGCGGATGGTCGAGCTGGCGAGAGCCAAGCGAAAGTCCGGAACGCATCCGACGTTCCTCGTTGGCGACATGATGCGGTTGCCGTTTGCCGACGCCAGCTTTGATGTCGTGACGACCGGCTACGGGATTCGCAACGTGCCGGTGATTGCCGCTGCGCTTTCCGAGATCCGGCGGGTTCTGCGGCCCGACGGCGTGCTTCTGTCGCTCGACTTCAACCGCCCTGCCGGCCGTGGGTTACGCACGATCTACCTGACCTACCTCACGGTCGTCGGATCCATGCTCGGGCTGGCGTTGCACGGGGACCCGGACACCTACCGCTACATTCCCGAATCCATCCGCCGCTATCCAGGAGCGGACGGCGTTTGCGCCATCGCGTGCGGCGAGGGATTTGCCGCCTGCGAGTGGGTTCCGGTGCTCGGCGGCCTCATGGCGATCCACCGGGCGGTCAAATAGCACACCATTTCACGCATCGGCATCCGCTGAAAACCTCTGCATTTCCCGCACGATTCTGTTACCATCAATAGGTTCGAGGTCCTGCGCGTTCGTCAGTCACCAGCCTCCCCGGCACCGGTGCAACCGATCGATAAGCGAGCGCGCGAGAAACGTTCCAGCGACAACTGTAATTAATGCGAGGCTTGTTCCTGACCGACATATGGTCGGGGTGCTCCGCCGTTTTCGAGATCAGATCATCACGTTGTGAAGCTGCTCGATTCCCTGCTCGACGCCATCGTTCGACTCGAGGGTGACTCGCTCGTGATGCACGTCGGCGAGAAGCCGTACGTCGTCACTGCGTCGTCGTCGATGAACGCGTACCGAGGACCGCTCGCCTGGGGACAGGTGGAGCTGTCGTCGCGCGTGCTGACGTTCGATGCGGTCTCGAGCATGCTCGGACAGATCCTTCCCGCCGATCAGCAACAAGCCCTCACCGAATTCGGCGCCATCGAGCACGAGATCCCGTCGCCAGTTGGTGTCGCCGATCGATTCACGGTCGTCGCTGCACGCGGTGGCGAGGACGTGTGGGTGGAGCTGAGACGACGACCGATCGAAGTTGCGGCGGCGGCTGCTGAGGCGGTCGCGTCAGAAGTCGCGGCTCCAGCGGCCGTTACTCCTGAAGCTGCCGCTCCGCAAGCGGCAACGCAGGCGGAACCGCCTGCTGCTCAGGCGGCAATTCCAGAAACTCCAGTCGCCACTGAGCCTGTAGCTGATGCCGCGCCAATCCCCGAGGTGGCGGCTACTGCGCCGGCCGCTGTTGAGGAGCCTGCTCAGCCCGCGGCACAGCCTCCTTTGGCCGCCACAGAAACGCACGAACCCGCGGCAGAGATCCAGCTCCTGACGATCGAGGTCGTCCCCGAGAGTGCTGAGCAGCCTGCCGCGCAAGTCGAGCTCGATGGAAACAGCTCGATCGTTGTCGCAATCCCCGGACAGGACGCGGAAGAGATCTCGCTCAATGCAGTTCCGGAGAACGCTATCCAGATCGTCGACGACGAGCCACAGGACGTGCCGACGGAAGAGGAAGTCGACGCGATGCTCGCCGCGACTGCCGGCGCGATCCTCACGTCGGGCATGGGCGAAGTCGTTGACGACGGTGCAACAGCTGAAGACGGTGCGGTTGCCGAAGCGGATTCGAGTGAGAAAGTCGATGATGAGAACGAGATCGTGCTCAACGTCGACATGCCGTACAGCGCGCCTGCAATTGGACTGAGTGCGGTCGTTCCCGAGGAGGCTCCCGCCGAAATCGCCGTGAGCACCGAACCTGCATTCGAGCTGTCGCCGCCGCCGCTCGAGATGAACGTCGAACCGGTGGAATCCGAGCCCGAGGCTGTCGCCGAACCGCCCGCCGGCGCGCCGCTGTTTTCCGAGGAAGCCATCCTCGCAGCGGCCGCCGCCGAACCCGTCGCGAGCGACGCGTTCGACGCCCCGCGTGCGCCGCAGCTCGAGCCACATGAACTCGAGCCACGTGAATTCATGGCGGCGCCAAGCGTTGAACCATTTGTGCCCGTCGAGCCGCAGGTGGCCGCACAGGAACCTGTCGCTCAAGACGAGCCCACGGCAACTCTCGAGCAGCCGCTGGTTGCATGGGCCCCCATCCCCGAGTTGCAAGGCGCCGGAGAAGACGCGTATTCCCAGCCGTTCGTCGACGCGCCGCCACATCAACCCGAATCAACGGTGTGGCAGCCGGAGCCGCAGCAAGACGCATGGGTTCCGCAGCTCCCCGCGCACTTCGAGCCTCCAGCGTTTGAAACGGCCGTCGCCGACGAACCGATAGCGCACGCCGACTCGCCAAGACAAGTTGAATCGAGCGCTCAGTTCGCGCCACCGGTGCAGTTCGAAACGCCGTCGGCGGACGTGTGGTCGCCGCCGGCGCCGCCAATGTCCCCGGAGATTCCGCAACAGATGCAACCTGTTGCGCCCATGGATCGACCGCCGGCATTAGACGCGCAGCCACCAGCGGACATCCCGGCGTTCACCGAACCCGTCGTGACGTTCGACGCAGTCGCCGGGCACGAAGACGGGCAAGAGGAAGTTGTGATGTTCGCCGAGCCCGCAGCCTCATTGCCTTTGCCCGAGGAGCCTTCGGCGCCACTGCCGTCGATAGAAACCAGTCCGCCGATCGTTGATCAGCCGTTCTTCGTACCCCTGGAAGTGAACGCAGACGCGAATACGTTGAGTCAGAGTGCCGAGGCCGCGGTATCAGAGCCGATGCCGCAGATCGAGGCGCCAGTCCCGGAGATGACAATGGAAGTCACGCCAGAGCTACGACAACAGGAAGCGCCGGTCACCGAAACGACTGGCCAGGCGGCGGAAGTGCCAGCGCACGCCGCACCCGAACCGGCATACGCCGAGGCGTCCATGCGCGCAGACGACGAGTTGCGCCAGGCGGTTGTCGTTCCGCTCGCCCGCACGCCGATCAAAACGGAGGTGGTGACGGTGCCTTTCACGCCATCGGAAGACGCCGCGCTCATGCACACGCTTCGTATCGCCGCTGCTCGCGGTGCCTCGACGGTATACGTCGTCGCGCAGAGCAAGCCGATGATTCGCATCGACGGTGAGATCGGTCCGATCGAGAGCGAGCCGACGCTCACCGCCGCCGATGTCGATCGGCTCGTAATGGAACTGGCGCCGCCTCGGCGCCGCGATGCTCTCCAGAACGGACCCGTCGAATGGCTCTGTGACGTACCCGAGATCGGGCGCGTCCGGTGCCTGACATTCCGCGACCATCGCGGACCGGGCGTGCTCTTCCGCATGTTCCCGCCGCGCGCGATCTCGGCGGATCAACTCGGCCTGACACCGGAAGTGCAGGCGCTCTGCCAGCAGTCCGACGGGCTCGTGCTCGTCACCGGCGCTCGCGCCAGCGGCAAGTCGACGCTCCTCAACTCGTTCGTCGACGTCATCAACCGCACGCGCAGCGATCATCTGATTACTGTCGAATCGCAGATCGGGTTCGTGCACGAGAGCCGCCGGTCGTTCATCAGCCAGCGCGAAACGCGCGGCGATGCCGAGCTGGCAGCGACCTATGCCCGGGCCGCGCTGCGCGAGGATCCCGATGTCATCATGATCGAGGATCTGAAGTCGGCCGATCTCGTGTCGGCCGCGCTCGAGGCGGCAGAGTCTGGGCGGTTGGTGCTCGCCTCCGTGCCGGCAGCCTCGACGATCGGCGCGCTCGAACGCTTGATCGAGCTGTTCCCGGCAGACCGCCGCGCCAAGGCGCGCTCGACGCTCGCGACGGCGCTGCGGGGCGTCATCGCGCAGGTGCTGCTGCGGCGCGTCAAGGGCGGACGGGTTGCGGCGCGCGAGATCCTGCTCAACACGCCGGCGGTCTCCCAGATCGTGCTCGAGGGCAAGATGTTCCAGCTGCCCGTCGCGCTCGACAGCGGCCGCCGTCACGGGATGGTGCCGCTGACCGATTCGCTGGCGGCCCACGTCCGCGACGGCTCGGTGAACGTTGCCGAGGCCTACCGCAAGGCGCTCGACCGCGCCGCGCTCGTCGCGCTCCTCAAGCGCGAAGGCGTCGATACGTCGTTCGCCGAGCGTCTGGCCTGAGCCTGACGTAACATTGGTCGGGATGGAGATTCCCGACATACGGCGCCGCGTGCGCGCAGCCATTGAACAAGCGCGCCGCGACGCCGCCAGCCGTCGCGAGCGATCCGACGCGGCGGCG
>AR_comb_assmDRAFT_11151634_pt1 | contig 13090 bp, 25 predicted proteins | sample ArasoioldDNA_FD_10543 | JGI IMG/M metagenome (IMG submission 10543) | reverse complement strand
TTTGGCAGGCGTAGATGGCGCTCACCGAAGCCGATCTCGTCCGCCTGGTCCGCATCGAGCTCGAGGAACAGCCGTGGCAGGACTACCTGGGGGCTGTGTTCAACACGGCGGACTCCACGATGACGGTGGTTGACCCGGTGAAGTGGGCGCAGGGCGACATCGCCGAGCCGGACGACGGCCTCGGAGAGATGGTGCTGGTGAAGGCGGACGGCGTGGCCGCCACCCCGTTGAGCGTTCGCCGGGGGTACAACGGGACCACCGCCCAGGACCACGCGAACAACACCCCGGTGGTCAAGGGTCGCCGGTGGAGCTACCAGCAGATCGCGTCGGCCATCGCCAAGGAAGTGCCCCGCATGTGGCCCCATGCGTGGCTCGAGGGAGGTCCCACAACCGTGACGCCGGTGAGTGGCGTGCGCTGGTACGCCCTTCCCGCGACCGCCATGGATCTCATCGACGTGCTGCAGGTGCGGACTGGGACCTCCCTCGATTACGTCCGGTACGGGGACGGCAAGGCTCCCCCGGTGATCTTCGAGCCTCGGCACCCCACGCTGGGGTTCCCGGCCATCGGGTTCCCCCAGGGGTTCGTCACGAACGCGAACACCGTGAAGGTGTCCTGGCGGAAGAAGGTGCTTGTGGCAGCCGACGTGGAGGACGGCCTCATGGCCGAGGTCGTCGTGTCCGGGGTGTGCTCGCGCCTCATGGCAGCCGAGGAGACGGAGCGCACGGGCGAGCAGACGAACATCGGGAACGACGCCGGGCCGGGGACGAGACTGTCCGACGCGAGCTGGTTCGAGAAGCTGCGGGATCAGAAGCTCTTTGAGCTGAACCTACAGATGCTCCGTGACCGGCCCCCGATGGGACTCTGGCGGGGATGACGCTTCCGTCCGGGGCCCACGTCAAGCTCGGCGACGACGAGTTCATGCTGGCCGAGGACGAGTCGCAGCACTACGTCCACCGCCTGTCCACGCTGTCCTCGCAGCGCCAGGAGATCGCCGGTGATCCGGGCGCCCAGATCCTCGACCCCGAGCTGGTCGCCTGGTCCTACACGGACTGGTCCGGGGGGGAGGGCAATCAGTTCTACAACCCCGAGCAGCCGAACAAGTACGACCACGGTGGCCTCGACGCGAGGATGCAGGGGTTCATCACGAACCGCCCGGCCCACACCGAGACCACCAAGACCGCAGGGGTGGACATCACCAGGGTCCGCATGGCGCTGGGCTGCGGCATCCTGTGGCTCATCGGGGGCCAGAGCATGTGGAAGTCCACGGACGGGCTGACGTGGAACACGCAGTCGGTGTCCACGATCACCGGGCTGGCCTCCGGGTGGACGCTCCGGGCCATCGCCGGGGACCCGCAGTACGTCTACGTCCTGGCCCACGACACCCCCGGCGGGGTCGGCAAGTGCCGGATCATCCGCATCGACGCGGGCGGGAACCAGGAGGTGTTCTTCACCAACGACACCGTGCACGACTCCTTCGGCATGGCCGTGCTGCGGGGGCGTCTGTACCGCTGGACGGGGCTGTACCTGCGCGAGTACGACGTGACCCGCACGGTGCCGATCACGGCGGACTCATCGCCGGGGACCGATGCGGACTACGTGGGGTACGAGGCGGCTGCCTCTCCCGACTTCCCCACCTACGGGGACGTGGTGGCCGGGGACAACATGGTCGTGTACTTCGCCGGCGCCGTGGGTTCGGGGCAGGTGTACATCTATCAGGACGGCGTGCCTCGCCCGCTGTGGACCCTGCCGCTCGGGTTCACCCCGCGTTCCATCTGCGTTCAGGACGGCGTGGTGTACGTGGGCGGCTCCCTCGACAACCGGAACACGTTGTACGCCATGTCGCTCGTGACCCGCCAGGAGGTGATGATCGCCAAGGTCCGCCCGTGGCGGGACCGTCAGATCAGTTGGGTCTCCCCCGGCCCTGCGTCCTCGGTGATGTTCGGGGGGACGGGCGGGATCGTGTACCAGTACGACGCGCAGCTCGACTCGGTGACGGCGGTGGACTACACCGCGGAGTGGCAGCAGTCGTCGGAGATCGACGCCTCGATGTACCTCGGCCGCCGTGTGGTCGCGTGGAAGGACGGGACGCGCGACATCATCATCCACTCCTTCGGCCCCGACGAGGACGCCTCCACCGAGCTCGACGATCTCCCGCTGTACATGCCGGCATGGGACTTCGGCTACCCCACCTGCAAGAAGCTCATCGTGGGCGTGGAGATCCTGTACAAGGCGATGGACACCGGCGAGAGCTTCGACGTCGCGTACTGCCTCGAGGAGAAGAACATGTATCCGGGGTTCGACGAGGACCCCGCCGTCGACGCCTTCACCCTGCTCGATACGGTCACGGGTCCCACCGCTGGCGACGAGCTGCACCGCAAGTACATCCCGGTGTCCACCGCCTCGGCCACCCTCGACTGCTTCATCTCCCGGTGGCGCATCCGCATGACCGGGGCCGTCCGCATCTACCGCTTCACGGTGTTCGCCTACATCGCCGACTACGTGGAGTGGTTCGACCTGCTGCTCCGGGTGGCCCAGGAGGACACCGACGCCGGGGAACGGCGCACGCGGCCACGGTCCGCGCAGCGTCCCCAGGAGGAGATCAGGGACAAGCTCCTCACCATGATCCGCGCGAAGGAGGTCATCACCTTCCTCGACGGGTACGGGTACTCCAAGCGGTACGAGGGCACCTACGACACGTACTCCCGGTGCGTCCTCGAGATGCCTGCGGACGAGATTCGCTCGCTGGCCGAGGGCGTGTTCCAGGTCCGCGTCCGCAACCTGGCACGGACATGAGCGTCGAGGACAAGCCTGCGTGGCACCGGCCACACGTCACGAAGTTCGGCATCCCCACCCCCCGCAAGCTCACCCCGGACGTCCGCCATTGGACGTGGACCTCCAAGGGAGCGCTCGTCGCGGAGACCGGCACGCCCCTGTTCCCGACGTTCGCCGGCCAGCTCATCCGCGTCCGATGCGGGATCAAGACAGCCGGGTCCTCGGCGACCTCCGGTACGCTTGCCATCTCGGGGACCACCGTGGCCTCGTGGACGATCCCCGCGAGCGTTCGCCTGGGGTACCCGGTGCGTCCCTCGGTGAAGGCCCGATGGACGGACACCGACTATTTGGAGGTGGTCATAGCGACGATCGGCACCGGCGCGGTAGGACCGCTCACCGTGATCCTCGACTACATCAGATCGGAGCTGTGATGAGCTGGGGAAGAATCTTCGGACTGGCAGCACTCGTGGCAGGCATCGTCGCCATCGTGCTGATCGTGGCTGTGACGGAGCCAAAGACGGCGTTGACGTTCGCGGCTATCGGCGTGGCCTGTGCGGGTGCATCGGAGGTGGTGTCGTGACGTTCAAGGTCAACTCCACGAGCACCATCACCCGCGAGTGTCACGAGTTCGCGTTCGACGTGATGCAGCGGTCGAGCCCCAGCCGCAACGGGAAGATCCTGTACGCCGGGGTCTACAACTGCCGCCACATCGCGGGTCAATCGAGCTGGTCGCAGCACGCCTTCGGCAACGCCATCGACCTGTTCGGACACGAGGCGGACCTCGACGAGATCGCACACAACGTGGTCCTGCAACGCAACGAGAGCACCTACGCGAACCGCGGGGATCGTCAGCCGGTCCACTACGTGATCTGGAAGGAAGGCAAGGGGGGCATTTGGTCCCCCACGAAGGGCTGGCACGAGTACGTGGGCTACCACCCGCCGACGCATGTGCATGTGGACTTCGACCCGCTCAGGACCGGAAGGCCACCGTGCGCCTGATCGCTCACGGGCTGGAACCCACGATCCAGGGGCTCGTGTACGTCATGTGCTTCGCCGTGGGGTTCATGCTCGGGCGTGTGACGGATCGGGCGTGGGAACGGCGGTGAAGAAGGAGCACCTCGTCACGATCATCGTCGTGGTGGTCGTGACGGTGTGGGGGATCAGCGGGTTGATCGACCTCCTGCTCGAGGACTACACCGCCCTGTCCATCACCACGCCGGTCATGCTCCTGGTGGTGGGGGCCATGCTCGGCATACGTACCAGGCCGAACGGGAACCACGTAGCATCGGCGAAGCCCGACGACAAGAAGGGGGTCTAAGTGAGGAAGCTGCTCGTAGGACTGCTGTGCGCCGGCGCGCTCAGCGTGACGGTACCGGCCCAGGCGCAGGAGGTGGTGCTCGGCTCGTTCGTGTCGAGCGAGGTCCGGTCCTCCCAGCCGCACCGGGTGTACTGGACCGTCACGGCTGGCAAGGGGTCCAAGACGTGTGACGTGACCCTGGTGGGCAAGACCGTGCAGACCACGCTTGGCACGGACAAGCAGGGTGACGGGATGACGTTCTTCCTGCGGGTCCGCAACGCACAGAGGGCGCTGGTGCAGGCGCAGACCGCGCCGTCACCCACGTCACGGATCGTCTGTACGCACTAGCTCGTTTACCAGACGGTGAGGGGCGCCCGGCCTTCCCCAATCCGGTGCTTACCCCTCACCGCTGGTATCCACGGAACCGCCACATCTGCGCGCGGCCGTCCCGTTGGTAGAGCGCCTGCCCCATCGTGATCGGGCGGGTGTCCTTGGGGTGGCGCATCCCGTGAACCTCAAGGACCGGGAACACGTAGGTCGAGGCTCCCCTGATCTTCGACGCGGGAAGCACCCGGCCATGGGCCGGACCCCCGACGAACCACGCGAAGCTCACGAGCAGCTCGAGCGACACGTCGACGGAGTACGTCTGGGCCACCCGCTGCGCCAGGGCCAGGTTGTTCGGCAGCCCCAGCACCTCGACGACCTTGGCGTACTGCCCCCGGTACCCGGTGCTCCCCTCGATCACCGTGCCCCAGAAGCAGACCTTGGCCCAGATCGACTCCATGGATCCGACCCACGACTCCACCCCGAAGTGCTCCATGAGGAGCTCCGGGGACTTGAGCGCGTAGAACCCGCACCGGCACTCCGGGTCGGGGGCGACGTGCTCCGGTTCCTCGTCCACGTCCGAGAGAATCATCATGTGCGCCATGCACTTCGCCTTGTTCACGTCGGGCGTCCAGTACGACTCGAAGCTGATCCCTGTGGAGTGCAGCCACGGGTCGCTGGGGCGCACGTTGAACGTGCGGTAGCCGATGACCGGCTCCCACGAGTCGGGAACGATGATGTCGCCGGAGAAGTCGCTCACGGAGCTGAGGCTACGCCGGGACGGTGACAGGCTCCGGTTCGATGACCGGCTCTGCCGGCGCAGGTGCCGTGGGCTCGCCGGGAATCTCGAACGGCTCGATCCGGCGGATGATCCGCGTTTCCTCGTCCTCGCCGATGTTCACCTCGACCACCTCCTACTTCGATGAACGAACTCTACCCCGATTCACCTAGCTCACGAACGGACCAAGCTGGCCCTTCATGTGCAGCGAGTTCACGTCCTCCCCCTCGGGGAGATGCACCACCTCCACGAACGCTGCCACCGTGGAGATGGCCCGGAGCACCCGTGCTCCCCCGTCCTGGCCCGGACGGTACGCCTCGCCACTGACACGGTGCTTCACCGCGTCCGCATCGAACACGATCCGTACCTTCCGGTCCACGAACAGCCAGCGCCACGCCTCACGGAATGCGCCAGCTCCCGGTACCCCGACTGCGGCGAGGCCGAGCTGCTTGAGGGTCAGGCAGTCGATCTCGCCCTCGGTGAGATACACCCATGGCTCGTCGACGTCAACCACGTTGTACAGCCCGGCCTTCACTCCGCGCGATCCCATGTACTTCGGGACGGCATTCGGGTGGAGCTTGCGCCACCGGGCCGAGGTCTGGCGTCCCCATGCGTCGTAGTACGGGAACGTGATGGCCTGCTCGTGGGGGTCGTAGCCGACCCCGTACTCCATGACGGTCGCCGGGGAGATGCCCCGGCTCCCCAGGTACACCTCCGCTGCATCCTCCGGGTGCATCCCCAGGATGATCTCGTCCTCCACGTTCATAGCAGCTTCCTCACGATGAACTCCCGCGCCTGGATGAACTCGGAGAACCCCTCCACCTTCTGTACCAGGGAGAAGATGTCCCCGCGCATGTCACACGTGTGACACCGGAACCACCCCTGCGTGTTGTCGATGGTGGCCGAGGCCACCCGGTCGTCGTGGAACGGGCACCGCATGGAGCGGCGCCCCGACACCGGCACCTCGTCGGTGTACAGGGCGAGCACCATCCAGATCGGCACGCGAATCTTGATCGTTTCGGTGGTGAACTCGTCGTCGGAGTATCTGATCCACCGCCGGGCTGAGCGCGTCCGCCACCTAGCCAATGGTGCTCACCCGCAGCTCGGTCCCCACGTACTGATCGAGGACCCGCTCGTGCTTCCGCATGTACACCTCGACCACCTGGCGGTCGTCTGACCACAGCACGCCGGTACCGGCGTCCAGCACCGTCTTGAGCAGGTTGTCGAGGTCGTTCGCGCTGCGGCCCTGACGGCGGGACAGGTTGAACTCCGCGATGATCGAGAACTTCGCGGTCTGATCCCACTCGGGGGGCCGGGCCACCAGCAGGGCGAGGCCCGTGGCGCTCAGGTGCTCCTTGTATCCCCGTGGCATGTACACCCGACCGCTGGCGAAGCGCGGTCGCGGCGATGGCACGGGTTCACCAAGCAGGAATGTCCTCATCGTCGCCAAGCAGCTCCTTCAACTCGGGCTGCTGCCATGCGTCGGTGAACTGGACCCGCTCGGGGTCCACCGAGAGATCGGCGAACAGCGACCCGTCCGGGGCGGACGGGCCGTAGCGGTTCTTGAGCACACCCACGCGTGCCAGCAGCGGGTACGGCCTCCACAGGCCGAGCACCATCTCGGCCTCGTACTCCCCCCCGTACCGACCATCTGACAACCCGATGGGGTTGGCCGCGAAGTCGGTCGTCACGCCGACCCTGGTGGACCGGCGGATGTGGTGCAGCGCGAGGATCACCGTGTTGAACGCACGGGCGGCTGCGTGCATCCTGGCGAACGCCTCGTCGTAGGCGTCGAATCCCCGCTCCCCGGTGAGGAACTTCGACACGTCGTCGATCACCACGAACGCGGGGGTCTGGCCCCAGTACAGCGAGTCGGCTTCGAGAAGCTCGTCCAGCTCGCGGGGGTTGATCTGCCGGTCGAGCACCCGCATGGGCCGCGACCGCATGGCGACCTCGAGGGCCTCCACGTACTGCCGGGGGTTGGACAGCACGTCATGCGTGGACACGCCCGTGAGGGCCGCTACGGTGCGCGCTCCCTGTGTCAGGGAGTCGGTGTCGAGTGAGATCAGCCGGGACGGACGGGGGCACCGCAGACACCACGCCAGGGAGAACAGCGACTTCCCCGATCCGGGCGCACCGAGGCAGATGATGAGCGACCCCGGCAGGGGCCGGAGGAGCGCGGCCAGCGAGGGCCACGGCACCTCCAACCCTTCCCGGTCGTCGTCCAGCGCGGAGACGAGCGGGTTGTACCCCACGGGCTACCCGCGCTGGATGTAGTCGCAGTTCGGGTAGCGGTTGCAGCCGTAGAACACGCCCGAGCCGTCACGCCGGTTCTTCGGGACGACCTGACCCTGCCCACACTTCGGGCACGGGGGACCGCCCATCTGCGGTGCGGGCTGCGGGACCGGCTGCGGCGTCGGCACCACGGGAGCGGGAGCGGGTGCGGGACCGACGCCAGCACCCATCGGGGCAGCAGCGGCGCCCGTCTGGGTGCCCGTCTGGGCGGCGGCCTGCCCGTTCGAGCGGTAGTACGGCCCCAGGCAGTCCTGCACGATCTGCCGGGCCACGCCTTCGGGATCGGGGAACCCCCCGAGGGTGAGGACGTCGGTGAGCTGGGCCCACCACTCCTCCGCGTTCGTCCCCTGTGCCGTCAGGATGGCACCCGTCGCGTCCTTGAACGACGTCGCCACCCCCTTGTCAATCTGTGCCACGCTTCGCCTCCTCGAATGCCTGCAGCCCGTAGTACACCGGCACCATCGCCTCCGCGGCGGCAGCCGGAACCTCGCGCTGATCGGTGAAGTACCTGCCCTGTGCGTCCACGACGAGCACTCGGTTCCCGTCGGGGATTCCCTGCGTGTGCGGCACCTCCTCCCATCCGATCCGGTAGAACCTGAGCTGGAACGCGTCGTGATTGAAGGCGGGGAAGCCCTGGGTCGCGGGCTTGTGGGTCTTGAGGTCGACGATCTCTAGGAACCCGTCGTCCATGCGCTCACGCGCGAAGTCCAGGGTGCCGGAGAACCCCACCCGAAACGACCACACGGGGATCTCGCACGCGACGATGCGCCACCCCTCCATCTGCTCCCCGAACCACTGGATGACGCCCCGCACGTACCCGTCGTCGGCGATGGTCACGAACTCGCCGGTGTAGACGAGACCCTCGCCCTCCACGTAGTCGGTTTCGAGGAAGTCCAGGGTGTCGCCGTCTGCGGTGTCGAGCTGGGGGATGAACCCTGCGGCGAGGAGCTGCATCCCCTTGTGGGCGTTGGTGCCCTTGTCCCCGCCCCGGTCGCGGACCTGATTCGGGGAGTACTTCCCCTCCTTGAGCCGGGCCTTGATCTCCTCGACGGGAAGCTCCGTGAGGTCGGCGACGTGGGCGAGGTCGCGCATCCCGTCGATGGCGAGGTTGTACCCCCAATGGGACATGGCGCCGGCGGGCTTGCCGAGCACGGTGTCGAGGATGTCGGACACGGACGGCAGCCCGAACGTGAAGTCGGTCGGGTGCATCCCATCGTCGCGCACCCGCACCAGGGCGAACGTGTAGTGCTTCGCGTTGCCTGCGATGCGGTCGTCAAGGATCGGTTTGCCTGCCACCAGCCCTGCCTCCTGTGTCTGGAACCTGCACCCTAGCGGGGAGGTCCGACACGCCATCCGAGGGGAACCGACCGTACACCCGCGCTCGGAGGGGGGGCAAGACGGACAAGAAATGAGGGGCACCCGGATGGCCCAAGTGCCCCTCGTGCGAGAACGGTGCAGCTACCGGGGGGAGGTGGTCGCCCCTTGCCCCGGTGCCGTCGTCACACGCCCCCGCATCCTACGGCAGCTTCACTCCGGCACCGCGGCGGTGGTCGCGGAACCCCTCGAACCAGGCGAGCATGAAGTCTCGCACCATGCGTCCCAGCGCGGTGTCCTCGGGCATCCCGCCCTGGTACTCGACCGCCCGCCAGGCGAGCGTGGGGTAGTCCTCGGCGTCTACCAGCACGGAGCACAGCCGACAGGCCGTCCACCCTCCCTCGGAGGGCTGCTCGATCACGCGCTCCTCGCTCACGGCCACGAACATGTAGTCGTCGGCGGGGTAGTACATGACCACGGGACGCTGCGAGCAGAAGTCGCACTTCGGGTCGCTCGGCAGGTCCGTCACCTCGATGCTCACTTCGACCACCTCCTGTGTCCGTTGGTGCTGGGCTTCTCCTCCGACCGGCGGGTTCGCCGGTCGCTCACACCCATGAACAGGGCGAGCACGGCGACCGTGACGAGGCCACCGATGGCCCACCCGATCACCAGCCCGACCCAGAACATCACAATGTCTCGCTGCGGAAGTAGGCCACGACGTACAGGTACCCGAAGCTCTTGTGCGGGTTGCCGATCACCCGGACCTGGGCGTCCTCGTACAGGATCCAGTCGAGCTCATCGCGGGGGGACATGGCCCCCCGGTCGGCCAGCTCCCGCGCCCTACGCCAGGGTGCGTCCCCCACGGTGTCCCGCAGGTGCGCGAGCAGCTCGTCCTTGCGTGGCCCGGTCGCATCCTGGCGATCCCACACCACGTCGTCCGGGTAGATGAGGCGTGCGCCCCACGCGGTGCGGACGTGCTTCGGCAGGCTCCACGTATGGCCCCACCGCAGGTCGATCTCGTCGCTCACTGTCCCTCCCCGTATCCGCCGGCGTAGGGGAACCCGCGATCCTCGAGCGATCCCACCCGTGCATCCCGCTCCTCGGCCTCGGCCACGTCGAGCGGGTCCGGCAGGAAGTCCACCCCGTCGTCCAGGCCGAGGCGCACGACGAGCGTTGCGCCGTAGTCCTTGACCGTGCAGCGTGGCGGGAGCGCGATCACCTGATCGGTGTCCACCTCCATGTGTCCGAGGCTGTTGCCGTTCGCGTCCTGCACGTAGATGTCGATGCTCATGCCTCCTCCTCGGTCATGGCGAGTTGCAGCACTCGCGCTGGGATGGACGGCATCAGTTCTCCTCCGCGCCGGTGTTCTTCGGGTGCTTCTTCATCTCGTAGGTGATCTGATCCTCGGTCACGCCGTACGGGAACCGCATGGTCTTGGCCGAGTACTGCCCGTCCGTGTCCATGTGGATGCACGCCAGCACCGCGATGGCCTCGTCCCGGATGATCTGCGCGTTGGCGATGATCCGGTTGCACTTCAACTCGAGCCCGTAGTAGTCGTCGTCCATCGTTTCCGCCCGGTACTCACCCTCGGGCGGCTCCACGCCGGGGAAGGCGTAGCTGAACGACGCCTTGTCCTCGTGCTCGATCGCGTCGCGCAGCTTCTCGGCGTCGATCAGCAGCTCCCCCGCCGCGATCTGGAACTTGGTCCGCTCGGGGAAGTACGCGAACGTGCGATGGCACGTCGGGCACTCCGGGCGGCGTTCTTCTGCCAGCATTCCGACCACCTCCTGTGAGCGGGTACCTCCCACTCCCGAGAGCCACGGACCAGCAGCCCATGACTCCCGAGCAGGGACTACCCTGCTGCGATCTGCACCATGAGCACGTCCGGGTCGCCGAGCGCCTCGACCGCGTGCTTGCTCACGTAGAGCGTGCCGACCACCGCCGGGTCCGACTGCCGACCCAGCTCCTCCTCGTAGACGACCTTGTTCTTCGTCTCACGCAGCCGTGTGAACGTGATCGCGTCCAGCACGAGGTTCGTGTCCGGCTCCTCCTCCGCCGCCTCCGGGGGCTTCGTCGCCGCTGCTGCTCTCGTCATGTGTCACCTCCCTTCCGTTCGCCTTGGAGCACCGCTCCGGTGCGTCCCACACACACAGGCCGCACAGCAGGCAGACCATCCCGTCCGCCTTGATCGGTGCCTTGCCGAGCTTGCTCAACATCCGGGTGCCGGTGATCCTGGCCCCGAATCCCTCCCGAGCGGAGATGTCAGCCGTGCAGCCTCCCCGCATCGTGCATGGGCGACGGTCGCCGACATGGGCGTCGGCCCGTCCCCAGGTGTGCGGGCGTTCCAGCCGTGGGCGGCCCATCAGCGGGCCGTGATCCGCAGCAGATCGAACAGCAGCGAGCGGGTGTTCTCGATGCTGGCCTGGACCTCGGAGCGTGCCTCCGCTGCGGCCTCGACGAGCGCCTCCATCACCTCGGGGAGACCCTGCTCCGTGTGCCTGTCACGGAGCCTGACCTCCCACACCGCCTGCTGGCAGTCGGCCAGGGCTATGAGTGCTGCGTTGATCGCCCCGACACCCCGGTCGGGGCTGGGGGACGGCGAATCCGTCATGGTGCGACCACCTCCTGTGTTGGGGACCGGCAGCAGCATCGAAGCCGCCGATCCGATCCGTCAAGGTCCACGGGGGTGAGGCCGGATTGCCCCACCCCCCTCACCTGATCGTGATGCCCTACCGCTGCGGGGCGAACAGCAGCAGGTAGCCGACGATGAACGCCAGGATCACGAGCCCGACGACGAGCCAGCCCTCGCGCCTCATTCCTGGCCCCGCTTCCACGACCATGTGCTCGTCGACCCGCCTGCCACAGCCCGCACGGAGAGCCATGCGAGCACGTCCGGGCAGTACCACGTCAGGCACCAGTGGAACTTCGCCTGGCGCCAGCGGTACGCATACGTGGACGTGAGCGGGAACCCGTCATTGATCGAGCCCACGATCCCGTCGTACTGCCAGGGTCCACTCGTGGTGGCGTGGGTGAACACCTTGAAGTACGTCAGCCCGGTGAGCGGCTTCCAGCACTTGTGCGCCTCCATCACGAAGCGCCAGAGCTGGTCCCCGAACACGTTGTAGCCAGCGATGAACCACGCATCCCAGGCGCTCCCGTACTCGCAGACCCCGGTGGTCCCCGCCTGGTCGAGCGTCTTGTCGAACGGCACGGCGTCCCCCGAGCGGGTGGACGCGAGGTCGTACGCCTCCGCGCCCGGTGGTGGTGCCTCCGCGCTGGCCGGCGGGGGGGTGATCCCCCCCACCAGCAGCGCGACGCCGATTGCCAGCAGCGTCTTACGCATGTGTCTGTCCTCCCTACTCGCCGAACGGCTTGCCGTTCAGCAGCGTGTGGAGCGGCGTGCCCTTGTCGAGCGCGTCGAACCACTCCTGGGGCAGGTCGGCATCCTCGGAGCCGTCCGCTGACTCGCCCATGATGAGCATGTTGCCGACGACCCCGACATCTGCGCCGGGGTACGCCGTGCGGTACAGGATCGAGCCGAGGTCGTTCATGGGCAGCCCTTCGAGCAGCCCCTCCTCGTTCACCCAGCCGTGGACGCCGGGTGCGAGCTGGATGGCCTCGATCAGCCCGCCCACCGCGGCCTGCAACTCCTCAAGCGAGTTGGCCTCGTAGACCTCCTTGCCCGTGCGGATCTGGGTGGCGATCACGGTGCCGCCCACCTCGATGTCACGGACCCGCTCGCAGCGGATCAGGATGCCCTTACTCATGCGCTGTCCCCCCCTCCTCCACCGGGCGGATCTTCCGCCCGGTCTGTGTGACCACCTCCGCGATTGCGATGGTGGTGCCCGAGTCCCATTCCTGGGCGTCGAGCAGACGATGGATCAGGTCCATCGCGTCCGTGTCCGGCGGCGGTAGCTCGTCGTGACGCCGCTCAGTGAGCGTGTCGAGCGCGTCCGCGATCCGGCGCACGTCTGCGAGGAACATGCCCTCGTTCCGGTTGCCCGTGTCGAACGTCATTCCTCGTCCCCTTCCTTGAGCCAGCAGCGGTGCGGGGCCCCCGTCGTCCCATCGACCCCGGCGTACGTGACCACCTCCTCGCATGTGCAGCACTCGTAGCCGTCCGCCCCGAGGTCGGGCTGCCAGCCCAGCTCTCGGAAGGCGTGGCGACCGATGTAGATGAGGTCGCCCTCGTCGTCGTCGTCGTCGGCCTCACCGGGAGCGACGGCGACCGGCTCGTCGTCGTCGTCCAGGTCCACGTACTCGTCGAGCGCCTCCTCCTCGGCGTCGCCGTCACTCTCGGGCCGCAGGT
>AR_comb_assmDRAFT_10392054_pt1 | contig 13094 bp, 8 predicted proteins | sample ArasoioldDNA_FD_10543 | JGI IMG/M metagenome (IMG submission 10543) | reverse complement strand
GGGCGACGGGCAAAGATGGGAATACTCATTCATAGCAGGATTCGTCGTCCGCCGAAACGACAGCCGGACGGCGGCATACCCCACCCCGATCGTCTGATAGACTAATCGGCACAATCCCGCTCGCAGGTTGAAGATGGATCCGCGTTCGCAACCGTCCGCCAAGCCGCCGCCCGTGCCGAAAGACGCGGCCACCGGCGAGTGGTCGGCCCAGACAGCGCGCGAAACCCCTGTTCAGTCCGACAGTCCCACCGTCACGGCGTCGGGCCAGGCGCCGCCGACCGGCGACCTCGGCATCCCGAACCCGTTCGGCCGATATACGATTCTCCGCCTGCTCGGCCGCGGCGGCATGGGCGCTGTCTTCCTCGCCCACGACACCCAGCTCCATCGCCCGGTCGCCCTCAAGATTCCGAACTTCAGCGGCGCCTTGACGGAAGCGCAGAAAGAGCGATTCTTCCGCGAAGCACGTGCCGTGGCCGCCCTGCGGCACCCGAACATTTGCCCGGTGCACGATGCGGATGAGGAACAAGGGATTCTCTACCTGACGACCGCGTACATCGATGGTCAGACTCTGTCCACCATGATCGACCGCGGGCCAATGCCGCCCGACAAGGCGATTGCCCTGGTCCGCAACGTGGCGGACGCCATGCAGGCCGCGCACGCCCATGGGACAATCCACCGCGACCTGAAGCCGGCCAACATCATGATCGACCGGTCCGGCGAGCCGGTGGTCATGGACTTCGGCCTGGCCCGCCGCACCCGGTGGCGCGACGATCCGGGCGACGCCGGCGCCGCGCTGCCGACCGCCGACCCGGGACTCACGCAGCACGGCTCCGTCCTTGGCACCCCGGCGTACATGCCACCGGAGCAGGCCCGCGGCGACGTGGCCGCCATCGGCCCGCAAAGCGACGTCTACTCCGTGGGGGTGATTCTCTTCGAGCTACTCACCGGGCGGCGGCCCTTCGCCGCCGATGATACCTCGGCGCTAATTGAGAAAATCGTCAGCGAACCGCCCCCAAGGCTGACGGACTTCTATCCGTGGCTGGATGGCAAAGTCGAGGCCGTATGCCTGAAAGCCATGGCCAAGGACCCGGCAGACCGGTTCGACTCGATGGCTGACCTGGAGCGGGCGCTCAAAGACGCGGTCGAGCCGGAGTTGCGGGTCGTGGTCCCGCCGCCGCTACCCAAGCCGAAAAATCCCAAGCCCCAAAAGAAGTGGTGGGTCAAACCGGCGGCCTGCCTGGGCGTGGCGCTGTTCGTCCTCACGGTCTGTGTCGGCGGACCGACGATCGCGATCTACTGGCTCATTGAAGCTGTGATGGACAAAGCCAAGGACTTCAAGGACTCTCAGGCTCAGGCAGACGCGGAGTGGGACGCAATCACCAGCTTCTGGCCCGCCCCGGCGGCTGATGCCAAGCCGGACACGTTGCTCCCGCCGACGTTCGACAACGGGCGATATCGTGTGCGGACGGACGAACCGGCGCCCCCGGAGAACGAGCTGGGCATTACCCTGGCCGGCCGGCGCGGCATATACGATGGCCCGGACGGGGAGGTCGAGGTCCGGTTCTACCGCTGCCCGGAAGCGGATGCCAAAGCCATTCAGCAGAAAGTGCACGCGTTCACTCAGTCTCGCCTGAACGGCGCCGGCGGGCCGTACGCGGGATCCAAGCGAAAGAAGGCCGTCTACTCCAGCCAGGACTCGACCCGCCGGACGATTACCTACGGGTTCCACGACGAGCACGCACAAAACCAGGAATACGGCAAGCTCTGGTACGGCGGCGGGTGGCTGTACTGGTTCCGAACAACTCACCCATTCGTCATCGAGTCGTTCCCGTCCAAGTTCCTAATGGAAGTCGGCAAGCGCGCCTCCCGATAGTCGTCGCGCCAACTGCCGTCCGCGGGCTTTGACTCCTACTAATAACCCTGCCGCCCGCGCCGAGCCGTTCTCATGCCTTCCTATGAAGAATACGGGTTTCCCTCCCGTCCCCGCCGTCACCGCGATTCCCCGGCCCCGTGGTCGATCGTCTTGCTCCTCGTGCTGCTCGTGGGCCTGGCCGGCCTGGCGATCGGGTATTTCGTCTTCCGTGGCGACCGCCGCGTCACCAATGATCCGAACGCTCAGCTCCGCGAAGTCACGCCGCGCGGGGACCGCGACGCTTTCGAAACGGAACGCATCCGCGTCTTCAAGGAGATCAGCCCGGGTGTGGTCAACGTGGACACCCTGCGCCTCCAGCGGAACGGATACCGCGGAGTCGTCGAACGACAGCAGGGCACCGGGTCCGGCTTCGTTTGGGACAAGGACGGGCGCATCGTCACCAACTTTCATGTCGTTCAGGACACGCTTGCTCTGGCCCCTTCGGGGGCGGTCAGCATCCGCTCGTCCGCCAATGTCCGCGTCACGCTGGCCGACCGTTCCTCCTGGAACGCGCGGCTGGTCGGCGTCGCCCCGGACAACGACCTGGCCGTCCTGCAGATCGACGCCGCAGCCGACAAGCTGAAGCCACTGCCGGTTGGCTCCTCGACCGACCTGGAGGTTGGACAGACGGTGTACGCCATCGGCAACCCGTTCGGTCAAAGTCTGACGTTCACGCACGGGATCGTCAGTGCTCTTGATCGCGAGATTCATTCGGTGACCGACCGCCCGATCACCGGGGTCATTCAGACGGACGCCTCGCTCAACCCCGGCAACTCGGGCGGCCCGCTTCTGGACCGGGAAGGCCGGCTCATCGGCGTGAACACGGCGATCACGTCGCCGAGCGGAGGGAACGTCGGTATCGGCTATGCGATCCCGGTGGACACGGTGAACCAGGTCGTCACGCAGTTGATCCGGACCGGACGGACCGCGAGGCCGTCGCTGGGAATTGTCGCCCTCCGCGAGGAGGACACGCGGACTCTGGGGCATCAGAAGGGGGTGATGATCGCGGAGGTCAAACCGAACAGCGCCGCGGCCAAGGCGGGCCTTCGCGGGTTTCACGTGGACGAGGAGAGCGGCCAGCAAACTCCCGGTGATGTGATCATCGCGGTCAACGGCGACCCGGTGGACACGATGACCGAGTTCGCCTCGGCCATGTCGAAGGTCAAGGTGGGACAAACGATTACCTTGACCATCGTGCGCTCGGGGCAGACGCGCGACGTCAAGGTGACGCTGGAAGGGATCTAGTGGTCGTGTACGCTATTTCTTCGGCGGCGGCGCCTGACCGCCGAGTTTCTCGAAGTACTCCTTCACCATGTCCTGCGCGGCTCGCGGCAGTTTCTGGACTTCGGCCGCTTCGGGGGCCTCCTGAACGGCCTGGCGGATGTCGCCGGCCATCTCGACGCTCGACGCCTTCTTGAATGCCGGGCCGGTCGTCGCGCCGCCGTAACGTTTGCGGCCAGTCGGGTCGAAGAATCCGCGAACCCGCTGCTCGTCGCCGGGCTTGGTCACTGCGTCCTTGTTCTCGGGCCGCCGACCGGTCGCGCCTTCGGCGTAGCCGGTCGCGTCGTCCTGGTCGCCGCCCTCGCGCTTGTCCTTGCCCTGTCCCTGGCACGACTTACAGCCGTCCTTCTTCATCTGCTTCAGGTTCTGCAGATGCTCCTCGATGTCTTCCAGGTCCTTCAGCTCGTCATCGATCTCGCCGAGCTGCTTGGAGACCTGGCCGAGTTGGTCTGACAGGCCGTCGAAGTCCTTCTGATCCAGGCACTGCTTGCAACCCTTGAGCGCCTTGGCCAGCTCCTGCATCTCCTTGGTCATTTGCTGTTCGTTTTCGAGATTCTTCAGTTCCCGCTCCAGGCTGTCGGCGTCGCGGTTCTCGCGCTTGGCCTTTTCGATCAGGTCCTTGAGCTTCTTTTTCTTGTCCTCCTGCTCCTTGGTCAGTCGATCGACCTTCTTTTCCATGTCCTCGAGTTGTTTCTTGAGCTGTTCCTGATCCTTGGGATCCAGCTTCTTCTCGTGCGCCTTCTTCTGGAGGCGATCGACTTCGTCCTTGGCCTTCTTGAGGTCCCCCTTGGACATGGCCTCCTCGAACTGCTTGCCGGGGCCGTCGTGACGGGCCTCGCCCTGGTCGAGCTCGGTGAGCTTTTCCATCTGTTCCTGAAGGCGCTGGAACTTCTCCGTCATCTCGCGCTCGCGCTTCTTCAGCTTTTCCTCGGCGGACGCAACGCGCTCCTGTCGATCGCGAATTTGCTCGGGCTTGTCCTTCTCCGGACCATCGGGCTTGTTGTGCTCGGCATAGAGTTTCTCCAGCTCGGCCTCCAGCTGCCGGAGCTCCTCCGACTTGTTCGGGCGCTCGGCCGGCGGTTTGATGAACGTGCGCGGAATCGCCGGCTTGGGTATGTCGTGCTTCTCGTCCAACTTGGCCTGGTCGTCGTCCGTTTTGGAGCCTCCCCCCGCAAGATTGGTCAGGACGGACGGCGGGTAAAGAGCGAGGATGGCGATCGCCGCGGCCTGTGCTGGAAGGAACAGCGCCCGCCAGCCGACTCGGACTGGGAATTGCCCCTTCACGGCAACCTTGTCCAGTTTCTCGTTCGCGTCGGCGAGCAGGGCCTGGCCGGCCGGCGAGGCTTGATCGTGGGGGGTCAGACTGACCGCAGTAGTGACGCGTTCCTTCAGGTCGAATCGCTGGTCGATCGCCAGGGCGGCCGACAATGGTGTCGGAGCGCGGCGCAGGGCCGCCCACACGGCGACCGCGGTGCCTAGTCCGGCAGCGCCGCCGAGGACTGCCCACTTCAGCCAGGCGGGTGATCCCGGCACCGAGACGGGTTCAAGCACGAACCACAAGACACCAACGGCGAGCGCGCATCCCCACGCCAATCCGACTCGATTCAGCAGACTTTGGACAAACAGCCGCGTGCGGGCCTGCCGGATGCGGGATTCGAGCGGCGTGGGTTGGGGCCGGGCCATAAGCGCATCCTGGGCGGCGATAATGGTTCATTCGCTATTATCGTCTGCCGATTCAATGAAGCCAACCGGAAAGGCAATCCGCGTGTAACGCCTCGCGACTTGCCTAGCCTCTTGACGGCGCGGCCGGCAGACGGCAGACTTTGCCGAAAATGCGACCGGCGGTCCCCCGGGGAGGGACTTTGCTCTATATCATAGTGGAAGTTTCGGCCGGACCTGACCCCACGAACAATCGCACACCGGGCGGCTTCTCGTCTCCCTCGCCCGCTGCCCCGGATTCGGGTTAGTCCGTCGAACCTCCCCGTCGCGTTCGGTCGGACGCCCGACCCCGACAGACAGGTGGGCAGATGCCAGCTCCCACGTCGGTGGATGAGTTCGTTGACCTCATTAGGAAGAGCTCCGTCCTTGAGGAGCCTCGTCTGTCGGCGTACGTCCAAAAGTTGAAGGCCGACCCGAATACCCCGAAGGAAATGAGCGGCATCGCCGGGCTGTTCGTCCGCGACGGACTGTTGACCTACTTTCAGGCCGAACAATTCCTGCAAGGCAAGTGGAAGCGGTTCACGATCGGCAAATACAAGGTGCTCGAGCGATTGGGCTCCGGCGGCATGGGGCAGGTGTTCTTGTGTGAGCACAAGCTCATGCGGCGGCGCGTGGCCGTCAAGGTGCTGCCGACGGCCAAGGCGAGCGACCCGTCGAGCCTGGAACGGTTCTACCGAGAGGCCAAGGCCATCGCGGCGCTCGACCACCAGAACATCGTCCGGGCGTACGACATCGACCAGGACGACAACCTGCACTTCCTGGTGATGGAGTACGTGGACGGGTCCAGCCTGCAGGATATCATCCGCAAGACCGGGCCGATGAACATCACCCGGGCGTGCCACTACATCTACTGGTCGGCGGTCGGACTACAACACGCGCACGCGGCCGGACTGATCCACCGGGACATCAAGCCGGGCAATATCCTCGTTGATCGCCAGGGTGTGGTGAAGATCCTGGACCTGGGCCTCGCCCGGTTCTTCAACGACGACCAGGATCTGCTAACCAAGAAGTACGACGAAACCGTGCTCGGAACGGCCGACTACCTGGCCCCAGAACAGGCCATCGATAGTCACACGGTGGATGGCCGAGCGGACATCTACTCGCTCGGGGCCACCTTCTACTTTCTGCTAACCGGGAATCCTCCCTTCGCCGAAGGGACGGTAGCGCAGAAACTCCTCTGGCACCAAAATCGGACGCCGAAGCCGGTGCGAGAAACGCGGGCCGAGGTGCCAGCGGACGTGGCCGCGGTCCTGGGCAGGATGATGGCCAAGAAGCCGGAAGACCGGTATCAGACTCCGGCTCATCTGGCGGAGGCGCTGCTCAAGTTCACGCAGACGCCGATCCCGCCGCCGCCGGATATCGAGATGCCGCAACTCTCCGTTGCGGCCCAGGGGACGGCCAGTGGGCCGGCGACGGTATCAGCGGCGCCGAGAACGATCGCGACTCCGCGCACGCCTGCGCCGATCCACGGTCCGAGAGCGCCCTCGACCGGCGGTGTGCCACCGCCGCCGGCTCCTCCGCCACCGCCTGCGGTGACGCCCACCAAGCCTCAGGGCGCCGGCGTGGCCGTGGCCGACGCCGAGACGCGTCGCAACAAGCCCGCACCGGTCGTCGAGCCAATCCCGGATTCCCTCCCCGGGGCTTCGCCGTGGGAAGCAATCAGTGCCGACACGGCAAACGCGGCGCGGGCTGACACCGACCGCAAGAGGCGCGATGGTCGATCGAGCCGCAAATACCGACCAACTCCGCCGGAACCGAAACTTGGCGGCAAGGGCGGGGCGAAGTCCGGCCGAGGCAAGCCGCGGCGGCCATTCCCGTTGGGACTGGTCCTGGCCATCGCAGCCGGGGTCTTCCTCATCATTGCCGGAGCCGTGGCCACGTACTGGTTCGGTTTCCGCGACAAGAAGACTGGACAAATTCCGCCCGGCGGCGAACCGCGCACGCTCGTCCTCACCAAGAACGCCGCGGGCCCCTTGCAGTACACATCGACTCAAAAGGCGCTCGCCGACTTTCGAACCGGTGACCGGATCGAAATCCAGGATCCCGTTTGGGAGGAAGACCTAGTCCTTTCGCGGATCAAAGGGCTGGTCTTGACTGCACCCGTAGGCAAGCACGTGGTCTGGCGGTCGCCGCCCGGCCGGGCATCGCCGCAACTCCTGTCACTGCACGGCATCGACGGGGGACGCATTGCGGGAATCACCTTTCAGGCCGAAGGCCGCGACCACGCCATCCGAATCGCCGGCAACTGCCCGGGCCTCGTCATCGAAGACGTTGAGTGCCTGGACGCAACGTCAGCCCCACTGGTGATCCACGATTGCACGGGCGAACGCGACCGGCCGGTTGTCATCCGGCGCACGCGGCTCGCCAACCCGGGCGGCAAGGAATCCCGCGCCGGAGTCTTGTTCACCTCCGATCAACCCGCCAAAGTGGCCAACGCACCGGGCTACTCGAATGTCCAGATCGCCAACTGCGTGATCGAAGGACCGTATCGGGACGGGGCGTTCGACTTCGCCGGGACGGCGCTGGGTGTGGAGATTCGCAATTGCCGCGTGTGGAAGGCGGGTAGCGGTGTTCACTTCGGCAAGGCCACCGCCAGCACGTGGCGTGTCGACATCGTCGGCAATACCTTTCACACGCTGAGCCGCGCCGGGATTCTGATCGAGGACGCGGTGGCGATGAAGCGACTGGAAAACCAGATCACGTTCCGGCAGAACTACTTCCTGAATCTCCCCGAGGTCTCGCAAGTCGTTGGCGACCTCAACAATGCCAAGTTCCTCACCGCCGAAGGAAACTTCCGCAAGAGCGGGACACCCCCTGGGTCGCCACTCACTCCGACGGATGAGATCAACGTCGATCTGCCGACTGACCCGAACGACCGCATTCACTTCCTTGCCTACGACCGAAGCAGTCGACTCTTCACGGCCTTCAAAGACAAGCCGGTCGGCGCACCGCCGGAATGACGTCGGCCCGTTGCCAAACCGCCGCATCTCTACGACACGTCTATAACTCTCTGCATGGACCTTTCCGTAGTTGGCATTGACCTGGGCACGACGTTCACCCTGGCTGCCTACGTCCGAGACGGCAAGCCCGTCGTCGTTCGCGACGCGACTGGCAGCGCCCTGGTTCCGAGCGTGATCAGCTTTCATCCGGACGGCACCGTACTCGTCGGCACGGCGGCCCGCGAGCGGGCCCTGAGCGATCCGGAGCACACAATCTTCAGCGTCAAGCGGCTCATGGGCCGCACGCTGGCCGAGTTACAGAAAGAACTGAAGCTCATCCCGCACCAGATCGCGGAGCGCGATGCCGGCGGCGGCCGCAAGGTCCTGACCGTCCGCATTGGCGACCGCGAACACACGCCGGAAGAACTGTCGGCCATGATCCTCCGCGAAGTGCGGAAACTGGCGGGCAATCCGACCCGGGCGGTCATCACGGTGCCCGCATACTTCGACGACAGCCAACGCCAGGCGACCCGCGACGCCGGCCGGATCGCGGGGCTCGACGTGCTCAGGATCGTCAACGAGCCGACCGCCGCCGCCCTGGCCTACGGCCTGGACCAGCGCAAGGCCGGCACGGTCGCGGTCTATGACCTCGGCGGCGGGACGTTCGATTGCTCGATCCTGAGCATCGCCGACGGCGTATTTAAGGTGCTCAGCACACACGGAGACACGTACCTGGGCGGGGACGACTTCGACCGCGCCCTCATGCAGGTGGCCGCCGGCGAGATGGGCATCAACCTGGAAGGCAGGAAGGACCCGCAGCTACTACAAGCCCTGCGCGACCAGGCGGAGCGCGTGAAGATTGCTCTCTCGTCGGCGGAGAAGACGGAATTCGTGCTCGGGAACTACCGGCGCACGTTCACGCGGGCCGAACTTGAAGCGCTCCTCGCCCCGTTCATCGACCGATCCCTGGAGAACTCGCGCCGGGCCGTGAAGGACGCCGACCTGCGGGCCGACCGGATCGACGAGGTCGTTCTCGTCGGCGGCTCGACGCGCATCCCCTACGTCCGCCGGCGCGTAGCCGAGTTCTTTGGCCGCCCACCGCACACCGAATTGAATCCGGACGAAGTCGTTGCCCTCGGCGCGGCGCTGCAGGCCGACATCCTGACCGGCGGCCGCCGGCACATGCTCCTGTTGGACGTCATCCCCCTGTCCCTGGGGATCGAAACACTCGGCGGCGTCGTGGACAAGGTGATCCATCGGAACACCACCGTGCCCGCCCGCGTGACCACCCGCTACAGCACCTCGGCGGACGGGCAAACGGCCATCCTGATCAACATCTACCAGGGCGAACGCGAACTGACCAAGGACTGCAAAATGCTCGGCACGTTCCAGCTGTCCGGCATTCCCCCGATGCCGGCCGGACTGCCGCAGGTGGATGTGACGTTCCTGGTCAATGAGAACGGCATGCTTACGGTCAGCGCCCGGGAACAGCGCAGCGGGCAGCAGGCCAGCGTGACCGTCCAGGCCGCCCATGGGTTAACGCCCGATGAGGTCGACCGCTTGGTTCTCGAGAGCGTCGAGCACGCCCATGCGGACTTCGCGACGCGGCAGCTCGTCGAGTTTCGCAACAAAGCGGAGTCCGACCTGCGGCATACGGCGAAGATGCTCGAGGAGGCGGGCGATCGGCTGACGGCCGAACAGGGGCGAGGAATTGAATCGGCAATGAGTGCGGTCCAGTCCTCGGTGTCGGCGAACGACGTGGACGCGCTCCGCCGCTCGCTCGACCAACTTCGCGACGCGACGGCCCCGCTGGCCGAAGAGGTCATGAACGCCGTGGTCCGTGGGGTGCTGACCGGGCGGAGCGACGCAGACCTGAAGGCGGGACAATTATGACGATCCGCCCGATCGTTCCAGGGGGCAACGCAGTAGCACACTCCCCGGCGCCCGCGGCAGGAGTCTCGTAACGCTCCTCCGGGAGTTATAATGCCGTATCATTCCAGACGAGCTTCGCATGGTGGCCGTCACGCGGACGGAGGATTGACCGATGACCTGGACTGATTCGCGTGATATTGGAGAGGCACTGTTCGCGCGCTTCCGCGGCCTGAACCCCCTCACCGTTCGCTTCACCGACTTGCACAAGTGGGTGCTCGAAATCAAGGGGTTCAAGGGCAAGCCGCCGGAGTCGAACGAGAAGCTGCTCGAGGCCATCCAGATGGCCTGGTTCGACGAGTGGCGCGATGAATATGGCACGGAAACGCCCAGTTGGTCCGGTTGACTGGCGGTTCGCTCAGTCCTCGGCTCGCTCGGCCCCGAGTGTGAAGTAGAATGTCGCTCCCTTCCCGATCGTCCCCTCCGCCCAGGCCCGACCGCCGTGCCGGCTGACCACGCGGAGGACGGTTGCCAGGCCAATTCCGTGTCCCTCGAACTCGTCCGCGCGGTGCAGCCGCTGGAACGGCTTGAACAGCTTGGCCGCGTACGTCGGGTCGAACCCGGCGCCGTTGTCCTCGACGTAGTAGACTCGTTCCTCGTCGCGTTCGGTCATCCCGAACTCGATCCGCGCGCCGGCCCTTCGGCTGGTATATTTCCAGGCGTTGTTCAGCAGGTTGTCCATGACGACGCGCAGCAGGTTCGGATCGCCAACGGCGCGGATGCCCGGTTCAATCACGACCTCGACGGTACGCTCCGGCTGCTGCGCGTGCATTGAGTCGATCAGGCGCCGAGCCACGTCACTCAGGTCCACCGAGGCGGGGCGGAGTTCGCCACGCGAGACGCGCGACAGGTTGAGCAGGTCGTCGATCAGGTCCCCCATCCGCTGGCTCGCGGCGCGCACCCGGTCCAGATAGTCGCGCCCACCGTCGTCCAGAACGTGGCTGTAGTCTTCCAACAATGCCTTGCTGAACCCGTCGATCGATCGGAGGGGGGCCCGCAAGTCGTGCGAGACGGAGTAAGCGAATGACTCCAGCTCCTGGTTCGCCAGAGCGAGCTGGACCGTTCGCTCGGCCACCCTTCGTTCCAGTTCGGCGTTGAGCCGGCGGACTTCCGCCTCGGCCTTGAGCGGGTGGGTCAGGTCGAGACTGGCCCACAACACCGCGGCATCTCCGTCCAGGTCGATGACGCTGGCCGACGCGATCCCGTGCATTTCCCCACCGCCGGGCAGGTCAGCAATGAACTCGATGTCGCGAACACTTTTCTCCGATTCCAACCGGCGATAAAGGTCCGCCGTGTCGTGGCGGAATCGGTATCCGATTTCCGCGGCCGTGCGACCGACCGCGGCCTCGCGCGACACCCCAACGACCTGCACCCAGCGATCGTTCACGTCCAGATACTTGTGATCGGACAGGCGGGTGACGCTCATCAGAGCGGGGCTGTCGTAAAAGGCTTGAGCGAATCGGCGCTCGCTGGCCCGAAGCGCGGCCTCGGCACGAGCATGTGCGACTGCCTTCGATTGATCATCGCTCATGGCAAGAGCCGGACTGTTCCGACGGAGGTACTACCAATCTAGACCACGTGGAACCGAATTGGTCTCAGGCCGCCAAATCGACTGCGCGCGTGGCGGCCTGAGACGTCGTGGCGGCGCGCCAGCAGCGATCCCAGGCTGGCAGATCAACCGACGAGTTGCTGGACCGGCTTGCCCTCCGGGCACAATTCCACCGGCCGGCCGTCCTGTGATTTGTACCAGGTATGCAGCGGGACCCCGAGGCAGTGGTAGATCGTCGCCGCCAGGTCCTGCGGGCTGACCGGGCTGTCGGTGACGAACTCCGCGAGGTCATTGGTCCGGCCGACCTCCTGGCCCGGCTTGATGCCGCCGCCCGCCATGCACGCGACCCCGGCTGTCGACCAGTGATCGCGGCCCGCGGAGGGATTGACTTTCGGCGTTCGCCCGAAGTCGCCAAACCAGACCACCAACGTGCTGTCGAGCATTCCCCGGACCTTGAGGTCCTCCAGCAGGGCGGAGAACCCGGCATCGACCCGCGGCAGCAGCCGTTCCTTCAGGCTCTTGAAGTTGGCCGTGTGCGTGTCCCAGCCGCCGTCGGTGACGGTGACAAACCGCACCCCGGCCTCGATCAGCCGGCGGGCCAGCAGACAGTTCTGGCCGAACTGGGTGCGACCGTAGCGGTCGCGCGTCCGGTCGCTCTCGCCCGCAATGTCGAACGCCCGCTTCGCCTGCGGCGAGGTGATGATTCCGTGCGCCTTCTCGTAGAACACGTCGCGGGCCTTGACCGGTGTGGCGCTCCCCTCGACGGCCTTTTGGTATTTTTCGAGGTCGGTCAGCATGGCGTAGCGGCGGTCGAGCCGGGCGCGGGCCGCGTCACTTTCAACGTTGAGGTCACGCACCCGGAAGTTGGCTGCGTTCGGGTCCTCCGCGACCTCGAAGGCGTTGAACTCATCGCCCAGAAAACCCGCGATACCGCCGTTGAACCGCCGGTCGATGTAGCGCCCGAGCTGGACAAACGGCAGCATGCCGTCCTTGTATCCGCGCTCCTTCGAAACCACCGACCCAAAGCACGGGAAGGGCAGCGAGACGTTGAACTTGTGCCCGGTCATCATCAGATGGTCCGCGACGCCGTGGCTCCCGTTTTTGGGATCGTGCCCGCGGATGATGCTGAAGTCGGTGGTCATTCGGGCCAGTCGCGGCAGGTGTTCGACGAATCGGATCCCGGGCAGCGTGGTCGGGATGGTCGAGAACTCACCGCGGATTTCGACCGGCGCGTCCGGCTTCGGGTCAAAGCTATCGATGTGGCTCGGCCCGCCCTGCATCCACATCAGGATGCAGTTGACCTCCTTGCGGTCCCCGGCGGGCACGGTTTCACGGGCGCGCAGGTACGCCGGCAGCGCGAGACCAAAGGTCGTCAGGCCGCCAATGCCGAGAAACGATCGGCGTGAGAGCCCGGAGCAGTCCGCGGCACGGCCGAAGAACAAGTCGAGCATGAGATTCGACCCCGAAGGGTGAAGGAAGGCGGGAAGTTTTGGCGGGTATTAGATTTATCGACCGGAATCGTGCCCCTGTCAACCCAAAACTGGTCCCGGTCCCGCGACCTCATAGCAGCCGAATTCTCGTGACCGCGATTCGTCCGCCGAAGCAGATATCGACGTCGGCCCCCGCGGTGCGATTTCGCTGGTGGTAATCGCCGTCGTAGTGCATCCCCTCGACCTCATGTCGATAGCTCAGCGGCAGCGGATGGGGATCGAGCGGGCAGAAGACGATCTCCGGATCCGGGTCGCCAGGACTCAGGTGCGGCAGG
>AR_comb_assmDRAFT_10117129_pt1 | contig 13097 bp, 8 predicted proteins | sample ArasoioldDNA_FD_10543 | JGI IMG/M metagenome (IMG submission 10543) | reverse complement strand
GCGCGTAAGGATAGCGGCGTAGATTCCAACGGTGAAAACGCTGGTCGCCGCCAGAAAGTTTTCGGTATTCAGCTTGTCCTGGATGAGGAACATCATCGCCAGGGCAAAGCTCAAAGCGCAGGCGGCGTAGGCCAGCATGGCCAGCGTGACGTGCACGTGCAGCCAGGTCGACTGCAGCGCGGGCACGAGCGGGCGAACTTCGCTGCGCAACAGCTGCATCAGCACCACTCCGACGATGGCTACCGGCATGGTGACCGTGCCGATTACCTTTACGGCGTAGCGCTTTTCGGCAATCAGGGTGAGCGCGGCCAACGTCCATACGAAACTCAGCAGCATTTCGTAAAGGCTGGCGAATGGGGGATGGCCGGCCTCGTACCAGCGGTGCGCCACCGCTGCCGTATTAGCGATGAGGCCGGCCCATGTGGCCAGAGACGCAAACTTGATGTAAGACTCCGTTCCGGTGACTCCGAAGCCCAGATACAACGCACCTGCCCCCCCGTACAAAACGAGCGCGGCATACAGCAGGTTGGCTTCACTCAGAATGTCTCCGCTCTTGACGACATTCAGAAACGCAATGAACAGCAGGAAGGAGATGCTCAATCCCACCATGACCACCAAAGTCATTCCGGTCGCGGGATGCTGTTCGACTCTTGCTCGGGCCATAGACTAGGTTCCTTTCCTTGGATAATCTTTTCGATCAGCCGGAACTCACCTTCCGGCTGTCGTGGTTATCGGGAGTGACGCGGCTGGCTTTTCTGCGGCCTCCTCGAATTTGGGTTTCAGTTCTTTCTCAATCTGCTCGACCAATCGTTTGAACGTTTGCTCGAAGGCGTCGCGGTTGCGGTTTGCCGACCCTCCGATCCAGAGCGCCAAGTTGCCGCTGGCATCTTGCACGGGAACCACCCAGAAGCGCACGTGGACGACGTAGAAAACGAATGTCAGGCCGATCGCCATCAGCACAACCCCAGTCCACACCGCCCACTGGCCGGGTTCGTGCGAGACTTCCAGGCCCGTGAAGACGCCTGTCTTCAAGTCTTTCGGTTCCAAGTTATAAGGGGAGGATGCATTCTCGGCCACGCCGGGAATTTCCGGTAGCCAGAAGTTCACAACTCTCTCGTTCTTCTCCGAAGTGATGATCAGGTGCACTGCGGGATTGACGACATCATTGCTGCGAGCATAAACGTGGCCATCCTGCACGACGAAGTCGGGGATGAACTCCGCGACCTGAATTTTCGTGTCGGCGTCCAGGGAGACAATCTGATTCTGACCTAGAGAAATTTCCTGTGGCTGGCCGGCGCCGTTCTTCGGAACTGCATTGAGGACGAGACGATCGAGTTTGCCGGTGCGTCCATAACTGGCCTGATAGAGACGCACTCCTTGATAAACCAAAGGATCGTTGACCACAATCTCTTTGCTCGAGGTCTCCCGTCCGTCCTGCACTACCGCCAGCTTTGACCACCAGCGTTTGGGAGTTCCGTCGGTATAAGTTTCCTCGCCCGCGCCGTCGCAGCGGATGGAGAAGGGCAGCGTGCGTGTCGCACCGTTCTTCATCTCGACCTGATTGCCGGCCGCGCCAGGGGTCAGCATCATGAAGCCACGCCAGCCGTAGAGTCCGTCAACGATAGTGCCGAGGAAGATCAGCAGCAGGCTGGTGTGGACGATGTAGACCGCCATCTCGGAAATGCGGTTGCGTTCGGCGAACAGAGAGAAGCGATCGGGACGCACGATGCGCTCCGATTTCAGGTGCATCTGACGGAAGGCGCGTTCGGCGGCGCCCAGCCCTTGCTCATCATCGGTGATGGCCAGGTGCGCTTGGATCGGGTGAGCTTTGCGGAAGCGCTCGTCGGGACTTTTATACGGACGCGCGAAATAACGCCAGGCGTTGGGGAAGCGCTGGACCGAGGCAGCGATGATACTGAGGCTCACCAACAGCATGAGGCCCACGAACCAGCGCGTGTGATAGACGTCGGTAAGGCCCGTGGTATCGAGGAAGCGCAGCATGGCCGGGGAGTAGGCGTGCGCCATGTCGTCGGATTCGGTCATCGGCCGCTGCAAAATGACGGTGCCAGCGGCGGAGAAGATAACAACCAGGATGATCAGCACGACGCCGGTTTTGATCGAACTCAGAGTCTTCCAGATACTGCGGGCCGCGGAGCCAAGTGAAGGAGCCATGACGTTCTTCTTCCTCACTTGGTTGCGATGCACGTACTGCTCCAACCCGAAAAAATTCCCTCAAACATTTCTCCGTCAAGGAGTTGGAGCCAAATGCGCCGATTTCAGCGTGGTCACGAATGAGGCATAACACTCAGCTTCAGCCAGAACCGCCTGCGATTTCACCCAGTGCAAAACCTTGTGATTTCAGTCACAAAACACAGGTTAGATCGTGCGCGATTTCACCAGTCCCGGTGTGGGAGAAGGCCCATTTCCCTCGGAGAATGGGACTTGTGGAAAATCGCCACACTCGAACCGAGATAGCCGAACTCGTTTTGTTCTAGATAGTTGCAGTTCTAATCATTTTTCCTCGCTCCTGGCAGAAATACGGGCACGGTCGTGCAAATCACAGGGTGGCATGGACCACGAGCTACCAGGTCGAAGCGCAACGTCATCCGCAAGCCGCGATCGAGCCCTCCCCAACTTCCTGCGGATCGCCTGCCTGCTGGTTCTGGCTGTGTCCCCCGCTTTGGCAAAGACTCACCCGGTTCCCCTCGAAAAGAACGTGGACTCGGCGAAGTGCCTGGAGTGCCACGAAGACAAGAGCAAAGGGAAAGCGGTCCACTCGGCGATCGCGACCGGGTGTTTGAGCTGCCACGAAGTCAGGGTCAGCCGCGACGTCACCCGGGTCAAGCTGATCACCTCGACGACCCAGGCGCTCTGCCTCAGCTGCCACGACGAGAAGAAGGTGCAGGCTGGGCAGACGATCCATTCTCCGGCGGTACGCGATTGTGTGAAGTGCCATGATCCGCATCAGTCGGACAATCCCGTTCAACTTGTGAAAGCGACATCCGGCACGACGCGGGAAGAGAACCTCTGCCTGCGCTGCCACAACACTGGGCTGAATGTTCCGAAGGACGGCAGCCGACACGCCGCGCTCGACATGGGCTGCGACACCTGCCACCTGACTCACAAGAACGGCGAGCGGGGAAAGATCGAATTCGAAGCGCACCTGAAGAAAGATGTTCCGGCGCTGTGCGTGGAGTGCCACGACACGAAGGATGCCGGCCTGCAGAAGGCGCATAACAATCAGCCATTCGCGACCGCCAACTGCCTGCAGTGCCACAATCCGCACCAGTCGGCGAAACCGAAGCTGATGCAAACGTTCCTGCACGTCCCGTTCGAGAACAAGATGTGCGAGAGCTGCCATCAGCCTTCGGCGGACGGAAAAGTTGTTCTGACCAACAGCGACTCGCGGGCTCTCTGCCTGACGTGCCACGAGGATCAGGCGAAGAAGATCGAAGCAGCTAAGGTCCAGCATCCTGGCGCGCAGGGCGATTGCGTCGCGTGCCATAACCCGCATGCCGGAAAGTCTCCAGGCTTCCTGCAGCCCGATCCGGTAAAAGCGTGCCTTACCTGCCACAGCGATCAGGCTGAGCAAATGAAGAAAGCAGTGCTGCACCAGCCTGCATTCGATCAGGGTTGCGCGACCTGCCACGAATCGCACGGAGGTGACAATGCCCACCTGCTGCGCGCCGCCACTCCCAACAAGCTCTGCCTGGAGTGCCATGGGCCCGAACCTAATCCGCAGAAGCTGGAGAGCGAGCATCTGCTCACGATCTTCGACGGTAAGGTGAAATTACCCGAAGACTACTTCAAGAAAGTGACCTTGCTGCCGCTGCAGTACGGGCACGGCCACCCGGTCGAGCGGCATCCGGTGATCGACATCGTCGACCCGTCGAATATGAACCATGTGTTGAAACCGATTAATTGCCTCACGTGTCATCAGCCGCACTCGGGCGCCAATCAGGGAATGCTGGTGAAGGATCAGGCGAACGATATGGCGTTCTGCATGACTTGCCACGCAGATATGTCGCAAGGAAAGGGCCGGCAGGCGCAAGGGGCGCCGCCTCAGGGCGCACAACCAGAGGGCGGAAAGACAAAATGAAAACGCCTGCGAGGAAAATTCGGTTTGCCGTAGTTCTGACCGGGTTGCTTTTCTGGCTCAGCGTGGTGACGCCGATCTACGCAGGAAAGAAGAAGAAGGAAGAAGCGGCAAAGCCGAGCACGAATGTTCTCGACAAGATTGATTACTCCAAGCTGGTTTGGCCGAATCCGCCAGCTCCAACCCGCGTCAGGTACCTGAATTATTTCTGCTGCGACAAGTACGCACCTCAGGCAGACAAGAAAAAGAGTTCGTGGATGGACCGCATGGCTGGCGGCGAAACCGAGCAGCAGAGGCAGATGGAAAAGCCGCTGTTCGCGCTGTGGACGCCATACGGATTGGCCGTCGATTCGAAAGGAAGCATTTACATCGCCGACGGAAAAGTCGGAGCGATCTTCATTTTCAACACCGAGACCAAAGAGCTGCAGATGATCAAGCACGGACGGGATGCGCACTTCGGCGACATCATCGGGCTGGCCATCGACGACTCAGATCGGCTGTTCGTCTCGGATACCAAGCTGCACCACATCGTGGTGTTCGATAAGAATCACAAGGTGGAAGGCTCGATTTCGGAAGGCGTGGTCGATCCGGGTGGCATGGCGATCGACAACGAGAACCGATTCCTCTACGTCGCCGATCCGGCGCTCGATCAGGTGCTGGTCTATGACGCGGACAAGCTGACGCTGATCCGGAAGATAGGGACCACGGGCAAGAAGCACACCCTTACGGCGCCGGGCCAATTCTCGGTGCCCACCAATGTGGCGGTCGATGCGGACGGCAATCTCTATGTTACAGACATGTACAACAACCGCGTGGAGATCTTCGACGCGGACGGCAATTTCATTCGCGCATGGGGCAAAGCCGGCGACCGTCCAGGAACGTTCTCGCGGCCGAAGGGAATCGCCATTGACGCGGACGGGCACGTCTGGGTCGCGGATGCCGTAATGGACATCCTGCAGTGCTACACGCCCGAGGGTCAGTTCCTGATGTGGATGGGCGGGCACGGGTTGTTCCCGGGACAGTTCCGGGCACTGGCTGGCCTGTATATCGACAAGAACAACCGGATGTTTGCGTCCGAGCAGTATCCCGGGCGCGTGCAGATGTTTCGCTACTTCACCGACGACGAGGCGCGGGAGCAGATCAAGCAGCGCCATGCGGAAGTGGACAAGAAAAGAGCGCAGGGGAGCAAGCCGGCAGAGGCGGACGCTGCCGCTACTGCGCCGAACACGAATTCCACGGCTACCAAGCCGCAATAAGTTTTGGTCGTTCCGCGGATGGCCAAAACCGGGGCCGGTGCGAATCGGCTCCGGGCAGCAACGCACTAGTGACTAGCTATAGAGGTGGCTGTAACAGCTGTTACAAACAGGAGGTTGTCAGATTTATGAAAAAGCTATTCTTCGTCGTGCTCGTGGTCGTAATCGCTGCCGGGATGGCAGCGGCGCAGACTTATACCTCGGGCTCCGGATTGATCGGTGCTGATATTCTCGGAGCTCACCAGAACGGCGGCCGCGGTTGCGCAGGCTGCCATGCCCCGCACAGCGGTGCTGCGGGCGGTGGCGGCAACGCAGCCACCAATGCAGTACCTTTCAACGATCCTCTGAGCGGTAGCAATGCTTTGTTCGGACAGGATGTGACCCCTTTGTTGGGCCTGTCGATCACGTTTGGCGGCGGCTTCGTAGAAGCTCTGCCCGGCGAAGCGGCCGCTTACAGCACGCAGGAGGACGAACTGCGCCAGATCACCATGTGCCTAGCCTGCCATGACGGCGTTGTGGCAAAGGGCCAGATGATGAACGGCCAGTCGTGGGAGCAGAGAATGAACCTTCTGCCCGCCACCGCATACGGCACCCGTCCAATTCCGACGCTGCTCGGCAACGATAGCGGCAACGGCAACATGTCTGGCTACGGCAACGACCACCCGGTGGGAACGCAAGCCACTCTGGGCAGAGCCCGCGTGTGGACGAACAACGCCACCACCAGCCCGACAACGATCACGGTTGACGCGGTCAACGGCATCACCAACATCGCTCCGAATTCGGCGGCCTATACGAGCTTCGTGGCCAACTACGGCTATCCGTCGCTCGCCGGCAGTCCGTGGGGCTGGGGCGTCTCGATTCCGGAGGGCGACACCAATCCGGCCGATGCATTCCTCACCTGTACCACGTGCCACAACCAGCACGTGATGTACGTCTACCAGGCACCTCGGGGCAAGCAGGCTGGCGCTGCTATCGTCGCTGGCGGAACTTACCCGACTTACTTCTTCATCAACGCACCGTTCAACCCAGGCGCTGGCAACAACAGCCCGACTATGGCCGCGTCGGCAACGCAATTCTGCCGTCAATGCCATTTCGGCGAAGCCAATGAGAACTACGGTGTAACCACTGTGAAGACGCAGTTCTAATTGTGAAACCGGGGGAGGAGATTTCTCTCCCCCGCTTTTTTTCGGGCTGGAAGGGAAGGGGATTGCGATGAGATTTCAAATGGGGCACAGACAAATGGCGATTGGCGCCGGGATGCTGTCGGTGGCATTAAGTTGCGGAGCGCAAGTTGTCGCCTCGCATACTCCGACGCTGGCTTCTCCCGCAGCCGCGATTTCCGGCGCGGCCATGCCCGTTCGGACTCTGCCGCCGGGATCGGGTAATCCGGTCGCGCGGGTGAATGGAGCTGTTCTGACGGATCGCGATCTGATGCGCGAGATCGAAACGATTTTTCCTTACGCGAAGATTCACAACGGCCTTCCAAAGGATATGGAGCCCGAGATGCGCAAGGGCGCTCTCGAAATGATCATCTTCGAAGAATTGCTGTATCAGGATGCGCTGCGGCAGAAGCGGACTGTGGCTCCGGAGCGCTTGAAGAAGGCGGAGGCGGAGTTCCGCAAACAATTCGCCAGCGAGCAGGAATTCAATCAGGTGATGCAGAACGAAGTGCATGGCTCCATGCAGTTGATGCGCGACAAGATTCGCCGCTCTCTGCTGATCGAAGACATGCTGAAGACCGAAGTGGGGGACAGGGCGCGGGTGAGTGAAGCGGCGGCACTGGCCTTCTACAAGGCGAATCCGAAGAAATTTGAGCGTCTGGAGTTGTTCAGTTTCCAGTCGATTTCGATCATTCCACCCCCGAATCCGACTCCTGACATGCAGGAGGAGGCCCACAAGAAGGCGGAGAGCGCGCTGAAACTGGCGAAGGCCACGAAGAGTTACCAGGAGTTCGGGTTGCTGGCGGAAAAGATTTCGGAAGACGACTGGCACGTGAATATGGGCGATCGCAAGGCCGTGGAGAAAGACAAGCTTCCTCCGCCGATCGTAAAAGCGGCGCTGGCGATGAAGCCGGGACAGGTGAGCGATCTCATCCAACTGGGTCCGGCTTACACGTTGTTTCGGCTGAATGCGCATACAGCAGCGGGTATCGCGCCATTCGCAGAGGTGAAGGCGAAGCTGATGACGGATCTGCAGAAGCAGAAGACCGAGCAGCTTAGGGCTGAGCTGAACAAGAAGTTGAGAAAGACAGCAAAGATTGAGGTTCTGTGAATCAACTGGCCAACGCGGCGATACGACGAGTCGCGCGTAGGTTCATGGGGGCAGAAATCAGGTGGGCAATGTGGGCCGTACCAGCAAGAATTCGAGTTGGGTGGTGCGCTCTGGCGGGCATTTTCTTGTTGGCCATGCCTGCGGTGGCGCAAATGCAGGTCGGCGATAATCTCCGCATGAACCTGAATGGCAACCTCGGGTTCAACTATGCAGGAGGAATGAATCAGGGGCAGTCGGATCACTCGATGGGCTTCTCTGGGAATGGCCAGTTGACGGGCAGTTACTACAGCCCCAATTTCCTCAACTTCAACGTAGATCCCTTTTACAACCGTGTGCAGTCGGACTCCGTCTTTGGATCGCTGACGAATACGAGCGGCGTGAGTTCGAATGTGAACCTGTTCAACGGCACGCATTTTCCCGGTTCGTTCTCCTACAACACGGTCTTAAATGGGACCAGTGCTTTCAATGTTCCGGGATCCGATCTTGGCCTGGCGCAGCATACGAATACGCAAACTCTGGGGATTGGCTGGAGTGCTCTGGTACCCGGGCTGCCGACACTTACCGCAAGTTATGCGATGGGGAGAAACACCAACAATATTCTGGGACAATCCGGGGAGAATTCAGAAAAAGATCGGACGTTGACCTTGCTTTCCACCTACAAGTGGGATGGATTCAACATGACAGGGCAGTTCCTGCACCGGAACGTGAATGCGAATTACGGAGAGGTGCTGCAGGTGGGGTCCTTACCGGTGACGAGCAGCAGTTCGAGCGACAGCTATGGCGCCACAGTGCAGCATGCGCTACCGTTGTCGGGAGGCTTTTCGGTTAGCTACAACCATCTGGGCTACGGCTATAACTACGAAGATTCTTACTCCGCCAAGAATTCAGGCTCCACAAGCACTGTGAATGGCAACGCATCATTCCATCCCACGCAGAAGCTGGCGACGAATTTCTTCGCCAACTATAACGACAGCCTTCTGGGCGTGATTCCGCAACCAGTGCTGAATACCGGGACGGCCGTAAATGTTGGCACGGCCGAAACGTTCCACTCTACCGTGACAGGAGCGAATGTCTTCTACCAGATATTCAACTGTTTGGGCGTAAGCTGGGAAGTGAACCATCAGCAGCAGAGTTTCCTGGGGCGGACGTATTCAGCCACGCAATTTGGCGGCAGCGCGAATTTCAACATCGGACGTACGATTCTGAAGGGTCTGTCGTTCTCCGTAGGAGTGGTCGATACCACGCAACAGGCGCAAAATACCGGCCTTGGATTTGTAGGAAACCTGAACTACAACCGCAAGCTGGCGGGATGGGATGTCAGCGGGAATTTTAGTTACTCGCAGAACGTGCAGACCTACATACTGATCTATACAACTTCATCGTACAGCTATCTGGCGAGCATCCGGCGGCGAATCGGAGACCGCAAATACTTTGTGGCGGGATATAGCGGGGCGCATAGCGGGCTCAGCGGTAATTCGGGTACCAGCAGCAGCGCCGAACGGATCTGGACAGGATTCATCTTCCGCGGCAATTCATTTAACGCGTATTACAACAAGTCCGATGGGTTGGCGATTTTTACGCCGAACGGACTAGTGCCGATTCCGCCCACCTTGCCTCCCGGGATCCTTCCGGAGCAGGAATTTACTACGTACAATTCGAAAGGGTGGGGGTTCAGCGCGGGTACGACGCCGACAAAACGGCTTTCACTGAGCTTTGGGTTTGCGAAATCGAACGGCAGCACAATCAACCCTGCGCAAACCGTCTTTGCGAATAACACACTGATGAACGCCGTCATGCAGTACAGAGTGCGAAAGATTTTTGTGAACGGCGGGTATACGCGCCTGCAGCAATCGGTCGGTGTGTCGGGAACGCCCCCCCTGGACGTGACAACTTACTTTATCGGGTTCTCCAGATGGTTCAACTTCTTCTGAGGCTCGCGATGAGACGGACCTTGCACATCGGGGTGCGGGTGGCGTGTATTGGTCTTCTGCTAGTAACTCCGCTCTCGGCCTCGAAGGCGAAGAAGGAGAAACCTGTCGAGCCCCCGCCACCGGACCTTCTGCTGGAAGGCGGACGCAAGCTGCATTTCGAGCGCAGCTTCAGCTCTGAAAAAGAAGTCGAAGGAAAGCGCGGCTTCTTCACCAAACTGGTGGATGTAGTCGCCGGGGAACCGGACCATCCGCATCTGATGCGGCCCTACAGCATCGCTGTGGACTCGCGGGGACGGGCCGTGGTGACTGATCCGGGAGCGAACGGCGTTCACATCTTCGATTTCGAAAATCACAAGTACAAGTTCCTCGAGCGGAGAGACAAGGGCAGAGAATCCATGCATTCTCCGCAGTGCGTTGCGCTCGATGCCCAGGACAACATCTATGTGACCGATTCGGAGGCGGGAAAGATTTTCGTGTTTGAGCCGAACGGGAAGTTCCGGCGCACCATCGGCAGCCTGAAAGGCGGGGAAGGCTACTTCAAGCGGCCGACTGGGATTGCAATCGATTCAGCAGCGCAGCGGATCTACATCACGGACACACTCCGCGACAAGATTTTTGTGATGGACATGAACGGCTCCGTTCTGCAGACGATTGGGAAGAGGGGAAACGGCGATCTCGAGTTCAACCTGCCGACGGAGGTGCTGGTGCGCGATCAGAACCTCTTTGTCGTGGACGCGATGAACTTCCGCGTGCAATTCCTCAGTCGCGCGGGTGAATTCGAGACCGCTGTCGGAAGAGTGGGAGACAGCAGCGGAGCGATGTACCGTCCCAAAGGAATCGGAGTCGACTCCGAGGGGCATCTTTATGTGGTGGATGGCCTGTGGGGTGTGGTGCAGGTGTTCGACCAGCAGGGGAGTTTGCTGTACTACTTCGGGACACGGGGCACGGGAGTTGGGGAATTCCAGCTGCCGGCGGGATTGTTCATCGATCATGACGACCGCATCTTCGTGGTGGATTCCTACAACCGGCGGATCCAGGTATTTCGCTATTTCGGGTTACCGAAGAGAGCGCAGGGAGGACCACAATGAAAAGGTTCTTCCTGACTCTCGCCGTGTGCGCGCTTGGCATGATGTGCCAGGCCCAGATCTCCGGCGACGTGCTGGGGTCACATAACTTGTCCTTGGGCGGATCGTCGCCGGTGAAAGGCGCATTGGATCCTTGTTTGTATTGCCATGTGCCGCACTCCGGAGTGCAGAATCCCAATGGAGCGTTGTGGAGCCAGACTCTCTCCACACAGGTCTACAAGAACTACACCAGCACCACACTGCACAATACGGGCCTGCAGCCGATGCTCGGCGGCGATAGTAGCCTGTGCCTGAGCTGCCATGACGGGACAGTTGCGGTGGGGCAGACGCAGCCTTTCGGGCAGATCCAGATGACCGGCAACATGTATCCGGCGGACAAGTTCGGGAGCGATCTGCAGGGTTCCCATCCGTTCAGCCTGAAGACGCCGCTGGTCGACGCGCCAGACCTGGTGCAGTCGTTGTCTACCAGCCACACCACGGCAGACCCGCTGCATGCCGTCAAGCTGATCAACGACGATGTGGAGTGTACGAGTTGTCACTCTCCGCATGCGCAGATGATCGATACGGTCTCGAAGAACTTCCTGTTGCGGGATAGTTCCAACGGGCAGCTGTGCCTATCTTGCCACGAAGTGAATCCGCGCACGGTCAATGGGCAGAGCAACCCGTTGGCACAGTGGTCGTCAAGCATTCATGCGACTGCGGGGAACGCCATAGCGAATGCGCCGATGCTAGGCAGTTACTCGAATGTGGCGCAGAACGCGTGCCTGTCGTGCCACATGCCCCATAACTCGGCGGCGGGGCCGCGGCTGCTGCGTGGTCCGCAACCGCCCATCGCGAACATGGATTCCTCCACCCAGAACTGCATGACCTGTCACAACGGGGGCACGAACATCTCGCCGGCGATTCCGAACGTATATACGGAGTTCTCCAAGATTGCTCATCCGTATCCGTCCGGGATCAACATGCATGACACGGGAGAGGCCGCGCTGGTCAACAACAACCGGCATGCGACGTGCGTGGATTGCCACAGCCCGCACGCTTCGATGCAGCAGAGCTCATTTTCGTCGCCGCTGCCTCCGGCGATTCGGCCGGGACAGGCCGGATCGGTCGGAATCAGTTCGATGGACGGCACGACGGTGCTAACTCCGGCGGTCAACCAGTTTGAGAACTGTCTCCGTTGTCACGGCAGCAGCACGGGCAAACAGGTGCTGGCGATATTTGGCTACATGCCGGCGCGCGCGATTCCCGGAACTGATCCGCTGAATTTGATTCCGCAGATGACAACCACGGCAACCTCAAGCCACCCCGTGATGCACGACCGCAGCAGCGCGCAGGCCCAGCCAAGTTTGCTACCCAACCTGCTGAACCTGGACGGGAAGACGCCGAGCCGGGTGATTGGAACGCGGATTTATTGCACGGATTGCCACAACTCCGATGACAACCGTGAGTTTGGCGGGACGGGCCCCAACGGTCCGCACGGATCAACGTGGACGCACTTGCTGGAGCGACGTTACGAGTTCGCCCAGGCTCCAGCGCCGGGACAGGCGATCACGAATTTGTACCCGACCCCGGATTTCAGCGTGAACGGCCCATACGCGATGTGCGGCAAATGTCACGATCTGGTGAACCAGGTCAACAACAACACAAGCTGGCCACAGCACTCCCTTCATATCAACGACGGCTTCAGTTGCTCGGTTTGCCACACTTCACACGGGATGCAAGCCGGCACTGCGAATGTCACGGGCGAACGGTTGGTCAATTTCGATGTTAACGTCGTAGCGCCCAACGGAAACCTGCTTTCCTATGATCGGGGCAGCAACACTTGCTCACTGGTGTGCCACAATCACACGCACAGTTCGGCCGCGGCCGCGAAAGGCGTCGTGATGCGGAGTTCCGGGTTGCAACGATAGTGGACCAGCACTCCTGGGGCATTTCGAAGCCGTCCACTAAAGTGTCCGCTTGAATTCATCAGCCAATCCTATTGTCGTGGCGCGACCGGATCGCGAAGTATCAAGGTCGCACGCCCGGCTTGCAGTACGGATCGTCGCCTTGGTTCTCCTGTTTTCCACGGCGGCCATTTATGAGTCAACGCATCTGTCTGCTTTGACACGACCTGAGGTCTGGGTACATCTACGCACGGGGAACTGGATTCTCGATAACCGGGCGATTCCCCACACCGGGCTGTTCTCACAATATTCGAATCTGGCCTGGACTGATTCGAGTTGGCTGTTCGATGCGCTATTGGGAGTTGCTTACAGGCTTTTCGGTTTGCACGCGATTCCGATCTTGCTGATGTTGTTGAAGGCCCTTGTCGCGGCCGGAACATTCCTGCTGGCGTACTCGCGCCGTGGAGACTTCTGGAAGGCTGTTGCGCTGTCAGCCCTGGCGCAGTACGTGCTTTCGGGGCTGCAGCCGTTGCCGTACGTATTTTCCATTCTCTTTTTTGCCATCGAGCTGCGGC
>AR_comb_assmDRAFT_10086690_pt1 | contig 13103 bp, 19 predicted proteins | sample ArasoioldDNA_FD_10543 | JGI IMG/M metagenome (IMG submission 10543) | reverse complement strand
GCGACGTTAACCAATCAGCTGTAAGACCATGGTCCAATATCCAAGGTCGCGCCCGATCTGCTATCGACGTGCGCAGCATGAACAGATCGCGACTCCGCATCGCCGTCGTCGATGACGACGAGTCGGTCCGAAAGGCTCTGAAGCGGCTCCTTCGGGCGGCGAACCTGGATGCGGATACCTTCGCGTCGGGGCGGGAGTTCCTTGACTCGCTCCCGGCGCAGGTTCCGGACTGCATCGTCCTCGATCTCCACATGCCCGGCATGAACGGCCTCGACATCCAACGGCAGCTGGCACGCGGCGCCCTGCGTGTCCCGATCGTGGTCATCACCGGGCATGACGAGCCGCAGACCCGCGCCCAGTGCCTGTCCGCCGGCGCGGCCGCTTATCTCCGCAAACCGCTCGACGACGAGGCGCTTCTCGACGCGATCCATCGGGCCGCCGGCGTTGCCCGTTCATCGACGGCGTAATCTTGGCCCTGTGGTCTCTGGCAGTGTTTCATTCTTATTTTGTTCCCCGCAGTATGACTGCGCCAATGCGGGCGGCCAGTTGGGCGAGCCGGACGTCATCGGACCCAAGTGGAATATCCGCTTTCGCGATCTACGCGAGTGGCACGTCATTGCGGTAAAGTGCCGACGATCTGCGCGAGCAGGTCGAGCACCACGTAGCGGAATTGGAGGAGCTGCTGTGTTGCGAGCATTGCGGGAACCGGGTGAACAACAATCTTCGTCTCTTGAAGCCCCGGCATCACGCGTGAAGGCGGAGCGAAGCACTATCCTGTTGTCCGACGAAGGCGCCTCCGGCAACGCGCCGAATTGAGGTGGCGCTGGGAAATTGTCGGCCGATTCGACACGCCTCACGTCCGATTTAGCGCATTCTCAAGTTGCCGCTTCGTCATTCTTGACCGACCCTCAAGCCCTTTAGCCTTCGCCCGTTCATAAAGTTCGTCTTTGGTTGCGCCGACGTCCCTTCGAGCCCGCGCACGCGCCGCCCTTCGGCCGCGTGCGGTGGTTTGAGTAGCATTTCTCCCACCCATGACGGGTGTGCTTTCGCGCTGACCCCGCGTGCCAACGTGTGATTTGCCCTCAGCTTGCTGCTGGTAGGTCTTGCCCGCCGACTCCTTCTGAGCTGTCCGACCGAAATTTTTTTCGTTCTCCTTAGCGCTCTCATATTTCGAGGCGCCGGCCTCATGAAGGGCGATCGCAATCGCTTGACGGCGATTCTTGACCTTTCCGCCTTTTCCTCCAGGACCGCTCTTGAGCTGGCCATGTTCGTACTCGTGCATGACTCGACCGATTGTCTTTCGCTGTCGAGGTGAGGTCTTCGGCATGTGGGATCTCCGGTTTTCCAACCGTTAACGCCATTGCCCCGTTTCAGGTTCCTCGATCGAGCGCTGTTCCAGCCGCATGCCGTAGTGGGTGCTTGTGGCGCGCTGGGCTTTGCTCGCAAGGCCAAGGTGGTTGAAGCAGGTCAGCCTCCGGATTGATTGCCCGCATTCCGTTAGTTGGCCCACCGGCAGTTGAAAGGGAAGACCGACAGCGGCTATCGCCGACACCTATTTGATGCCGGATCGCAGGAAAGCCCGCGGAGACGCGGGCAGCGGCACTACTGCCAGCGCCGCTGTGTCCCCCGAGCAATTTTAACGCAGCTGCGGGAACGGACCTCGGTAGTTAGCGTTGAATCGGCGTGAAGCCCGATCTGGCATTGCTCGAGAACCTTATTGAGGTCGCGCGCCGGAACATAGCGCACCAGGAACAATTCGTGTTGCGCCTCCATGCCCAAGGCCAGGCCGATCTTGCCGAGATGGCCCAGGAGCACCTCGAGAAGATTGTTGGTGATTTGGAGGGTCTGCGGGAATTGCGGCGGCGTGTACTAAGCGATCTGCGGCATCCACGAGCATCGTCCCGCCAATCTGCAGAAGAGACGCAACCAAAGCAGCGATATGGCTCATGATGACGTCGCAATTGCCAAGCGGGCGGGCTTTCGTGTGTCTCGACTCACGCTAGTTGAAGAGGTGAAATTGCGCCCGCGTTGGTCTTCACGGCGGCTCGCTATTGGTCAAGCTGCTACATCACGGGTGAAGCGCCGTGGGTTGAACCGGTACGAGCGTCAATTCCCCAGGCCCGACCGATGACACGCACGGTGCCGCGGCGGGGGATGCCCAGTCCCCGTCTTACAAGGGCGGAATTCCAAAACCGGTTCTTGCAGCAGTTCACCGATTCCGCTTTTTCACCGCTTGCTGCGGATCTCGAACGAGTCGAAGCGGCCGCCTGGGAGGCATACGCAGACTCTCGAAAGAGTCCCCGCACGCAGCCGGCTGGCGACGAGTATGCCGATCCCACCTACGATTTGTCGATAGATTGGCTGGAGACGCGCGCCGCCATCCGCAAGGCGCAGAGGCGCCAGCAGGATCCCCACTCACCCACGCGTGTGCTGCTGATCAACGGTTCGTCGCGCACCGAGCATACTTGCCCGGGTGAGATGTCGAAATCCTATCGGATCGTCGAGATCGCGCGCGACGCGTTGGCACAGTCCGGCGGTCTCGACGTCGATATCCTCGATCTCAGCCGGATCACTTCGGAATACGGCCGCAATATCCACCCGTGCAAAGCATGTTTTTCGACGTCCCCCGCACTCTGCCATTGGCCGTGCTCTTGTTATCCCAATTATGCGCTTGGTCAGACGCATGACTGGATGAATGAGATCTATCCGCGGTGGGTGGCCGCGCACGGCATCATGATTGTGACGCCGGTCAACTGGTATCAGGTCTCCTCCCCTCTAAAGCTGATGATGGATCGGTTGGTGTGCGCCGACGGTGGCAATCCTGACCCGACGAGAACGCAGGGCAAGAATGCGATGCGCGCACAGGAGCTCGAGCTCGAAGGCTGGTCCTATCCACGCCATCTCGCAGGCCGAGTATTTTCCGTCGTCGTCCACGGTGATGCGGAGGGCGCAGAGAACGTCCGTCGCAGCATTGCCGACTGGCTTGTCTCGATGCAACTGCTGCCGGCCGGACCCAAGGCCGAGCTGGACCGCTACATCGGATATTGGAAGCCGTACGCCACCAGCCATACCGAACTCGATGCCGATCTCGCCTTTCATCAAGAAATTCGTAACGCCGCCCTCGCCCTGTGCCAGGCGATCCAGGCGAACCGTGCAGGCCGTTTCAACGCGCCCGGCAATGATCTTCCAGAGCCGCGTCAGAAATAGCAAAAAACACGAATCGCCAGAGGAGAAACGAGATGGCAAGCACGAGACAAAAGCGGAAAGTGAAAAAGGTAATGGCCGAGCACAAGCGCGGCACCTTGAAAAGCGGTTCGGGTAAGAAGGTCAAGAGCCGAAAGCAGGCGATCGCGATTGCAATGTCCGAGTCTGGCCAGAGCCGTGCGAAAAAGAAGTAGTCATCGGTGTTTCGGACTGCCCCTCGAAGTGGCGCAACTCACACTCGGACCAGGCAGTTGGTATTTGCCGAGCGGGTGCCACTGATCGAGTCGGTGAAAGGAGAGCGGTGTCTACCGATCCGCAACGAAATGAAGGTTTGAGGCAGCCGAATCAACGGTCTGGTTCGCCACAGGCAAGCCAGGCGAAGCCTGAAAGCTTGGAGGACCAAGCAAAGCAGGTCGTTGGAGAAGCCCGTATGGTCCTTCCGGGTATTCAGGCCTTGTTCGGGTTCCAGCTTATCGCCGTCTTCAACCAGCGATACGTCGAGCTATCTCCTAGGGAGCAAGATATGCATCTTGCGGCGTTGGTTCTGATCGGCGTTTCAGTGGCGCTCATCATGACGCCGGCGGCGTACCATCGCCAAGCCGAACCCGGTCAAGTATCACGCTATTTCATCACACTCGCATCGCGGCTGTTGACGTTGGCGATGCTGGTATTAGGGCCAGGCATCTGCCTGGACATCTATATCGTGGCGAGATTGACTCTGATGAATTCGCACGCCAGCGCGGCGATCGCGTGTGGCCTTCTGAGCATTTACCTCGGAGCTTGGTTCGTCTTCCCGCGCTTCAAGATGTGGCGCTGTACGAGCCTGTCTGGATAGCATGGTCGCGTTGGTTGATCTCCCCGCGTTCGGCCTCGACGGAGTCGTCCAAGTCGTCGTCGAATCGCCTCGAGGCGCCGGGATCAAACTCAAATACGAGCCGAGCCTTGGCGCATTTTCCGTAGCGCGCGCGTTGCCGCTGGGTCTCACCTATCCGTTCGACTGGGGTTTCGTGCCCAGCACGCTCGGCGCCGATCAAGATCCAATTGACGCCTTAGTAGTACACGACGTCGGCACTTATCCCGGCGTAGTACTTCCTTGCAGAATCCTCGGTGTGGTCGCACTGTCGCAACGCGGCGGCCATGGAAAGCGCCAACGCAACGATCGGATCATTGCCATGCCAGTCTGGCACGATCGATTGGGAGAGTTCGAGCGAGCGACGGATCTTCCCGCTCGTTTGCGCAAAGAGATCGAGCAATTCTTCCTGGATACAACTTTCCTTACCGGCAAGAAGCCTAAGATCATCGGCTGGAAGTCCCCTCAAAAGGCCCGCTTGCTTGTGAGGGAGGGGGAGAGGCGCTATCTGAAGCAGCGACAACAATTGGCACCAAATACGGCTGGATGAGTGTACGCCTCATGGTGCCCGACCTGCGATATCGGATTCGGGTCGTGCAGGTTCTGGTCAATAGCAACCAGTCCGGCTGATCAACTCACCGCTGGCTTGAGGCTAGTGCCTGAGGGCTGAGAGTAGGGTGCTACTCGACGGCGTTACTCCTTTGGCGTGCTTGCGCTCCGGATGAAGATGGGCATTCCTACTCATCGACGGATTTTGATCCCGTTGGTTGAGCCTGTGGCTCAATCTCCGCGCCCGACAGGACAACGTGATCGGGGCCATAACCTTCCGCCAAGCGCTCCGCGGCATTCCTGTCAGCGATGGGTCCGGCAACAACACCATTATCGGCGCTAACAACGTACCAGCCAGTCTCGCCGTCTGATTTGCGGTCCTTTGTCATTCGATATCCTCCCCGTTGGTCCTGCTGCCACTTTTCGGCAGCCTGATCTTATTCATGGCGGCGACGCACAGATTAGTGGACGGTTTCGCCCGCGGCGGGCTGATCCGAGTCCAGCACCACAATCGCCTCCACCACCCGCTGCCAGGCGGCCATTTTGAGCGCCTCGCCGCGCGCATAGTGCTCGGCGGCGCGGAGCGCGGCGAGCGCCGACGCCTCGGCGCCGTATTGCTGCACCATTAGGAGGGCCGTACGCCAGATCTCGGGTTGGGTTGTCATGGGGAGATAACCCGCTCGGCGGCCGGGGGTTGTGTGTTCAAGATGTGGCAGACTACGCCCCTCGCCGCGCTCCAGGACCCGTCCAAAACGTGTGCCGTGGCGTCGGTGGTCTCTCGCACATCGCCCCAGTGCTGGAAGGGGCGGCATCCCACTGCAAAGTGCCGGCGGTTCGGCGCCGCTATTCCAGTGCGTCGTCCGGCCTATTTGGCACTGCCCGTTCAGCGATCCAGCATCCACACCGACCCGTGGTCGCGGGCGGTCGCCCAGCGATCAGCGTAACCCACTACCCTCGGCTTCACGGTCATCCTCCCACGCGCTTGCTGATTGCGCGGGAGCGTACTCGACACAGGGGCCCCTCCAAGTCGTCCTCGCAGGGAGGCCGTAAGCGGGACAGAGGAACGGCGCTCCTGTGACTTCGTTGCGGCAGGGGAACGTGCCTAGTCCTGCCTGCGTTAACCCCACCATGTACGCCCTCGCGATCTGCCTCGTTGCTCTCGACTTTGTCCTGCTCCTCCTCGTTCTCGATGCTGAACGCACTGAGCGGGAGGAGATTGAGCGGCGCGCACTTCGCAGCCGCAATGGCGAACCCACGTCCTAAGGGATGGAGTGGGTATGGGTCGCATTCGTCGCGGCCACCCTCGGGGTGATCGCAATCGTCGTCTTTATCAGCCGGGAATGATTCGGGTCCCAAAAAGACTCCCCCGCCGACCTGGTGGCAGCGGGGTGAGTTGGGCATCGTCAGTCGAGAGTGTGTTACCGGCGTCCCCCGGCGCGCGGAGGCCAGGCATCGAGGCTAACCGCGCATCGGCTGCCGCCGACAAGTTGGAATGAGGCGGAACATATCTGCGAGGGGGGCGGTTTAGATAGCGGGGTCCAACAAACTTGGCTTATTTTCCTTGCGTGCGAAGCATAGTAGTCGCCAGCCAGCCCAGGCAGCAGAGACCGCCAAGGCGGCTGGGCTCTACTACGTAAATGACGGCGAACCTGGGCTGACCCGCGTCGGCCATGCAAAGACCCTACGCCTACGCGGAGTCGATGGCGCGGTGGTGCGAGACAGCCGAATACGCGAGCGAGTACGGTGGCTCGCAATTCCACCCGCCTGGACCAACGTTTGGATCTGCCCCACTCCGCGCGGTCATATCCAGGCAATGGGCCGCGATCAACGTGGCCGCAGACAGTACATCTATCATCCCGCGTGGCGCGCCCTACGTGATCGTGCCAAGTTCGATCGGCTTGTGGCGTTTGCCCAGGCGTTGGCGCGGATTCGTGCCCGCGTCGCGCGCGACCTTGCAAAGCGAACTCTATGCCGGGAGCGGGTACTCGCGCTTGTCGTCCATCTCCTCGATACGACCCATGTCCGCGTCGGCAACGAGGAGTACGCTCGAAACAACGGCAGTTTCGGCCTGACGACGCTGCGTGACCGCCACGCGCGAATAACTGGCAGTTCGCTGCTGTTCGAGTTCCGCGCCAAAAGCGGCAAGGTGCAACGTCTGCGTCTTAGCGGCCGCAAACTGGCGCGTATGGTGAAGGCTTGCCAGGACCTGCCCGGTCAACGCCTCTTTCAGTACCTCGACAACGGGGTCCCGAAGCCCATCACATCGAGCGATGTAAACGGCTATTTACGGGAAATCTCCGGCGATGATTTCACCGCTAAGGAGTTCCGGACATGGGCCGGGACGGTGTTGGCCGCTGCGGAGCTCTACGAGAGCGGATCAGACGGCGAATGCGGTAGGCATAGTGTGCCGGCTGCCATCAAGGCTGTGGCGAACAAGCTTGGTAACACACCCGCCATCTGTCGGAAGTGCTATATCCATCCTGCCATTGTCGAAGGCCACGGAACCGGTGCGCTGGTCCGGCATCTGCGCTCCTTTCCGGCGCGACGTCGCAGAGTCCCGGCCGCGCTCAGTGACAATGAGGCCGCTGTGCTTGCGTTCCTCGGCGGGCCGCCGCGGACGGCTAAGCGCGATCACGGATTCGATCGTCGCTCGGCAGGCAGCCGATGTGCTCGCCGGCAGCGGTCAGCCCGGAACTTGTGACCACGCGTCCGGTTAACATTTTCAATGAAAATCGCACAAGTTGCCCCGCTGCATGAGTCCTGCCCACCCCGCCTGTACGGTGGAACCGAAAGGGTGGTTGCATATCTAACGGAAGAGCTGGTCCGCTGCGGCCACGATGTAACCCTGTTTGCAAGCGGCGATTCGAAAACGAGCGCTCACTTGGAGCCCATCTGTGCGCGAGCGCTTCGCCTCGACCCATCTGTGCTCGACCCGTTGATCTATCACATCGTCATGTTTAATCGCGTGGCACAACTGGCCGCGCGCTTTGACGTCATCCACTTCCATACCGACTATCTGCATTTCGGAGCGATGGCTTTGAGGCAGGTGCCGACCGTAACGACTTTGCACGGCCGACTTGATCTGCCCGATCTGCCCGTTGTCTACGCCGAGTTTCCGCAGATGCCGTTGATTTCAATCTCCGATCACCAGCGCAACCCCCTCTCCTGGCTCAATTGGTGTGCGACAGTCCACCACGGACTGCCGAGGACACTCTACAAAGCCGGAGCGGGGAGGGGCGGGTATCTCGCGTTCATTGGCCGCATCAGCCCCGAAAAGCGCCTTGATACCGCGATTGAAATTGCGCGCCGGTTCGGCATGCCGTTGAGGATCGCCGCCAAAGTCGACAAGGTTGATCGCACTTACTTTGAAGAGGTGATCCGCCCGTTGTTGGGTGCGCCCCATGCCGAGTTTCTGGGCGAGATCAGCGATGCAGAGAAAGGTAGGTTCCTGGGCGATGCCGCGGCACTCCTCTTTCCCGTCGATTGGCCGGAACCCTTCGGCCTAGCGATGATCGAGGCTATGGCCAATGGCACGCCGGTCATTGCCATGCGACGCGGCGCTGTGCCGGAAATCGTCGACAGTGGAGTCACCGGTTTCATCGTTGATGATCTGGCTGGAGCACTCGACGCGTTGCCGCATGCCCTGTTGCTGGATCGCGCTCGGGTGCGGCAGCAGTTCGAGCGTCGGTTCAGCGGCGAGCGCATGGCTCGGGACTACGTGGCAGTGTACGAGGAACTGCAGAGAGGAACGGGACGGTGCCGCCGCAAGGCGAGTCGTGTGGATGCCGACGACATTGTACCGGCCGCCTGAGAGGACGCCATGCAGGAGCAGCAGCCTCCTATTCTCTTGATCGCAGGCGATCAAGAGAATACCTCGCAATTTTACATTCCAGCAACGACCTCGCTGCAGGAGAGACGGCTGCGCGCGCTCAAGCATGGCGACACCTTCGCGCTGTTCAACCAATACGGCGATATCGTGCCATTTCTTGGCGCACCTGACGGTCTCTACCACCGCGACACTCGCTATCTCTCTCACCTGGAATTGCGCCTGAACGGTCAGCGGCCATTGCTTCTGAGCTCGACCGTCCATGACGACAACGCAGTATGTGATGTCGACCTGACCAATGCCGACATAGTTATGGACGGCGAATTAGTGCTGCCGCGCGAGACGATTCACCTGCAGCGGAGCAAATTCATCTGGCAGGGTGTATGTCACGAGCGCATCAGCGTGCGGAGCTATGACAGTAGATCATTGGCGATCATGCTCACCATCCGCTTCGGATCGGATTTCGCCGACTTGTTCGAAGTGCGGGGTCAGAAACGAGAGCGGCGCGGACTAACAACGTGCGAGCGCATTTCCGATCAGGCCGCTGCGCTGACGTACGTTGGCCTCGACGACGTGGCAAGGACGACGACGGTTCACTTTACGCCGAAACCGAGGACGCTTGATGCCTCTTCAGCGTCCTATGAACTGACGCTCGAACCGCAGGGCCAGTTCAAACTCTTCCTCGCCATCGTTTGCTCAGCTGAGGGTGACGCTGTCAAAACCGACATCGGCTATCACCAAAGCATCAATGCGGCGCGCCGGGCTCTAGATACAGCGAGCGCTCGGGCGACGAGGATCGGCGGGTCGAACAGCCGCTTCAATCACTTGCTCAGCCGGTCGCTATCAGACTTGTACATGCTGATCACGGATACTCCCCACGGCCCCTATCCCTACGCCGGCATACCATGGTTCAGCACAGCGTTTGGCCGCGATGGGTTGTTGACTGCGCTGTTCACATTGTGGATCGACCCAGCGATCGCCGCCGGCGTGCTGCGATACCTGGCGGCAACTCAGGCGGCGGCAGAGGACCCAGCAAGAGACGCAGAGCCGGGAAAGATGTTGCATGAGACCCGAGCGGGCGAGATGGCGGTGTTGCGCGAGGTCCCCTTCGGCCTCTACTACGGCAGTGTGGATACCACGCCGCTCTACGTGATTCTGGCCGGCGCCTATGTGGATCGAACGGGCGACCTCGAACTACTCAAGGCCATCTGGCCGAACATCCTCGCCGCGCTCACGTGGATCGATCGCTACGGCGACGCCGATGGCGACGGCTTCGTCGAGTACAACCGCCATACCGAGACTGGCCTCGTCAATCAGGGCTGGAAGGATTCGCACGATTCGATATTCCACGCTGATGGAAGCTTGGCGTCTGGTCCAATCGCGCTGTGCGAGGTCCAGGCCTATGTTTATCTGGCCAAACGCCGAGCGGCGACGATGGCGCGTCTACTCGACCTTCCCGATACGGCATTGACGCTTGAGTTACAAGCAGAGCAGTTGCGCGAGCGGTTTGAGGCGGCGTTTTGGTGCGAAGAAATTTCCACTTACGCGCTTGCACTGGATGGGACTAAGAAGCCTTGTCGCGTTCGCACATCCAACGCCGGCTACGCGCTGTTTGCAGGAATTGCCGCGCCGGAACGCGCTCAGCTCGTTGCAGCCGGACTGCTCGACAGGGATTTCTTCGCCGGATGGGGCATCCGCACCGTCGGCGCCCAAGAGGCCCGCTACAATCCGATGTCCTATCACAATGGGTCCGTGTGGCCGCATGACAATGCCGTAATTGCACTAGGACTTGATCACTACGGGCTCAAGAGCGGCGTGCTGCAGATACTCACGGCCATGTTCGATGCATCGACTTACATAGACCTGCAACGCCTTCCGGAACTACTCTGCGGCTTTCCTCGGGAGCCGCGAACGGCACCCACTTTCTATCCAGTGGCCTGCGCGCCACAGGCTTGGGCGACGGCGGCGCCGTTCGCACTTCTGCAAGCCGCGCTCGGCCTGACGCTCGACTATCGCGGTGCCGAGTATCGCTTCAGAAAACCCGCCTTGCCGGAGTTCCTCGACCAGCTCTCTCTTCAGAATCTGCGTCTAGGCAACCGGGCTGTAGATCTGGAGATTGCGCGGCACGGCAGCGACGTCGCCATCAATGTCACGCTTGGCGCTGAACGCGCACGCGTCGTCGCGATTCACTAACGACCAGAAATTGCGGACCTACCTGCTGTAGCCTCCACCGCTCGCCCTATGACTGCCACAATCCAAGCCTAGGGTGCTTCTACACGCGACATCCACAGGCAGTCCCGAAACCAGCCTGTGCCCTGTTCCGAGTGCACTGGATGTTGCGCGAGCTCCGCCCCGTCTCGAATGGGGCGGAGCTTTTCGTGCCGGGCGCCGCGTTGCCACAGTAGCCGGGTCACGGAACGACGGTCCGAACGCCGGGTTAGAATAAGACAGTAGGCGGAATGGCCGCCTGCCTAGTTCGAGATCCGTGACGGCAAGGCCGCGGCATTCGTCGGCGCCGTGGCTGGCTATTGGAGAGGAAGATGGAATGGCCACATGACACTGTCCTCGCGATCACCACAGCTATAGCTGCTTTCATCGTGGCGTTTGCCGCCCTGGCCTGGGCAAGTGCGACCCAAAGAAGGCTCCGCAAGGCCGAAGAGATGATTCGCCGCATCGAAACGGGCCGGACGAAAGCATTGTCGAGTGCTGAACAACTTTTGTCCGCTATGTGCAGGCTGGCCGCAGGATACCGTGCACTTGCATCGAGCTTACGGGACTCGGCTACAGTCGTACCGGACTCCGTCCAGGAGATAGCGACAGCGCGGCAGGAAGTCGAAAGAGAACGGGCTGTAGCTCAACTTTACTGGCCGGAGGGTGTCACCCCCCATGTCGACGAGGTTACAGCGATCGCCGACGGCGTGGATGCCGATGCGAAAGTGCTTGAGGAAAAAGCAGACAAGATTGAGCGGCACGGGTCTGAAACTGCCAAACTGTTCAAAACCAGGTATCTGGAATCGGCGGCATGAACCCATAGCACGCGCCGTCTGCCTCCGATGGCCATGCGCGAGAAGGCGGTCGGCGCGGCGGAGTGCGTTCGGACCACCTATTCCGAGGCGCTAGCGGCAACGTCTTAGCGGTCAATCGACAGGACGATGCCGACGATAAAGAACAGGCCGAGAGCGATAAATGCGATAGCATGCATGTGAAAGAAACGCGGAATCGACGCAGCTGTTCCATCGGCTAGTTGGCCACCTCACCCCGCCGTGCCCGCCTCAGGTCGGCGGAGTGCGCGTTTGGCGCAGCGAAGCGTGCGCGCCTGTCTCGCGATGAATGACGGCGACAGCACCGACTAGGAACGCCGGTCAAGAGCCTGCGCTGGGGAACCGCAGCACAGGCGCAGGTGTTCCACTGTGTAGACGAGGACAGCATGCGTGAGAATGATCTGCTCGAACGGCGCAAGGTCGCCTTCCAAACATCGCCGCAGGAAGTCAAGCGGCTGGCTCTCAAATTTGGCCTCACTCAGGGTCAGATTCGTGGCTTGCTCCTGAAGTACTGGGATGACCGCGCAAGGTTTGAGGCCGAAGCGGTGAAGCTGCGGATGGAGTGATGGCCGCATCTATTTGGAGATCCGTGGAGCCGGTTGTCCGCGCTGAGCGTTGTCACAGCGAGGAGGAATCCGCTATGCGAATCATTATGATTGCTGCGGTGGTTGCCGCGGCCGCCCTTACCGGATGCACATTCCAAAGCACGACGGTGCGTAAGGCGGAAACGCCGCCACCCGTCGTGTATCAGGCGCCCGCACCGGTCGTGGTGGCGCCATCCGCGACGGCCTACCAACAGCCGACAATCTCTTACACCGTGATGGGACAATCGCAGTTCAATCAGGCGGCTGTCCAGGCTGCAAGCTGGTGCGACACAAATCATGGGACGGGCGCGCGGCTGATCGATAGGCGGCGCGGAGTCGGAGGCGATGTCGTCACGTTCGCATGCGCATCGAGTTGATTGCCCATGGCTGATGACAGAACCAAGCCCGATAGCTCGCCCCAAACGGTGGCCGAAGAAGCCGAAGCGGCGTACTTCGCGCGCCGGTACGGCCTTGCCGCCGACCAGTTGAGCGAACGTGCCAAGCTCGAGGCCGCGGCCCGAAGGCTGACGGATTGAGCAAGCAACTATCGTCGTGTCGACGCTCTGATGGATAAGGCGAGACGGGCCGGACTCATCCGCATAGGGTTTCCATCGGCGGCGGATACCAGGTTCAGTATTTCGCAGCCAAGCCCGGCATCACCCGCCAGCAGGCGCGGGAGCTGCTAAGCAGCATCGGCAACAATCGAGCTGTTTTCAACGCCGGAGCCGAAAAGATCCGGAAACTCCATCGGCCGAGAAGCGTCGGCTCGCGCGGTCGTTATGCCGCAGTAGCTGAACCGGCGCGAGCCGCGCACCATCTGTCAGGTAGGGATAGGGGAGCAGGAGGTCTCAATGCGCCCAATTGCCGCTGCATTTCTGCTGGCGCTGACATTGACGGCTTGCACAATCCGCGAAGAGAGCTTCTCTCCGAGTAGCAATGAACCGTCGAGCAGCGGGCTTTCGCTCAACACCCCGGAGCTAAACACGCCTGCCGCTGCCGATAGGAGCAGTTGCCCCGGCGGCTTCGCGCGCGGGTCCGAATTGCAGACC
>AR_comb_assmDRAFT_10414039_pt1 | contig 13106 bp, 10 predicted proteins | sample ArasoioldDNA_FD_10543 | JGI IMG/M metagenome (IMG submission 10543) | reverse complement strand
TTCTCGGTGGGGTCGCATTGCAGGGCGGCGACGTAGCCGGCCGGCGTGAACAACTTTCCTTCCTTATTGAAGCGGACTTTGCAGATCCCGCGGCGCCCCGGTTTCACCAGGCAGCGGTGACCGCACGCAAAACAACGGACCGCTCCCTCCGGCAATGACTCGATGAGCTCGGCTTCGCGCACGCGCGTATCGAGAACCTGCGCCAGTGACGAGGTTGGAGCGACATGATTGAGGAACGACGTGATACTGCGTGGACTCAGCGCAAACTCCCCGGTGTCAATTGATACAGCAGCAACACCGTGCGGACGTCACGATCCGACAGATCGCGGACCTTGGCGGTCGGGAACATGATGTCCGTCGAGTCCTTCGAGTGGTCCAGGCCCAGCAGGTGACCGACCTCGTGCGTCGCCACGACTCGAATGTCGTCGGCATCCATCGGCCGGCCCTTTGGATCGAACGTTGCGAGTGTAATCACGGCCGACTGAATGTTGCCGTTGTCGTCCCAGGTGACGTCCGTCTGGCCGGTGCGCTCGATTTCGAACTGGATGCGCCACTTGACGGTGACTTCCGCGTTCGTCGAGTCGGCGTCGAAATCGAAGCGGACCGGCACGCCGGCGCTGGTCCATTGCCCGAACGCCGACTTGATGGCCTCGACAAAGGCCGGCTGGAAGTTCGCGGCGTGGGTCGGCGCGAAGTACACCCGAATCGGCGCGGTCTGACGGTTTTCCCAGCGGCGCAGCATCGAGTCGCCGCTGGCGTCGATCATCTCCCCCAGATACGTGGTTGTGCCGCTGGAACGAATGCGCCGCCGCGTCTCCGAGCGAGCCATGAGGTCGAAGTACGACGGCTCGCGGCCGCCGGGATCGAGTGGGACGGCATTTCCCTGCGTTGTCGTGGTCGAGGTCGTCGGCGCCTGCGGCGGGGCGGCTTCCGGCGGCGCCGGTGGCGGCTCGGCAATGCGCACCGGCCCGTCGGACTCCGCCGCAACGGGTTGGGGCGTAGGCCGAAAAACATCCCAGAAAATGAATAGGACGATGAGCACCGCCGCCGCGGCGATCATTCCGGTCAGTCGACGTTCCACCATGTGCGCAATATGCGAAAACCCAATGCCGCGACGCTAGCTTTGCAATTCGCACATCTCTATGATTGTGGCCCGCATGTGCTTGGACCGTGAGAGGTGATCGCGTTACCTGGGAGGCATGTCGTCCGCTGGCGCGGCTGGGTCATTGCCGCGTGGGCGATTCTCGCATTGCTGTTCATTCCCAAAGCCGCACATGTCCAGCGCGTCCTCGCCGTGCGCGGTATCAACTTCGAGCGCAGCGAATCGGCGCGCGCGACGCAGCTGATTCGCGAAACATTTCCGAACCCTATCGCCGATTATGTCGCGGTCGTCGTGCACGGCCCCGTCCGATACACCCATCCCCGTTTTGTCACCGTTCTCGATTCGATTTCCGCCGCGCTCAAGCGCCAGACGTATATCAGCCAGGTCGTATCAGTTCGCAGCATCGGCGAATCCACGTTCGTGACCACCGACCGCCGCACGACGTTTCTGATTGCCGCGCTCTCGCCCGCGAGTTACAGCGACGTCAGCCGCACGGTGGTGCCGGAGCTGCGCGAGACGGTCCAGAGCGCCCTACAGAAGTTGCCCCGCGCCGACGGCTTCGACGTCAAGGTGACCGGCAACCCGGCGCTCGACTACGACGTCCGCACGATCAGCACCGAGGACACGCGTCACGGCGAAGAACGCGCACTCCCGCTGACGCTGCTCGTGCTCGTGCTCGCGTTCGGCGCGCTCGTCGCCGCAACGCTGCCGATCATCGTCGGCATCCTCGCCATCACGATCGCGCTCGGCATTGTCGCCGTGGCCGCGCAGTTTCAGTCGATGTCGGTGTTCGTACTGAACATCACGACCATGGTCGGGCTCGGTGTCGGCATCGATTACTCACTGCTCATCGTGACGCGATTTCGCGAGGAGCTGAATCGCGGTCTGTCGCCCACCGATGCGGCAATCCGTACGATTCAGACCGCGGGATCGGCGATCGTGACGTCCGGGCTGACCGTCGTTGTCGGATTCGCGGCCCTGATCCTGACTCCTCTGACCGAGACCCGTTCGGTCGGCCTGGGCGGACTGATCGTCGTCGCGGTGGCGGTGCTGCTCGCGACGACGTTGTTGCCTGCGCTCCTCGCATTCCTCGGCCGCGACATCGACCGGCCGAAATGGCTCGCGCGCATGCTGGCGTGGATCCACACCCCGCAAGGTTGGGAGCGCTGGGCGCGCTCGCTCGGCCATCATCCCTGGCGCGCGATTCTCGGCGGCGGCCTGGTCGCGGCGCTCCTCACGTTTCCGCTCACGCAGATCAAAATCGGATTGCCCGTCCGCAACTGGTTCCCACCGGAAACCGAATCGGGACAGGCCCTGGAAGCGCTGCGGGAAATGGGCGCGAGCGGCGTGATCCAGCCGCTGCGGATGGTCGTGCAGCTTCCCGCGGGAGAATCCGCGCTCTCGGGGCGGCGCTTGGGAGGACTGAAGGCGTTGAGCGATTCGGTCGCCAAGGATCCGCGCGTGCGTGAAGTGCGCGGCGTCGCGACGCTGCGGCCCGGACTCTCCACGCTGCAGCTCGCGATGTTCTACGACGACCCGGACTCCGTGCGCGACCGCTACCCGGAGTTCTTCAACGCGTATCTCTCGCGAGACCAGCGCACCACGCTCATGGATGTCATTGCGGTCGACACGGTCTCACTGACGGGCATGATGGATCTCGCGCGCCACGTCCGCAGCACGATCGCGCGGAGCACGCGGTTACGAGGCGCCGAAATTGTGGTGGGCGGATTTGCCGCGTCCAGCCTCGACCTGCAGGAAAATCTGCTGTCGCGCTTTCCCGGGATCGTCGCGATGATCCTCGGCGTCACGGCGATCATGCTGCTCATCGCGTTCCGCTCGGTGCTGGTACCGCTCAAGGCCGTCGTGCTTAACTGCGTATCGGTAAGCGCGGCGTTCGGCATCACCGTGCTCGTGTTCCAGCACGGGTACGGCTCGAGCCTATTTGGGCTTCAGGGTCCCACGGAGGCGATTTTTGTGGTCGTGCCGGTGCTCGTGTTTGCCACGGTCTTCGGCCTGTCGATGGATTACGAGGTCTTCCTGCTCACGCGGGTGAAGGAGGTCTTCGACAAGACCGGCCGCAACGATCACGCGACCATGGAGGGTCTGTCCACGACCGCATCCACGATCACGTTCGCCGCGCTGATCATGATTATCGTGTTCGGGAATTTTGCCTTTACGCGCGTGCTCGCCGTGCAGTTCATCGGATTCGGACTCGCGATGGCCGTCCTGCTCGACGCCACGTTGATCCGCATGGTGCTCGTCCCCGCGATCATGCACATCGCCGGGCGATGGAACTGGTGGCCGGGGGTGCGCGCGCCCAGGCGCGAGGCCGACGTCGAAGAGGCTACCTAGCGTCGAGCAGCTTCAGCTTCTCACCCCAGACGTCCCAGTGCCACGCCTCCACACGCACGCCCGTGTCGGGATCCTTCAGCGGTTTGTACTGCAGCCAACGCGGCTGGAAGCCGAGGGCGCGGCCGAGCTCGAGCAGCCTTTCCTTATCTGAGCTGACGAGGTGAACCATCGGTTCACCATGGATCTTGTGGCGATGAAGCCAAACGCCGCCGTTCAGGGCGAAACGCATTCCCTCACGGCGGCGTTCGAATTCCTTAAAAGGTGGCGGCTCTAGGTGCAGGTGATCTTGCCCTCGACCGTGGCCGGAGCCAACGCCGGCGCATTCCCCTGGAATAGCACGCACAGGCGCGTGGTCTGCGAGTGAACCGCCCGCGCCGACCAACCGCCAGGCGTCGCCGTCACGACGGTGAGCGTCACGCCGGTGGAGGCGTTGAAGTTGTTCAACGCCGCCAGGCTGCTCGTGTAGAACGTGCTGTCATAGAAGAAGGCCTCTTCTGCCGTCGCCAGATTCTTGAGGTCCGACTTCATTGCCGCGACATAGGCCTTCTGTTTCGTGTTGGCGAACTTCGGGATCGCAAAGGCTGCCAAGATCCCGATGATCACCACCACGATCAGTAGCTCGATGAGCGTAAAACCCCGTGCCTTCACGTCGTTACCCTCCGGGCGCAAAAGGGCATCGACTCGAAAAACGCGGAATCGACGCCCCTATTGTGGGTACTTCCGCCCGTTCCTGCAAGAGGCGTGCTTATCCCTTGGCGTCTACCCAATTCCTTCCGGCGCCAACAGTTACGAGCAACGGGACGCGTAGATTGGCGACTCCCTCCATCTCGCGTTTTACGAGAGCCCCGGCGGCAGCGGCGTCAGGTTCCGTGACCTCGAACACCAACTCGTCATGGACCTGCAGCAGCATCTTGGCGCTCAGTTTGGCCTCACGGAGCGCAGCGTGGATCCGGATCATGGCGATCTTGATCAGATCCGCCGCCGAGCCTTGAAGCGGGGAATTGGTGGCGGTGCGCTCGCCGAACGCGCGAATGCTGAAGTTGCGATCCCGGAGCTCGGGGATATAGCGCCGCCGGCCAAACAGCGTCTCGACGAAGCCCTTGTGTTTGGCTTCTTCGATGGTGCGATCGAGCCAGGCGCGCACCCCGGCAAACCGTTCGAAATACTGCTTGATGAACGCCTTTGCCTCTTCCAGCGTGATCCCGAGCTGGCGAGAGAGCGCCAGGGCGCCCTGCCCGTAAATCGTCGCAAAGTTGATCGTCTTGGCTCGGCCCCGCATCTCACCGGTGACCTTTTCCTCCGGGACGCCGAAAATCACCGCCGCCGTCTGGCGATGGATGTCGCCACCCCGCTGGAACGCGGCGACGAACGACGGATCCTCGGAGAAGTGCGCCAGGAGCCGCAGCTCGATCTGTGAATAGTCGGCCGTGAGAAGCACCCGACCCGGCGGAGCGACAAAGGCGCGGCGGATCTCACCGCCCCGCTTGGTGCGGATGGGGATGTTCTGCAGGTTCGGGTCGGACGACGACAGCCGTCCCGTAGCCGCGCCGGTCTGATTGAAGCTGGTATGAACGCGCCCATCCAGCGCGCTGATGTAGCCGGGGAGTGCATCCACGTAGGTCGACTTGAGCTTCGAGAGCTCACGGTACTCCATCATGAGGCGCGGGACCTCATGACCCATGGTTGCGAGCTGTTCGAGGACCTCCACATCGGTCGACGGACCGGTCTTCGTCCGCTTCAGAACCGGCAACTTCAGCCGCTCGAACAGCACCGTGCGCAGCTGCGGTGTCGAGCCGATGTTGAACTCCGTGCCCGCCGCGCGATAGATGTCGAGCTCCAGCTGCGTAAGCTCCTTGTTGAATCCGCGCGACATCTCACCCAGCAGCGCGCGGTCTACGAGAATGCCGGTCGCTTCCATGTCGACCAGCACAGGAATCAGCGGGATCTCGATCTCGTCGAGCAGACGCACGAGATGGTGTGCTTCGATGTCGGCGCGGAACGTCTCCTCCAGCCGCAGCACCATTTCAGCCTGGGACGCGGACACGCGGGCTGCCTCTGCCGGCGGGACCCGAGCGAACGTTCGCTCCGTCCCTCCGGGGCCCTTCCCTTTCCCCAAGAGCTGCGCTGTAGTGGGCAGCTCGACGGAGAGATGCTCGCGCGCCAGATCGTTGATCGCGTGCGAGCGATTGCCCGGATCGAGCACGAAGCTCGCGACCATCGAGTCGTAGGCCGCGCCCGCGAAAGGAATGCCGGCGCGCGCGAACGCGACCCACGCGACCTTGATGTCGTGCCCTGCCTTGCGTACTGCGGGATCGGCCAGCAAGGCGCGGACCGGCGCGAGCGCCTCGCTCGTCAGTGGCGGCAGGTTGCGCGGCGGTGTCGAGTCGAATTCTCCTTCACGAGCTTCGTGTCCGAGCGGGAGATACCAGGAGCGTCCCGGCCGGGCCGCGAATGACAGTCCCCCGAGCGCGGGCTCGGTCCGCAGGGCGGCGAGCCGCGCGGCCTTGAGCTCCTCGATCATGGCAGGAATGGCGGCAGGATCATCGACGATCTGCGGATCGGCGAGGAACGGAACGCGCGGTCCGGCCGGCGGCGGCGCTGTTTCCTTTCCTGGCTCGGTGGGCGCGGCGGATACGCCGACCGTAACCAGCGAGTCGAGCTTGGGAATCAGCGTGCGGAACTCGAGTTCGGTGAACAGCGCGGCGAGCGACTCAGTGTCCGGTGTGCGCACCCGCAGCTGCTCGAGATCGAGCTCGACGGGAACGTCTCGACGGAGCGTGACGAGCTGGCGTGACAGCCGCGCATTGTCGGCCTGCGCCAGGAGCGCTTCGCGCGGGCGCTTGCCGGAAATCTCCGCTGCGTTCGCGAGGATGGTGTCGAGATCGCCGTAGGTTTCGAGCAGCTGCACCGCCGTCTTGTCGCCGATTCCCTTCACACCCGGGATATTGTCGGAGCTGTCGCCGACGAGCGCGAGATAGTCCACGACGCGTTGCGGCGGCACCCCGAGCCGCTCGCTCGCATTCGCCTGATCGACCCACTGCTCTTCGACCGCGGCCTGACCGCCGCGTCCGGGATTGAGCAGCGCGATGCCCTCGCCGATCAGCTGATAGAAATCTTTGTCGCCTGAAACGATGACGGCCTGCAAGCCATTGCCCGCCGCGCGCTGCGCCAGCGTCGCGACGACGTCGTCCGCTTCGTAGCCGTTGATCGCGATGACCGGAATGTGAAATGCATCGAGGATTTGGCAGACGCGCTCGAGCGAGCGGTCAAAGTCCTGCTGCAATTCTTCACCGAGTTTTTCGCGCGTGGCTTTGTACTCGGGATACTGCTCCTGGCGGAACGATACGCCGCGATCGTGGACCCAGCCCACGTATTCGGGATGGTAGTTCTCGTACAGCCGCAGCAGGAAATTCGTAATGCCCCACACCGCCGACGTGTTCTCACCGCTCTTGGTGGTGAGCGGCCGCGCGATCATGGCGAAGAACGCCCGATAGATCAGCGCGTAGCCGTCCACCAGAAAGACGTTCTGCTTTCCGGCGGAGGTGGCGGGAATCTTGGGCGCTGGGCGCGGCGGCATAGGCGAGAAAACTAAACCCCGGAGCCAAGGGGGGCTCCGGGGTTCTCCAACGACGGTCGGGTGAAGAGGGCGTGCGTTAGACGCGCACGACGTTCGTGGCGTGGAGCCCTTTGTCCCCCTGCTTCACTTCAAACTCCACCACCTGTCCCTCGGCGAGCGTCTTAAAGCCGTCCATCTGGATGGCGGAGAAATGCACGAACACGTCTTCGCCGCCTTCCTGTTCAATGAAACCGTACCCCTTGGCGTCATTGAACCACTTCACCTTTCCCTTGATCACGATCCGCCTCCTGCAGAGTCTGTTCCCCATCCCAACGTGGACGGCCTAGAAAAGACCCGTCACGCAGAAAACTGTCAAGCGGGATTTCTACGGTTCGTATAACGCCCGGTACAACTCCCGATTCCGCAAGAGACTGCGCACATATCCACGCGTTTCCGGATACGGGATCAATTCGATAAACCGGTCGGGGTCGTCTGCACCCGCGCGGTCGAGCCAGCGACGAACCGGCATCGGGCCGGCGTTGTAGGCGGCGATCGCCGCATCTACGCGGCCAAAGCGCTTGAGTAATTCGGCGAGGTGGGCGGCGCCGAGGTGAAGATTCAAGTCAGGGACGGTGATCCACTCGGGATAGAACGCCACGTCGAGCCCGCGCGCCATCAGAGACGCCGTGCTGGGAAGAAGCTGCGCCAAGCCGCGCGCGCCTGCGGGCGACAATGCTTCGACATCGAACACGCTTTCCTGACGGACGAGCGCCGCGAGCAGCAGCGCATCGACGCCAAATTCCTGAGCCTCGGCTTCGACGGCCGCTCGGTTCGGCCAGGGGAAGATCGCGCGCAACACTCGCACGTCACCGGGCGCGAGCAGCGCGGCCTGCCAGCCGAGCCGAACGCCAGCAGAGCCATAGCCACGGCCGGCGAATCCCTCACTCCATGCGAGCAGCGATTCGAGATCCTGCGGCGGCTTGGCCAGCACCACGCGCACCTCGGCCTGCGCCTCACTGTCGAGTCCGGCGAGCAGGAGTGTGTCGATGCGCGCCAGTCCCACAGCGATTGCCGGAGGCGGTCTGTTCGGTGCCAGCACGCCGGCTGTGGGCGCGAATTGCAGTGGGCCAAGATTAGTCTCGCGGCGCGCGCGCATCCCGTAGTAGCCCAGCGAGTCTTCGTGCGCGAGCGCCACCCAGATGCTGCGGGCTCTCGCAGTGTCGCCCTGCGACTCCGCCATCTTGCCGAGCCAGAACCGCGCCGCGGTACGCTGTGGACCTCCGGCGTCGATCTCCGATTGATACAGAACGGCGGCGCTGTCCGGGTTGCCGGCGCTCTCCGCGTGCGCCGCGAGTCGGAAGCGGGCGAGCGACGCTCGCGCATCGGCGGGAAAGCGTCCGATCAGCTCCGTATACCAGCGGCCGGCCTGATCCCAGTCACCTCGCCCGTCGTACATGTCGCCCAGGATGTACAGCGCGCCGGATGCCGCCGAATCGCTGGGATAACGCTCAGCGAATTGCGACAACGCGGAGATGGCACTCGAATCGCCGAGTCGCACGAGGACGCGCGCGCGGCGGTACGTGGCAAGCGGACGGGCGGAGGAATCGCGCGCGGCCGCCGTGAACGCCCGAACCGCGTCACGCAGGCGGCCGGACGCGATCAGGAGCTCACCATAGAACAGCAAGGTGGCGGCGCTGGAATCGCCGGCGCGCAACGCATGCTCAACGTGGATTCGCGCGTCAGGGACAGTCGTCCGGCGGTTGAGAGCGTGCCCGAGGGCGACGTGCTCCTCGGGGGAATGTGGGGGCAGCGGCCCAAGCGCGAGGCTCACGGCCGCGGCACCGTCGTCACTCAACGGATCGCGGGCGAGAAGTCCGTACAACATCGTGCGCGCGCGCGCCGTGTCGCCGGTGGCGAGCGCGAGCCGCGCGGCATCGAGTCCCTTGCCGGCCGCGGCGAATGCGGCGAGGGCGCGTGTCGTGTCAGCCGCGAGAAGGAGCGAGAGCGCGCGCGCGACAGGAACGCCGCGGGCGGCCGGTGCGGGGATTCCGTCGAGCAGCTGCGACGCCAGCGCGGTATCGCGCGTGACGCGCGCCTGTCGCACGCGCAACCAGGAGTCGATGCTGGCCAGCTTGCCGCCGGCTCGCGCCGCGGCGAATGCTGCGGCCGCACTGTCGGGCTGCCCGGCGGCATCGAACGCAACTCCGGCGCGTACGGCGAGCAGCGGCACGCGCGCGGCGGGGGCGCGCGTGCCGGCCATTCGGAGATGCGCCGCTGCCTCCGCGAATTGGCCGACACCGAATTCCGCCTGTCCCAACACCGCCAACGCCTCGCCGTCGGAATAATCCGCGAGCCACGGTTGGCCCACGAGGAGGGTCCGCGCGTGTTCGAACCGACGCGCACGGACTTCCGCCTTGGCGCCCTCGACGATGAGGAATGCATTTGGATTCGGATCACGACGCGCGGCGGCCAGCAACGTCTCGGCCGCGTGCCACGGGCGTCCGGAGAGGCGCAGGGAATCGGCGCGGTAGGCGGCGGTGTGATCGGGCTGCACGGCAGCCTGCGCGCGCAACAGGGTGCTGGCTCCCGCGGCGACGAGTACTCCTGCTATCGCCAGCGATACTGTGGTGCGCCTCATTGACGTGCCTGTCTCACGCGCATCAGCACGCGCTGATAATCGGAGCGCGATGACGGCGTCAGCCGGAAGCGGCTGAATCCCGTTTGGTCCTGGAAGTACAGGGTCAATCGCTGCGACGTGTATGTCCACCGCAACACCCGTGTTCCACTCCGGTCCGTCGTGTTGGTGAGATCGATCATTTCATCGGGCTCGCCGAGCGTGATGAATACTTCGCCGCGCTCCGTGAGCCATCCCGGCCCGCCTTCATCGGGAAATCGGATGTTCGCCTGCTGCACACGCCGGAAGTAGTCGTCCAGTGCCTCGTTTTCCGGCGTGAGCGGCACGGGATCGGTCGCTTTCCAGAATTCGCGCCAGACGTCGGGCCGGTGCTCCGGCGCCGAGCGCCGCAACGAATCGACCCAGTCCTGGCGGTCGAAGTAGCGCAGCAGGCTCATCATCTCGTCGAAATTCGTGATGACCCACTGATTGGAGAAACTCACCAGGAAACGGGCGCGCGTGGTATCCCGTGCTGCGATCGCCTGCAGCTCCGCGGCACCGACGGGCAACTTGGACGGCACAATCACGATCGTCGCCCACGCGACGTCCTGGGTCCCGGCCAGCGGCACGCTGTCGCGCCACAATTCGCGATTGCCGGCATCGACGACACGGGCTTCGATCGCGGCGATCTCGTTTTCCTGCCCCCCACCCCCAACGCTGTCCCCTGCCGCTCCCGACGCGCTCGCGCCGCCTGCGTAGTGCTCGACGTAGAAGTGCATCGAGTCAGGACCGTAGGGGAGTGTCGCGCGCGGATTCGCAACGAGCCGCGGTGGCATGCCGCGCTCCAGTCTGCCTTCGGCGGTGTAGACGGCCACCGGCTTGCTGAGTCCCGGCCTGTCGAAGCGCGGCACCGTATCCATCCGCTCGGCGCGTGAAAACGCGGGGCCGTTCCGATCCCGCACCAGCGCGCCAACTGCGTAGACACCGGGTGGAACGGTAACGAATTGCTGAAAGATCACGCTTTCGTCGTTGCGCAGCGTTTCCTGAAAATTTCGCACGCGGACTTGCTCATCACTGGCGATCTGCCGCACCGGCTGAAGGTTCGTGCTGTCTCTCCAAAAGGATGCCTCGACGTGGTATTCGGCCACGAATTCGGCTTCGCCGCGCCGTTGAAACGTGAGCGTCTGGTTCGTCAGCGAGACCGAGAACAGAGCGAGCGTAGAATCGGGTGTCGGCCCGGCGAGATACCGGACCGAAGCGACGAACGGCAGGGTCCCGCCGCCGACGAGCGCCCCCAGCGAACGGTAAACCGCGGACGCATCGAACAGACGCGGCGACGCCGAGCCGTGGCCTTGGGCGGGCGCAGGGGCTCCCGACGGCTGCAGCGATCCACAACCATTCAGACTGAGCACGGCGCCGACAAATGCCACACATCGCGTCACTTGCCGAGCCTCAAAGCCGGACGTTAGTTTCGCCAAATCCCCCATGGCCCTCGAAAACCTGGCCGGCAGGTCTATCGCCGGCTACCGCCTCCTCGAGCGCGTCGGCGAAGGAGGAACGGCGGAGGTGTACCGCGCCGATCACCCTGAGCGTGGCGCCTGTGCGTTCAAGGTATTGCGCGAGCGTCTCAGGAGCGACCCCACTGTGGTCAAACGCTTCCTGAGAGAGGCCGGCTATGGATCCCGGGTGGTGCATCCGGGCGTGGTGCGTACCTACGACTTCGGCGAAGCGGACGGCCTGTATTACCTCGCCCTCGAGTGGGCCAACGGCGAGCCGCTTGCCGATTTCCTACACCGTGAAGGACCGCTCGCGCCGGCCGATGCGGTCGCCATAGCGCGCCAGCTCGCCGATGCGCTCGCCGCCGCGCATGCCGCGGGGATCATTCATCGCGACTTGAAACCGGAAAACATCATTTACGACCCGCGCACGCGCACGGCGAAGCTGCTCGATTTCGGAATTGCGCGAGACGCCGAGGAGCCGCCTGAAGAGCGGCTGACCCGCACCGGTTTCTTCGTGGGTACGTTGCAGTACGTCGCGCCTGAAGCCCTCTCCGGCCAACTCGTGGACGGTCGCGCCGATATCTACAGCCTGGCGAAAATCACCTTCTACATGCTCACGGGACGCCATCCGCACGACGGGCGAAGCCCGCGCGAGCTCTTCCAGCAGCTCTTGAGCGGCAAACCGACACCGCTTTCGGAAGCGAGCGACCGCAAGTTTCCGCCCGCACTCGAAGCGGCGGTGATGAAAGGTCTGTCACGGCACCCCGACGACCGCCAAGCCACAGTCACTGAATTCGCGGAGGATCTCGAGGCGGGACTTGTGCCGACAAAGGAGGTCGGTAAGTCTCGCGGACTCTTCGGTGCCTTGAAAAACATTGTCAACAAGCGTCAAAGTGAATAGTAGTAGCGACTACTACTACCTTCGGAATACCCTCAAGGACTTGCTCCTCGCCCGCTCCGTGCGCCGCGGCGACTTCGTACTCTCCTCCGGCCGGCGCTCGACCTTCTACGTCGACGCGCGCCTCACCACGATGTCGGGCGACGGTCTTGCGGTCGTCGGCGGGCTCGGACTCGACCGGCTCGCCGCCCGGGGCTGGACGCCGCGTTCCGTGGGCGGGCTCACCCTCGGTGCCGACCCAATTGCGTACGCGCTCGCCCTGACGGCAAAGCGCCGGGGTCAAATGCTCGACGCCTTTACGGTTCGGAAGCAAGCCAAGAACCACGGCACCGGCCAGCGGATTGAAGGGTGCTTCACTGCCGGCTACTCCGTCGTCATTGTGGAAGACGTGCTGACCACCGGAGGGTCGGCGCGCGAGGCGATCACCGCCGTGCAGGAGGCAGGCGGCCACGTAATCGGCGTCATGGCGGTGCTGGATCGCGAAGAGGGCGGTCGTGAAGCGATCGAGCGGGACGGATTCCTCGTCGAGGCGTTTCTCACGGCATCCGATCTCGGCCTGGGACTTTCAACGTGACCGAACCGCGGCGGCTCTCGTTCGCGGCGCGCGCGCGCGGCTGGCCCGACGACGCGACGGCACTCGAGCAGCGCTTCAAAGACCTCGAAACATTCGAGCGTAGCCATCGCCGCCGCTGGGCCATTGCCGCCGCGCTGTTCGTTCTCGGCGTCCTCGGTAAGCTCGGCGGTATCACCGACATCAGCTTCGGCACGATCGTGCTGTTCGCCGGCGGAGCCGCCGTGCTGAACGCGATCGTCGGCATGATCAACGAGCGCGGGTGGTATCGCTGGTGGTTCATCTATATGCTGCCGCTCCTCGATGTCGTGCTCGTGAACGTGCTCGTGCTGTGGTTCGGGCACGGCGGGGTGGTCGCCGCGCTGTTCATCGCCGTATTGCCGTACGCCTTCGATCAAGGGCAGGCGGTCGGTGACTTCCTCGTGCTCGTTGCATCGATCGGGTATCTGCTCGCCAGCTGGGGCCACGGAGCATTGGATCCTGGTGGCTCGGGCCTCGACACCACGGCGTACCT
>AR_comb_assmDRAFT_10307989_pt1 | contig 13107 bp, 10 predicted proteins | sample ArasoioldDNA_FD_10543 | JGI IMG/M metagenome (IMG submission 10543) | reverse complement strand
CCCGAAATCAGCAAAAAACTCGAACAAACGCTTAATGAAGAATATGAGGCTGACGACCTAATGACAAGCCTTGCAATGGGAGGGCTTAATCAAAAAGCGGAGAACGGGCGATCATCTACGCGCAACAATGGTACGTCAAAAAATACTTCTCGAAAGGCTGCCAGTGCGCCAACTAAAGAGAGTAAGACAACAAGCAAAAAGTCGCGGAATGCTTCTCCAACCGCTTCAAAAAATAAGAGTGCTGCGGTGAGCAGGAAAACCCGCACGTCGGGAAACAAAAAGCGTACAACAACAAGATCAAAATAGAAAAATGAAGTTGGGAGCAGAAAAGCTCCCAATTTTATTTAGTCAAATAAATCGGAGGATAAATATCGATCACCGCGATCGCAGATTATTGTTACAATCACTCCCGATTTCAACTCATTTGATAGCTGAATTGCCGCGTGCACAGCGCCACCGCTACTCATGCCGCAGAAAATTCCCTCTTCTCTCGCAAGGCGCTTCGTCATCGCCCTGGCCTCTTTTTCATCCAATTCAATGATGCGATCCACGCGATTTCTCTCAAATATTTTAGGAAGATAAGCCTCGGGCCATTTCCTGATCCCTGGAATGCGGGAACCATCGGTAGGTTGGCATCCTACTATTTGCACATCCGGGTTTTTTTCTTTCAAGAAACGTGAAACGCCCATAATGGTTCCTGTTGTTCCCATTGAAGAAACGAAATGTGTAATCTTCCCTTCTGAATCCTTCCAGATTTCAGGTCCGGTAGTGCGATAATGCATTTTGTAGTTATCGGGATTTGCAAATTGATTCAACATCAGGTATCCTCCTTCGGCCAATTTCGCGTTAGCATAATCAATTGCGCCTTCCATTGATCTTTCCTTAGGCGTTAAAGTAACCTTCGCTCCAAACACTTTCATTGTGAGTGCGCGCTCGCCCGTTGCATCTTCGGGCATCACCAATTCTATTTCAACTCCAAACAAACCAGCGATCATAGCTAATGCAATTCCCGTATTGCCGCTGGTAGCTTCAATCAATTTCATTCCTGGTTTCAATTCTCCTCTATCTATCGCGCCTTTAATCATACCATATGCTGCCCGGTCTTTTACACTGCCACCAGGATTATCGCCTTCTAATTTTGCGTAAACAATTACGCTCTTATTAGTAGGAATTTTTTTCAATTCCACCATCGGCGTATTTCCAACCAGGTCCAGAATTCCTGCCATATGATGAATAATTAAAATTGGGAATTAGGGATTGGGTATTGGATAATAGATGTGGGGAGATGATCTTGAAGTCGACCATAACCTATACCCGTTACTATTACCAGTAGCAAATTTCCATTAAGGGTTTCCGGTCAATACTTGTCATCATTAACCTCCAACCAATACCCATCCGGATCCTTGAAATAGATCTGCTGTACACCATCAACCCGGCGCGTAATTTTTTTGCTTTCTCCCGGCCAATTCTCATAAGGGATGTTATTCTTTTCTAATCGGGCAATAACATCATCGAGTTTTGGAACACTGAAGCACAGATGAGTGTCTTTCTCATGCTCCCTTGCACCTTTGGATCCCCCGATCAAATGCAGGTGCCCATGCTCGCTGATCTTAAACCAGGTATGGCGTCCATCATGAAATGGTTCCGGAATGGTATCCAATTGTAGCAATTCCTTGTAAAACCAGGTGCTTTTTTGCAAATTAGTTACGTATAAGGCGATGTGATTGAAAGCCGCACCTTTTTTCTCCTGGCCCATGACTGTTACGCTGCATGAAATGAATAATACAAGCAGACCGAAGTATAATTGTTTTTTCATGATTTAAATTACGTTTCCTTCATTGAATTGGCATCAAATTTATTTCGAATTGTTCATGACCGCTCATTCTAAACTTACCGTTTCTCATTTAAACAACGTTCAGCTGGGCGCTGAGGAAGAAGTCAAGGGCAACCTGCAGCAAGCTGCCAAATATTATGAAGCAGCCATTAAGGATGAGCGACCCGACGAGGTGCCGTTTAATCGCCTAATGGTCATTTACCGAAAGCTCAAACAGTACAAAGATGAACTGCGGGTGATCAATCAAGGTATCCGGAAATTTGAAGATTTTTATAGAAAACAATCCGCGCCTTCCAAAGGGAAAAAATTGTCGCAACTTAGCGACGCATTTATGAAGTCCTCTGGATTAAAAGACAGGAAAGGAAACAATCTCTATAATCCCGAACCGATTGGGAAATGGATGAAAAGGAGAGAGGTGGTGCAGAAAAAGGAAAGCCCGCTGAAACGCCAACCCGTCAAATCACGCCAACCCTCAAAGTCGAAAGCTTGATTACCAGCCCGCCAAAGAGAGAGCGATGCTTCAATTCGAGAAGCATACCATTTTGATTCGTTAAAAATGATTGTCGGATTCAAGATTCTGATTCGAATAGCTATATTGTCAGCACAAACTCAGGCGACCCAATATCACCAATTAACTATTCAACAAATCAACAATTCAACCCCATGGAATTTTTTGTACAGAAGGACTCAATCGTTCGTCGAATATGGGGGAAATCGGACACCATCCTGTTTATTTTCGCGGGAGCGGCGGCGGAATTTGCGTTGAACAAAGCGGTAGATTGGTTATACTTCACGGGTCGGTTGCCGGCTGATCCATTAGGCAGATTGTTTTCAACCGTCACTTACGCAAGAAGAATTGTATTTTCCAAAAACGAAGAAGCATTGAAAGCGATTGACGCGATGCGTCAAATCCACTCTGCTGTTGAACAAAAGCGGGGCGCTTCTATTCCAGATTGGGCCTATCGTGATGTATTGTTCATGCTCATTTACTATTCTATTGCTTCCTTTGAATTACTGGAAAGAAGATTGACAAACGAAGAGAAAGCAGAAGCGTTTGATGTGTTTTCCAGGGTCGGTAGCAGAATGGGACTGAATGGCCTGCCCAGTAGTTTTGAGGAATGGAAACAAATGCGTGAACATCACCTTGATAACGACATGAAAAAAAGTGAATTCACGATTGACCTATTCAAGCAATACAGAAAGCACCTTGGGCCAATAAGATATTTCTTATTGATAGAAGGTCAGAAATTAGTGGTACCCGTTCAAGTAAAAAAACTATTGAGCTTCTCGCGAGTATCAGCTCTGTCACCGGTGATACCACTCTATAAGTTCAGTCGATCGCTGAAATTTGACGGCATAATAAAATCTGCTATTCTCCCTTCTGATTATAAAAAGCAGATTCGTGAATTGGATATTGTGAAAAGTTGGCCCATACAAAATCCTTAATTCAACATTTCATATCAATACGACCGGCAGGCTGATGCATTGAGTCTTCAATTCTAAAGTGGAAAGAGAAACATTCTGGGGAAGATATATCACAATTGTCGAGTTGGATCCCATGGCTCAAATCTTGTTTTAGACGAGATAATGAATCATAATCTAAAATGTACAATTATGAAAAAGACTTTTCGGATCCTGGCCCTATTCATAGGATTGACTATAGTAGCCGTTCAGGTGAACGCTCAAACTGAAGTGAAAACAGTGCATAAAACAAAGAAGGGATGGAGCAATAAAGCTAAAGGAGCCGCTATTGGCGCGGGTGCTGGTGCTGTTACCGGCGCAGCGGTAAGTAATAAGAAAGGAAAAGGTGCTGTGATTGGTGGCGCTGTGGGCGCAGGGGCGGGTTATCTTATCGGAAGACATAAAGACAAAAAACATCCGAATTCAAGAAAAACAGTTTATAAAACAAAGACAACCGTTTCAAGTAACTAGGATAACTAGGATGACAGGATGTCTAGGAATAATGGATAGAAGATAGAAGATAGAAGACTAAAGACAAAAGGTCTAAAGATTAAAAAGAGAAACGAAAATGAGTTGTAAGGATATAGCATATGAGAATATGTGGATATGATTTTTATTCTAGATTGTACATTCTAGCTCATCCATCTTAGCCGTCCTAGCCATCCTATCACCCTAGGCATCCTTTTATCCTAGTCATCCTAGTCTATAAGATGAAAAACGTACAACCCCATAACTGGTGGCAAACCGGGATTATTTACGAAATCTATCTCCGATCCTTTCAGGATACCAACGGGGATGGTATGGGCGATTTGAAAGGGATAATCAGGCGACTGGATTATCTGCAGTGGCTTGGTGTCAATATCATTTGGGTAACACCATTCTATCCTTCCCCAATGAAAGATTTTGGATATGATATCTCGAACTATACGGAGGTGGACCCACGGTTTGGTACAATGGAGGATTTCGAGAATTTGTTGACCCAGGTGCACAAGCGCAATATGAAATTGGTGATCGATTTTGTGCCCAACCATACTTCCAATCAACATCCATGGTTCAAAGCCTCGAGGCAATCCAAAGAAAATAAATTCTCCGACTGGTATATATGGAAAGATCCTGTTGATGGAAAACCAATCAATAACTGGTTAAGCGTGTTAGGTGGGAGTGCGTGGGAATGGGACGATAATAGGAAGCAATATTATTATCACGCATTTCTAAAGGAACAACCTGATCTTAACCTGGAAAACCCAGACGTGCAGAATGCAATTTCTGACGTGATGCGCTTTTGGTTAAACAAAGGTGTAGATGGTTTTCGCATTGATGTGTTGTGGCACCTGGCAAAGGATAAATTATTTCGAAATAATCCTCCCAACCCTGACTACAATTCCAGCATGCCTGATTGCGATCGGTTGCAGCAAATCTATTCCTGCGATCGGCCGGAAGTACATGAAATCATTTCAAAATTTAGAAAAGTACTTGATGAATACGCGGATCGGTTGATGATGGGAGAACTTTACCTCTCATTTGATAAATGTGTTGCCTATTATGGGAAAAAAAATGATGGAGCTCATTTGCCGGCAAATTTTCAATTGATGTTTCTTCCGTGGAAAGCAAAAGAAATTGGTTGTGCAATTAAAGAGTATGAATCCTTGTTACCCGAAGGCGCATGGCCAAACTGGACTATCGGCAATCATGACAGGGCAAGATTGATAAGTCGGATTGGGGAAGAGCAACTCAGGGTGGCAGCCATGTTGTTGCTTACATTGAGAGGCACGCCTACCATGTATTATGGGGATGAGATCAGCATTCCGCAAGTGCCCATCCCTGTGGAGGAGCAAATGGACCCGCAAGGATTGTTGATGCCCGGAAAAAATCTTAGTCGCGATCCTCAACGCACTCCCATGCAATGGGACAGAGAAGAACATTCGGGATTTACTACCGGAGAACCATGGCTCAGATTGAGCGAGGATCATAGACGGGTGAATGTTCAACTACTATTGTTAGATGAAAATTCCATTTTAATTTTTTATAAGCGGCTTATATCCCTTCGCCAGGGTGAAGCTTCCTTGCAGTATGGCGATTATGATCATTTATCCTGGAATGAAGACGTTCTTGCATATGTACGCCGTGCACCGTCATATGATGGATTTCTCGTTGTGCTAAACCTCACTAACAAAACGTCAGCAATGAATTTGCAATCATTTCATGGGATTATTGAATTGAGCACCGATAGGGAATCTGAAGGACTGCGCGTAAGTGGAGACCTCACTGTTAAACCAAATACTGGGATGATTATCCGTCTGCGCTGATACTACCATCCAAGTTGCTGAACGGTTTCTGCAATCAACTTAAACTTCGTAAGTTTAAAAATTATATAGCCATTGCACACGCATGCCCAAACTACATTCAGCTTGCTTCCTTCTGATATTCGAATTCATATTCAACATTAATGGATATGCTCAACAGTCCAGCGCTGAAAAGTCAAATCTGCGGATGACCGACAGTCTGGTGGCGCTATACAGAAATTCAATAGCGCAGGGCAACCGTTTCTATAATGGAAGCGAATACATGGGATACGTAATGCGACCGAAGGGTCACCCATTTTTTGAGTCGGATCGCATGCAATTGGCGCAAATTTCCCATGAAGGCGTAATGTACACGGATTCGATCCAATATGATTTGGTTGATGACGCTATTATTGTAAAGAGTTATGACGGCAATTATAACTTTCGAATGGTTAAAGAAAAAATTCGTTCATTCAAATTAAGAGATCATCTTTTTGTGAGGCTGGGAGCATCCACTGATACTACTGATGAAATGTCGCCAGGATTTTATGAGCAACTATACAACGGTAAATCGCCAGTATATGTCAGGCATAGGAAACAACTGAATACTACCACTTTTCAGAGCGAAGTTTATTCAGAATATGTTCAATATGACGCATATTTCGTGAGAAAGGGAAATGAATATTACCACGTGTTCAGCAATAAAACTTTGCTGGATGCATTCAGTGAAAAGAAAGGTGAATTGCGGAAATTTCTTCGCGAACAGCGACTAGATTTTAAAAAAGAACCATCAAATACAACAAGGAAGGCAGCAGAATATTTCGATCAAATAAACAAATGAACATGCGGCGTAGTGTGGTCCGTATCTTTTTTTGTGCGGTGAGTGTTTTAATGTCGGCAGTACTAACTGCTCAAACAACTACTCGCATTTCCGGCAATTTCCTGAATCTTCGATTCCCGCAGTTTGTGCGGGAAATAGAGAGCAGGATTGATTGTCGATTTTTTTACAATCCCAACGAAATTGACTCTCTTCAGGTCAATGTTCGTGCTGAACAGCTGACCTTAAACGAACTGCTTGATGCCGCTCTTGCCAATACTTCATTTCGATTTACAGTCGATTCATTGTCTAATGTATTTGTATACGATAAGCGATACATTATCGAACCGAATTTGCCACCGGATTTTTTTAGCCAGAAGAAGACAGAGTCTCCTATGGTTGAAAAAGAAACTTCGAATATTACCAAGGCAGCTACCGGAGTAGGGTTGAAAACCTCGTTGGAGAATAAGTTGTTTGAGATCGGCGCGAGGTCATCGAACACACAGGGAAAGGCAATACTGGCCGGTTATGTGCGCGATATTAAAAATGGTGAACCGATCACCGGCGCTTCTGTATATATTGATACATTAAGAATTGGCGCACTGACAGATCAATTCGGATATTTTACGCTGAGCCTTCCTAAGGGCAGACATGTACTGCAGGTTTCCGCTGCAGGCATGAAACAAACGAAGCGGCAGATTCAATTAAATGCCGACGGCAAGCTTGATATTGAATTACAAGATAACGTTCCCACCTTGAAGGCAGTGGTTGTGGTAGCGGAGCGATCTTCAAATATTCGCAGAATGCAGATGGGGGTGGAGCAACTTAACATGAAAACAATTAAGAAGATCCCCGTTTTGCTTGGTGAGACTGACATTCTTCGGGTAGTGCTGACTTTACCTGGTGTTACCTCGGTTGGTGAAGCCAGCACAGGGTTCAACGTGAGGGGAGGTTCGGCTGATCAAAATCTGATTCTTTACAATGACGCTACTATATATAATCCTTCTCATTTGTTTGGATTCTTTTCTGCCTTCAATGCCGATGTGGTGAAGTCGATTGATTTGTATAAAAGCTCGATCCCGGAAAAGTATGGAGGACGATTGTCCTCGGTGCTGGATGTAACGCCAAAAAATGGCAACAACAAAAAGTTCTCAGGCGTAGGAGGTATTGGATTGTTGACCAGTAAACTCACACTGGAAGGCCCTATCATTAAAGACAGAACTTCATTCATCATTGGCGGGCGAACTACCTATTCTGATTGGCTGTTGCATAAAATTCCGGGTGACGAATTCAAAAATAGCCAGGCTTCTTTTTATGACGCAGATTTGCATATCAATCATACCATCAATCAGAAAAATAATTTGTACCTAACGGCATACCTCAGTAACGACCGTTTCAAGTTAAACAGCGACACTACTTATAAGTACGGAAATCGAAATTTAGTTTTGAAATGGAAACATATTTTCAACAATAAATTCTTCGCAACCTTTAGTACCGGGATTGATAAATATTCTTATAGCGTTGCCGGGGATGCAAATTCTATAAACGCCTATAAGCTCGACTTTGGAATCAGTCAACTGAATTTCCGGGCTGATGCCAATTATGTTGTAAATAATAACCACAACCTTGATTTCGGTCTTACTTCAACGCGTTATAAACTGCAACCAGGTTCTTATCAACCTGATGGCACGCAGAGTCTCGTTATTCCAAATGAAATGCAGCAGGAGCAAGGACTAGAGTCGGCATTATACGCAGGCGACAAAATCACGATATCTTCTAAGCTGGCCTTAGACCTGGGGATTCGATATTCCATATTTAATTTCCTGGGACCGCATGACGAATATAAATATATCGATGGTGTTCCTAAAGAAGCAAACACATTGATTGACACAGTGAAATATGGGAAAAATGAAAATATCAAAACGTGGCACGGGCCCGAGTTTAGAACGGCCTTTCGATTTACGATTTCAGACAGCGCTTCACTCAAACTTAGTTTCAACACTACTCGTCAATACATCCATTTGCTTTCCAATACCGCGGTTATTACACCAACCGATGTTTGGAAATTAAGCGATGTCAATATCAGGCCGCAGGAAGGACAGCAGGTATCACTTGGATTTTACCGCAATTTCAAATCCAATACTATCGAGACTTCGGTTGAAGTCTATTATAAGAGAATGAAATATTTTCTTGATTACAAGAGTGGCGCCAGCATTGTATTGAATCCTCACGTTGAAACTGATGTGATGACCACAAAAGGGAAAGCGTATGGCGCAGAATTTTTGCTCAAAAAGATGTCTGGTAAATTGAATGGGTGGGTTTCCTATACCTATTCGAGAACATTTTTGAAGATGGATGATTCATTGGCAGGGCAGCAGGTCAACAATGGCGAGTATTACCCTGCTAATTTCGACAAGCCACACAATTTAAATGTGATCTTGAATTACAATTTTTCACATCGGTATAGTATGTCGTTCAACGTGGTGTACAACACTGGAAGGCCCATTACATTACCTATTGCTGTTTTCAACCTCGCCGGCTCTCAAAGAATCTATTATTCCGAACGAAATCAATATCGGGTACCGGATTATTTCCGGGCAGACCTTGCATTTAATATCGAAGGAAATCACAAGATCAAGAAGCTTACGCATAATTCGTGGTCGGTTGGGGTATATAATCTTACCGGCAGAAAAAATCCATATTCTATCTACTTCGTAGAAGAGAATGGAGCAGTGAAAGGTTACAAATTATCGGTAATCGGAACAGCCATTCCCTATATCACTTACAATTTTCGATTTTGATGAAGAGTGTAAAAATATTGACAATCACTTTTATTCTTTTTGCAAGTATATCCTGCAGAGAGGAATATTATCCGCCAGTGGATAACAGCAACAGCAATCTGTTGGTAGTGGAGGGCATTATCAATCCTGATTCTACTACCATCATTCTTTCCCGCACGCGCAACCTGAATGATACCATCCGATTTATTCCTGAACCTAACGCATCAGTGGTCATCGAAGGGCAAAACGGTGGGCAATTCCAACTGCAGCCAAAAGGAAATGGCAACTATACCATTGGCCCTATCACTTTAAATACTTCGAATAGGTATCGACTTAAAATTGCAGTTTCGGGTAATACCTATGCATCCGATTATGTTGAAGTGAAAAGAACTCCAGCCATTGATAGTATTGGCTGGGAACAGGATAAAGATGTTTCTATTTATTTGAATACTCATGATCCTTCCAATAAGACACGCTATTACAGATGGGAATATGTGGAAACCTGGGAGCATCACAGCTATTATGATACTAACCTGGGATGGGACGGGCAAGTTGTTTATTTCCGTGATCCCACTCAATTGCTGAATAAATGTTGGACAACAGCGGGATCTACTGACATTCTTTTAGGCACTTCTTCCCAATTGAGTGAAGATAAAATTGAAAGAGCGCCTATCACAGTGATTCCAGACGGATCGGAAAAGATCACAGTACTATACAGCATTCTTGTCAAACAATATGCACTTAACAAAGAGGCTTATGACTTCTGGCAATTGCTAAGGAGAAATACAAACAATGTAGGCGGAATATTTGATGCACAGCCTTCAGAATTGATAGGAAACATCCATTGCATCAATAAACCCACTGAACCTGTTATTGGTTTTATCAGCGCATCCACAGTTGAAACAAAACGGATTTTTATCAGGCGTGGCGAATTGAACGGGTGGAATAGTCCGTCAAATGATTTTCAATGTACAGCAACAATTATTGATCCCACAAGAGCTCTGGAATATCTGGGCAATGGCATTTTTGCTCCAGCTTATTTCATCAGTGGAGGTGGATTGGCCGTTGCAAGAGCAGAATGCACTGACTGCAGGTACCAGGGAGGCAACACCATAAAACCATCATTCTGGCCCTAACAATATAAAACTATTTCAAAAGCTAAATGAAATCATTGAAGCGCTATCTATATAATTTCCTTGTTGTTCCTTTTTTACTGAATGGGGTCGTCGCGTTTGCGCAGAATTCATTTACTGATACATTGAGAGCAGCCTTTACGAAGCAGGGCCCCTTGCTTGTGCAAGAAAAAGTTTATGTGCAAACAGATAAAGTTTTCTATGCAACCGGTGAAACTATTTGGTTCAAAGTGTACGTTGTGGATGCGAGTTTTCATCAATCCATGGATGCCAGCAAGGTTGTGTACCTGGAACTTCTTTCCGCTGAGCAAAAGTCCGTACAGCAAATAAAGGTTGAATTGCAAAATGGATTGGGGGATGGGTATATTGAAATACCTGCTTCCCTGGTTTCGGGCAACTATCGTCTGCGGGCCTATACCAATTGGATGAAGAATTTTAGCGCGGAATTTTATTTCGAAAAAAATATTTCTATTATTAATCCGTCCAGAAGCGTTGCTACGTCGCAATCTGCGGGAGGCCCACAAATTATTCAATTCTTTCCCGAAGGAGGTAACCTTGTACTGGGCCTGGAGAGCAAAATTGGATTTGCTGTGAAGAGTAATAAAGGCACGGGAGTTCTTATAAATGGTGCGGTGATCAACCAAACAAATGATACTGTAGCTAAATTCTATACATTCAAATTTGGCTTGGGTAATTTCACTTTTACGCCCATGCCCGGCAATGCTTATAAGACAGTTTGTTATTGGAGCGACGGGTCTGTGAGCATTCACGATTTACCCACTGTTTTTGATAAAGGGTTTGTCATGCGAATGGAGGAGTTAGGCGGGGAGTTAGTATTTAAAGTAAGAAGAAGAGGGTTGGAGAATGATAAGCTGGTTTACTTATTGGTACAGTCGCGTCAACAAGTTAGGATTGCGTCAGTAAAAAGATTGACTGGAGACGTAACGAGTTTCACAATTGAAAAGTCGGAACTCCCGGAAGGCATTTCTCAAATCACGCTTTTCAATGAGAATCGTCAACCTGTTTGCGAACGCCTATTCTTTAAACAACCTAAAGACACTACTGTTTTCCGATTGCAAACGGCGTCTCAATTTTACCATCGGAGAGAAAAAGTAGATCTTTCTATTTCGGCATTTGACGGTACCAATAAATCAATTGCAGGTAATTCATCAATATCTGTTTACTTACTAGACTCTTTACAAAAAAATGATCAGGCTCTTATTACATCCTATTTGTATTTAACATCAGATCTTGCTGGAAGAGTGGACTCACCCAATTATTATTTGTCGGGAACTAATCCTGAAGTTGATCAGGCAACCGAAAATCTCATGCTCACCCATGGTTGGCGGAGGTTTGATTGGAATGAACTTTTGTACAGTCGAACTCCAGCCTTTGATTATTTGCCTGAAGTGGGCGGACACATTATCAATGCAAGAGTAATGGATAAATCGGGGGCGATGGCTCCAAAAGGTATAATGACTTATTTATCGGTGCCTGGTGAGAAGTATGCGTTTGTCACTGCATTAACAGACGGGAACGGAAAATTAAGATTTGAAACAAATCGCGTGTATGGTGCGGGAGAATTGGTGGCGCAAACTAATTATGAAAAAGACAGTAATTACAGAATTGATCTGATCAATCCATTTTCAGAAGAATTTTCAACGAGACCGATCCCGCCACTGCAGTTGCAAAGGACATGGGAAAAGCAAATAGCCAGTCTCTCCACTGCTTCACAGGTTTCTCATGTATACGCGAAGGACCAATCATTACAGTTCATTCTTCCCGACTTGCCAGATAGCACTGCTTTCTATGGTGCGCCCGACAATAAATATTTTCTTGATGACTATACGCGGTTTACCACAATGGAAGAAGTGCTGAGGGAATATGTTGAGGAGGTGCAGGTAAGAAGAACGCGCGACAAGTACAGCCTTCGATTACTGAATACTCCCTACAAATCCTTTTTTGAGGCCAATCCATTGGTGCTTCTTGATGGAGTTCCGATTTTCGACATGAACAAAGTGATTGCGCTGGATCCGCTCAAGATTAAGAAACTGGAAATAATCAGCAGAAAATTTTACCAGGGTGGATCGGTTTATCCGGGCATAGTGAGTTTTTCCACTTACCAGGGTGATCTTGGCGGTTATGAACTTGATCCCAACGCTATCGTGGTGCGATATGACGGATTACAGATCAGGAGGGAATTTTATTCTCCCGTATATGAAACTGCTGAGCAGAAACAATCCCGCTTGCCCGATTTTCGTACCACACTTTATTGGTCGCCTACTGTGCGATTGACAAATCAATCCACGAGCACTGTGCAATTCTCCACTTCCGATATTCCTGGCACCTACCTGATGGTGATAGAAGGCCTCTCCACCGATGGCAAGCCCGGCACAGGGCAGTTGATGTTCACGGTCACGAAATAGTGGTGAGTGGTGAGTGGTGAGTAGCTAGTCTTGATTCTTGGATCTTTCTTTAATCTTGAATCTTCCTTGTCCTTTGTGCCTTGTCCCTTGTGCCTTGCCTCGGCTTCTCCCTTTATCTTATCTTTGCGACTCTTGAAAAATTTGGTACATGATTGAAGAAAAGAGCCTAAACTTCCTGGAAGAAATCATTGAAGAGGATCTGAAAGATGGTAAATACAAACAAATCATCACAAGGTTTCCGCCAGAACCCAACGGGTATTTGCATATTGGACATGCTAAAAGTATCTGTCTCAATTTTGGGCTGACTAAAAAATATCCCGGGTATACCAACCTCAGGTTTGATGATACTAATCCCGTAACTGAAGAAACGGAAT
>AR_comb_assmDRAFT_10837921_pt1 | contig 13110 bp, 15 predicted proteins | sample ArasoioldDNA_FD_10543 | JGI IMG/M metagenome (IMG submission 10543) | reverse complement strand
GACGCGCACCCAGACCACGACCGGGATGAACGCTCAAGGCAAGCCGGTAAACAACACGGTCGTGTACGACAGGCAATAGATCGATAGGGATCGCCACAGGTCGAGGTGTTCGACTCGCAAGTGATGGCCACCATGTCCTTTGACGACGGACTGCGATGACACCGCATCCGGTCCCGACGTCGGGAGCGGATGCGCAGTCAAATTAGGGGGAACATCTCGTCCGAGTACTAGTCTCCTAGTCTCTTCCCCAATTCCGCAGGTTTACTCGCCGAAAGTCGCCTAGCGTCGGCAGAGTTCGATCATTGGTGTCGTAGGCCTGGACTTACATGATCATCGGAATTGGCTTGTTAATACGTCGCAAGCCAGAGATTTCTGATTACAGGCTATCCGAGCTACCGGATGACGGCATCGCGACCGACGAGAGCGTATGTGATGCAGGCCTCGCGCCTGCACCACCGTGTTACCGAATCCTTCTCGGATACCAACCGATTTGTACGCGAGGCTACGCTGTAGCCACAACGGTATCCGCGCTTGGACCGTAGATCTCCGGGACCTTACCGCCCATCGCTCTGAGATACGAACTCAACTGGCCTCGGTGGTGAGCGCTGTGACGCTGCATCAACGAAAGGAACGCGACGGCGGGCATCTTCACCATGCCAAACAAATCCACTTCGCGCAGCAGTTCGTCTCCAGAGAGCGCGCGAACGCGGGCCGCCGCTGCCGGAATTCGTTGCTGGTACCGTGTCGTCGCATCGGCGGGCGTAAGGATGCCGCACGCGTCGGAGTCATCAGGAAGAGGGCCAAACGCTCCGGTGGCAACGGCATCGAGGATCCACTCATCTTCCAGCGTGATGTGACGCAGCAGCCCCAACGCCGTCTTGGACAGTCCGTCGGGCCGGTAGTCAAGCCGACCCGCAGGGACCGCTTGAAAAACGCGAGTGGTAAGGGCCATCTCCTGATCGCCCTGCGCAAGCAGAAAATCGGCAATGACTTTGGCGTCCTGAGGTTTCATCGGTGTGCTCCCTTGAATGTCGGTGGGAAAACGCGGGGCTCCACTCTACGCGAAGTTGATGGGACGACAAAACAGCATGCGCGGCCGGTCTGCTAGGCCGGTGATCAAGCTCGGTTGTCGACCGCTACCGTTTTCTCAAGAATGGCGCGGTGCTCTCCGTGCGTTCACCTGGACGGACCCGGCTGTCTTTGCGGTAGCGCATTCGTACGAGTTCAGGCATCAACGCCGGGAGTCGATACCGGGGCGCGCCGCCGCTCGCAATGCGATCCATTCGACGCGGAATGGGCCGCGTTTCTCGAAGGTGGAATAACGCACTCCCCGCGTTTCGAGACTGCTGATCATTCGCCTCGGAATCACCGTTTCAGAACCTCGAACCAGTTACCTGCAGCGCATTCCCCCCGCTCTATGATGCGCTGCGCTGCACGCCATCGTTTGGCAATAGACTCTAGCGGCCTGTCGACGTCGGCCACCAAACCGCAATGGTTCGCGCCGCGCTACGCGTCCGCTCTATCAGGAGAGCCCATGCTCAAAGCCACCAAGAACGTCACGCTGCCAACCACGATCACCGGCTCCCTCCCTCGCCCCGTCTGGCATACCGAGAGCCTAGGCATGCGGACTTTTCTCGAGGCCATGCGCAACTCGAGATTCCGCGAACAGTACCTTGACACGGTCGCCGTGCATCTCAAGGACGAGGAAACAGCTGGCCTCGACATCGTTACGGATGGCGACACGCATTTTGACGAGGAGGTAGCCGGAAATAGCTGGGCGAGTTATCCGCTGCTACGGATGTCAGGGCTCGATCTCACGCACCTGCAACCGACCCGCATGAAGATCGGCGGACCACCCTTCCCGATGGGCCACATTCTGCACGACTATATCGAAGCCCGCGTTCTGCCAAAGGTTGTCGGTCCGATCGGTCGTGGCGAGCTGCAATATGCGGCGCTGTATAAAGCAGCGCAGCGCTTGACGTCAAAGCCAGTGAAGTTCGGCACAATCGGCCCGGAGCTCCTCGCCACTTCCGTCGAGGACGTGTACTACACAGATCCCGTCGAGCGCATCTATGGCTTCGCCGACGCGCTCAACGAAGAGCTACACGACCTTGCCGACGCGGGCTGCCCAGCAATCCAATATGAGGAACCACAGATTCATATGATTCCGACGCGCGGGAACGTGCTCGGCAGGGTCGACATGGCGGGGTCGGTCGAGGTATTCAATCGCACGGTGCGCGGCCTCAGGAGCAAAACCGAGGTCTGGTGTCACACCTGCTGGGGTAATCCCGCCCAGCAGCGTATGTTCACAAGCATCATGAGCTATCAGCCGTCGCTCGAGAAATTGAACGGCATCGATGCAGACGTCATCACCTTCGAGTCCTGCAGCGCCGGCGGCATTGATCTCGAGGCATTCGGCAAAACGATTACAGAAAAAAAGATCGCGATCGGTGTCGTCGATCATCATTCGCTCCAAGTCGAGCGGCCCGAAGAGATCGCCGCACACATACGAGAGGCACTCAAACACATTCCGGCCGAGCGGCTCGTGATCAGCTCCGATTGCGGGATGGGCCGCGAAGGCATGAGCCGGCGCCATTCGCGTTACAAGATGATTTCGATGGTGCTCGGCACCAACATGGTGCGACGCGAGCTCGGCCTGCCCGAGGCGGACTGCATCTCGGCGAGGCCTGAGCTCTCCCTGGTGGCTTTTTGATCTCGGGCGCGCGTACCCGAATCACAGGCGAGATGCCATGGATGCATACCCATAAACAGGTCCTACAGGCCGATGATCGTTTGAGCACAGGTCTTCAAAGCCTGACCGCGTGACCATCGCCGCTACAGCGGTCATGTGAACAGTTACGCGGGAGTTTCCGTTCGCGATCACATAGACTGAGCACTCTCGAAATACGGCCTTCATTGGAGGGCGAATGGCCGCCAAGCCTGGATCACTCATCCTGTGCGTAACGTTCGCGGTCGCTCTTTGTTGGGGATGCGGGAACAATCCGAAGACGCCCGTCGCCATACGCGCCTGCGTGGTCAATGGTTCTCCGTGGGCGCCGGACAAGCAGCCGCCCATCGTAACTGCGAAGCTCGCCGAAACCATGGACGCCGTGAATGCGATTTGGAAGGACACTAACGTCGCTTTTCTGTTTCTTCCAGACGTCCGAATTGTCCCAGACCCTCAGCCACCAGGTACCACACTCGACGTTCCGCCCTATGTGGCGAAGGGGGAACTCGGCGACATTAGGAAGGACGATGACAACGGTTACGGCTCGGACGAAGTCAAGCAGGTGGTCGATAGCTGCAATGCCAGCTGGTTAAGCGGCACGGCTCCAACTGCCGCGGGCATCACCGTTATTTTCGTCCGCGAACTGATTTGGACCGACGGCGGTCCAACGCCGGACGGTGGCTTTTCTGCACCCTTGGCGACGACGTACCTTGGTAGGGAGGCCAGCCTCTGCTCGCAGCCCTATTCCGTTTCGCTCAGCGATATTGAGGGACGGTGGACACTCATCGAAACGTACGATCGCAACTTCCACGGACCGGCGCCTAATCTAAATGTCGTCATAGCGCACGAACTTGGCCACGACTTACTCCTTGGGCACGGCGACGGCGAGGACAACGATCAAGATGGCCGGTGGGATCAGTATTGCGATGCGGACGAGATCGATTCTGGCCAGTCCTTGATGGACGCAGTCCCGGGTCTAACCATGACGATTACTCCCCTTCAGCGAATGCGCGCCGAAGCTGCAGCGACTGTGGCGGCATCGACAAACGTTCATTGAGAAACTCCGAAACCGACCGGCCGCCGCAGACGTCGGCGGGCCAAAGTACCGTTACGATACTTTCAACTTCCGCTTCAGCCTCTTAGCTTCTCTCACTGCTGCTTTCATCTCGCAAATTCGTCGGTGCTTGTGCGAAGACTCGCAAATTCGTAGGCGTGGAGTTTCCTCCTGGGGTCAGAGTGCCAGTGGCCATGGGGAATCGACGGGAACCGGCAGGTAGGCTCGCGCAAGGCACATCGTTAACTGGTCACCCCGCGCGCTCAAGCGCTCAACCCATTCGTCTGACATCGCATTGAAGTCGGTCGGATAGAAGTGGGTTGCCGTTTGAACGATTAGGACATCGGCGGCTGCTCGGTCGCACCCGCCCGCGTTCCCTGAACCGATCCGGTCAACCGCCCCCGGGCTCGTTCCTCATTCCTTCGCCGGCGCTTTGTCTTGCCTAAGTCGTAGACTAGCGGAATGACGGTCCCCGCGCTCAGATGCTCGTTGGCCACCGCCTTGGCGGCCACGCTGCTGACATCTTGTGGGGGGAAGATGCCGACAGACCCTACCCGCTTCTGCCGGAGATATGCGACCGGGTTCACGGAGGACGGCCTGTCCTACCAATGTGGCCTGACCAACACAACCCTTACTTGCCTCAGCGGCACGTCGCTTCGGGAGTCCTGGCTATACGGCAGCCTGGAAGACTTCATCCGCGAAGCACAAATCCCGAATAAGCTGCTCGTCCGTCAGCGAGAGGTCTCCTCCAGTCCTGGGACGCTCATCACATTCATCGACACCGTCACGGACTACCGATACGACGCCTCCGGTCGCCTGATCGAGCGGCGAAGAACTCGGCGAACCGGGTTGTCGTCCGGCTTCATCGAGCTCGATCTCATGGAGTACACCGCTTGGGATTCCCAAGGCCGGCCGACATCGGGCACCATTCACGTGGGTGACAATGCGCAGCCCGTTAGGATTTCCTACGATGATCGCGCTCGGCAAATGGGTAGTTCGAACGGCGAAGCCGTGACACGTGATGCCAACGGTAATGTGGTAAGGGAAGTCGTCGTCGTCGGCTTCGGCCCCCCTAACGTTGTTGAATACGTCATTCAGAGTACCGCAGAAGTCTGTCTCTAACGGAATGGTGTTCGAGATGATCCGCAACACCAATACCCGTCATTCACGGTCCGCTAACCGGCCCGAATGCCCGACCCTTCTTAGCGCCACGTGCCGCGTCGCCGAGCCCCTACGTTCCCGATCCAACCCTGCGCGACCGCGCCTGGTTCGTCGTCAGTTGGACGCGCCGATCGCACCGGATGGACGGGTGAAGTCGCCGGTGTCTCGCCACGACCAACCATCGGCCGGGCGGCGAACTTCACGGACGCGCGTGACATCGCGTGACGCAGGATCGCGAGACGGAGTGCCGACGATGATCAGATGATCGCCGACGTGGAATGTTGACGCGAGTTACGTGCGCTTGTCGCTCGACCCAACGTGCTGCCTGCCAAGTGACCGCATAAACACTCGAATCGGCAGACCGGATCTTCAGGACGACATGGGATTGCCGTAGACGAGGCTGACCAAATACCCCTCAACGGCCATCGTGCGTTCCTTCGGGTCGAAGAACCCGGCATATCCGTGGTGGGCGCTCACAATTGCGCTTGCGGCGAGGGCACAGACGACGAAGCACAGAACGACTGCGTTTCTCATGCTCGCTCCCCTATCCGGCAAGGATACGACCAAATCTGGACGATCGACGATCAATACGGCTCCGACGCCCGCAGGGTTCCTAACTGCATGGGTTCCCGCAGCGGGTCCCCAAAAGGGAAACTCAGGCCAGTAGGGAGCCTCAACGCGAATCGCACTGGTTTTCTTGCTGTGCTCGATCAGTCTCGGATAGAACCCTAATCTACTGAGATGCGAGCGGGCACGGCGCTCTTCGTCGCCACGTGCGTTGTCGCCATCGGATGTAGCGGAGAATCATCGGTCGCACCTTCTCCACCGCCGTCACCGGCTTCCGCTCCCGTTCCTGCTCCTCCTCCGCAACCTCCGCCCGCGCAACTGAACGCGAACATCGCGGGCACCTGGGTGTTGCAAGTTCCACCGGAATGGGGGCAGACAACGACAATGGTTCTGTCTCAGACCGGGGAGACGGTAAACGGCACGCTCTCACGGACCGCTTCGTTCGTCGTGAGTGATACAGGGACGCTGACCGGCACCGTGATGGGCAACGCATTCACGTATGCGCTGGTGCAGGTGACCAACTACGGCGGCCCGAATCCCTGCGCTGTGATCACAACGGTGATTACCGGACACTTCACAGTTGCCGACACGTCCATGACTGGCCGCACACAGTCCATCATTGAGGGTCCCCCGCAATGCACGGGGGGTCGCCCTGGTTTAGTTGAATCGACTTGGACCAAGCAGTGATCACGCACGCCTAACCAGCCGACCACACTCAACACCCCGGCAACGAAAACAAACTCGGGCCAGAGTTGCTACGTCGCAGGCATCGGGTGCGCTAGACTCGGCGCTGGCACTCTCCTGAAGTCGGAGCCGTCACATGCGACTGTCAATCGTGTTGCTGTTGCTCACTTGCTGGTCGGAATCAGCCCTTGCGCAGACGAAGGATTCCAGAGGGCGAGCCACGCGGTGGTAGCGACGGTGCAACCGCCTCGATTATTGCTCCAGAACGCGATGATTTCAGCGGTCGGTGGGAATGGCAATTTGTTGAACCCGCCGCTTCCATGTCTCTCCTGCGTCGTACCGCTGGCCCGAAAGCGCCAGGGTCCAGATGTAAGTGAACTCGATTGACGGAAGACTGCAGAGGACTTCTACTGCGGACCTGATGCTAGTGATATGTGCAACGACGGCCCGCCGCGCGGTTCCGACTCGCCACTGCTAATCGACCCACAACTTCAGCACGACTTCGTGAACGTCGCGAACGGGCTCAGGCATGAACGCGAAAAATTGAGGTGGTCACGAGCTGTGGTGGACTTGGACGGATAACCGACCTTACCGAATTCGAACGATTTCGAAGATCGTGGCGCGCCCGGCAGGGGTCGAACCGGCGACCCCCGGCTTAGAAGCTCTGTAATCAATCGATCTCCGGTCTGCTAGGCCGGAACGCATCTGAACACATGTTGTAGGCCGGTCCTCATCCCCTTCCGCACAGTGGAGGGCAACCGTCACACGATCGAATCGTGCTTTTGGAGATTGTGCCGCGCGCACATGAGTTGAACATTCGCAGCCGACACCGATGTGCCACCGAGAGAGAACGGCAGGTCATGATCGAAATGCAAATCGTCGGCGGCGCCGCAGACGACGCATTTGCCGCTATCGCGCTTCCACACTTCGAGTTTCACTGCGGTCGGAATGATTCGACGTGGAGCGGGCCGGTCAGGCGCGGGGAGCCTCAGGTCTTCCTCACCTTCGACGGCCTCGAGCCTGAACTTGAAGACGAGCCGTTGCTCATCCTGCTCGGTCCACGAGTCGACTAGGTGGAAAATGCCGTTGTAGCTCCAGATGCCCGGCCTGATCTTTTCGTACACGCGCACGCGCTCGGGCCGACGGACCCCTCTTTGCGCGTCTTGCGCTGCGCGATGAAACTTGCCGTTCTGCGTCAGGTTACCGGTGGGCAGTGCGCCGAGTTGGTCGACGACTTTCGGATTTGGCAGCGTCGGGCCACGGGGCTGATCGTGCCCTTCGTAGATGAGCGTCGTGCCCTCGTCCTCGATCCAATCGCGGTACGGCGCATTCGGTCGCACGGACATCAAGATCACCGAATGGTTGCCGCCGACGCCAAAATTCATCCCAGCCTGGAGGCTCAAGCCCTCCCGTTGGCACATTTCAATATAGGAAATAATGTTGTCGGTCATCGCCTCTGCGTAGGACCTACGTCGCTCGATACACGTGGTCGTTGTGCCAGCGCAGAAAATCAAGACTCGGGGCTTCGTTCGAGGACCCGGGCAGCGACAGATGCGATCCGTGTAACGGGTAGTAGCTGTGACCATTCTGGTAGTCGAGCTTTAGCCGTGGGCTGACCTCGAGTCGAAGGTCGCTCGTGACCGTCACGTACCCCTGATCAAAGAGGCGATGCAGGTCGGCTCGCAAGAGTACGCCGTTTCGTACCTCGTGCGGGCCTTCTTTCGCGTACGGCTTGATGTGGGAAGCTTCCAACGCGGGAAGTGAATGTTCGTTGGTGACAGCACAGGCGCGTGAATACGCGTCCATGACGGCGATACGAAAGATGCCTTGTCCGAGTCGAGGCTCAACGAGTTGAGGAGCGCCGTAACGCGGCGAGCTTTCTCGGACGAGGATTGCTTGCCTTTCGAGTTTAGGAGATCGTCCTTGCTCGATACGCTTCAGACATTCCTCCCATAGCCGCAGCCCTTCACCCGTGACGAGATCGTACTTCTTGTGTCGCAAGTTTGCCGGAGGCCAGTCCTTCGGTCCGCGAATCCAGGCATCCGCCGGAAAGAAAGTCGGTTGCGCCAACAGAATGCAGCCGATCTCGTTCGACGGTTGCGCTGCGCGATAGTCGATCCGCGCTCGGATCCCACCAATGCGGTCTCGCATCGCGTCAAGGGTCGGACACCCGTTCTTGACGTCGAAGGACTCCCAGGCTAGCCAGTCGGGCAAGCGCGCGAAGCGGGCGAAGTACGCGAATCCACAAACAGCGTGGTCGTATTGTTTCTTCAGCTTGAAGAAGAATGGCGAACCGACGTCGCCTCGGAAAGCCCAGTGTGCGGATGGCGTCCAGAAGTTCACCTCGTCAAGGTTCGTCTGGCGTAGGAAAAACTCATACCAGCCGTAGTCGGTGATGGCGACGGTGGCTTCCACGCGTCCGATAATACGTCCGGTCCGACTTCAGGAAAGGCCATGCTGATGCGATCTGCGATCACCGGCTTCCTAGACCGGTGGCAGCGCCGGTGTGTGCACCAGCCACAATCTCGAGAAGCACAACGACGCGGACGCTTTGGCGCGATGGCAGCGTGCCTGCCGTGCGCGCCATCTGGCGGTCGACTCAGTGTTGGCCATGGAGGCTCTCTCGCGGGCATCGAGATTGAGGCGCGGCTCGGTGCAACGCACGCGTGGCGCGATCGCCAGTGATCGCCTGATTCTCAGCTGTGAACGCCTGCAGTAGACGACGCCGTCGACGTCCAGGCGGACAAGAAGCGATAGTCCGTTCCGCACACGACAGCATGGGTCTGCGCGTCCGGCAAAAGCCGATGACCTAGTCCGTCCCGTCTACCTCGTACCATCCTGTAGGCAGAACTCCGACAGTGCCTCATCCTCGCTCCGCGTGCGGCTAGAATGCCCTGCATGGATGAGCTGAGATGAAGGTGCAGGCGATTCATAGTTTTCTGGTGCATCCGGACAAGGGCGAGAAGACGCAGACTACGATTGGTGGCACCAAGGTCACTGGCCAGAACCGCCTCGTGACAATGCTGACAGACATCTTCGATTCGGCGCCCGAGGAGTGTCGCCACGATATCCGCTTCCTTCCGAATGGCGCTGGCGAGCAGAAGAATGACTGCCGAGATCTCGTGCTTGCGTACGTTAATTCGCCGACAAAGCCGAATGGACTAAAGATCGCGCAGCGCCTCCAGTCCGTGACGACGCATCGCTCGAAGCTGGGTCTGATGTTTCTGATTCTCGGCAGTAATGAGAAAACAAAGCGGATCGTCCTGTCTCGGTTCGCTGCCGATCACGGCATTCTGGCCGACGAGATCGAGGCCGACCTCGACGTAAAGTTCGTCGAACGCGTGTTCATGCAGAGCGCCACTGCTTACAAATGCGTCGTGTATGAGGGGACGTCAGATGCGCATTTTTGGAAGGGCCGGGCCGTCGATAAACAGATCAACAGCGACATATCGGTCGCAAACTATTGGATCAGAGACTTCTTGCTCTCCGATTTCGCCGTGACCGGCGCGGCAGGCACGCGTCGATTTGCCGTGAACTTGCGCAATGCGATTCAGTCTTCCAGTTCGGTCGCCGTCAAGCAGGAATTGTCGTCCATCGCTCACCTGCTCCCCAACATGGAGGGGCAGATCAAAAGCGCTTCGCAGATGTGTCAGGACTTCCACCTGTCGCAGGATGCGACCGATGCCCTGAAGGAGCAGTTTGCAACCGGAAAGCTGTTCACTGAAAACTTCAAATTCGTTACCGACGAATACAAGGAGCACATCGCATTCCGTTCCGTTGAACTGGATAACGGCGCCCTGATGACCGCCCAGGCGAACAGATTTGACGACGTGTTCACCAAGCAAGAGGCGGGCAGCAACAAGCTCCGCTTCACTACCGTCGGTGCGGTCGTCGACGACAAGCTTCGAAAGTCCAAGCCGTGACGCTCAAGGAAGATTACGCTCGGCGGTATGGTGCGGCTCTAGTTCCCGCGGCGGTGAAGCTCACCGCGATGCTGAGCGAGTATCTCCAAAACCTTCCGCGCATTGACAGGATCGCCGCACGAGCGAAGTCAATAGATCGGTTTGTCCAGAAAGCTGAAAAGACATTCGATAACGGCCTGCCCAAGTACAGCGATCCGTTCGGACAGATTCAGGACCAGATCGGCGCGCGAATCGTCACTTTCTACTTGGCTGACGTGGATGCAGTGGCCAACTACGTTCAGAAATACTTCGCCCCAATTGAAATTAAGGCGCTGGTGCCTGAAACCGAATCGGAGTTCGGCTATTTCGGTAAACACTTCATCCTATTCCTCCCTTCCGATATCGTCGAGGTGAGCGCCGAGCCCGACCTGCTCCCGCAATTCTTCGAGCTCCAGGTTAAGACGCTCTTTCAGCATGCGTGGGCTGAGGCGAATCACGATTTTGCCTACAAGCCCGCGGGTGAACTATCGCCGGATCAAAAGCGTCGGGTCGCCTTCACTGCAGCGCAGTCATGGGGCGCGGACATGATCTTCGAGGAACTGCATCAGCAGGGACCTCGCAGTAGCACATTGCCGTAACTATCAAGGCTACGGTCGGTAGCGGTGACCGACATCACGCGCAGTTCCAATCGGGAGGCAAGGGTTCGTGCCGCGCAACGAAATTAGCGACGTCGTCGCCGCCCTCAATGCAAAGCCGGTTGCGATCTTGGCGTCCCGTGCGTCTGCGAATTTTCGCCACCCCGGCTCGTAATGGAATCACTAGCTTACGCGCTCTCCTTTTCGTTCGCGGCTGTTTAGTCCTGCGTTTTGTCCCTGTGGCAGTTAAGATTTCTCTCCAATGCCAACTCACATACAGGGCCTCGTCGCAATCCTTGATGCGCTCGGAGCAGCCATGTTCACCGACGCAGAGATCGATACTTTTCTGGAATCGCGAAGCGTAGTTCTTGAAAAACTCAACGAGGGGGCAGAAAAGCGCGGGATCGATAGAACACGTCTCCGAGTGTTTACGTTTAACGACACCATCGTCATCGTGTATCTAGCGGCAAACGGCGGTGCCGTCGTTCCCGAAGACATCATGAATTTTGCAATTCGGCTGCGCGCCTTCATGATGCACGGCTTTCAACATGGAGTTCTTTTTAGAGGTTCGCTGTCCGTCGGATTGTTTCGACGGGTCGATGATAAGACGAACACAATAATGGGGCCGGCTGTGTCAGACGCCGCAGCATGGTACGACAAAGCGGACTGGGTCGGAATCGCTGCGACGCCTCACGCGACCATGTTCATACAGTCGGTACGCGAGCGCCAACAGATGATCCTAGGCTTAGACATCGATGCCTTCCTCGTCGACTACGACGTCCCAATTAAGGAACAGCGAACGCTCAAGCTCAAGGCGATCAATTGGCCCAAAGCATTTTTCGTGAAGGGACTTCGCCCAAAAGTGGACGGAAACGAAAGGTCGATGCTTCTAAACTTCCTAAGCCAGCATCGAGCCCCTCGGGGCACCGAATCGAAGTACTTCAATACGCTCGCCTTCTTTGATCACGTTCTTAAGGTTCAGAAACCCACCGAGCGATTGGCGAAAAAGCCCAAGCCCTAAGCAGTTTGGGCTTGAGCGTGATCCTTCGTTCGCGGCTCGGTAGTGCCGCTTTAGCCGCTCGACTCCCTCTCTCTAATGCGCTTCGCCGATGATCGCGTAAGCGTTGTCAAGTGCAATCGAACAGCGCGCTACAATAATTCATGTCCAAGTACCCGCATTTTGTGCGAAATACTTCTGGCGTTCTGCTTCTCGTCTTAGCGCCTGGTGTTGTTTTGCCGGTCAAGGAAGAATTCGATCATCCGCATGCGCACCAAGAACGGCACGAATGGCCGAACAGCGTCGGACGTTTTTCCGTCGAAATTGCATCCACGACGTCTGGCCAAACAATGTTCGTCTCACTGCCAAGCTCGTCGAAGTTTGAATAGCGTGTCCCCGCGCTTGTCCCTGTCGCGCCGTATTCCACGGACGCAGCGCATTTGGCGCACGCGGTGCCGGATGCGATTCGATCAACAACGACGCGGTTTGTTCCGGAATCAGTGCGTACGTAAAAAGACACACGGTATTTTTTAAATCCCGCGTCATTCTGCGTGCGGTATCTGAACATTCATCACAGCACGCACACGACGTCGAGCGGCGCTGGATGTCTTCTCCAACGCTGCGATCTTCTGCCAGAACACCGATGATGGCGTCCGGTTCTTCGACTCCCATTGATAAACGACGGCCTTGTTTGCTGCGCCGATCGATTCGGCGAACTGTCCTTGCGTGAGCCGCAACGTTCGTCGGATCCGCAATAGCCGATCAGCATAATCCGATGGCACACGCATGTCTGGAGGTGATGGCCGTCGTGCCATCCGCGAATAGGATTGCCTGTAGTACCGCTCCATGAACGTCGCCGCGGCCGTTCGCGTCGCAAATCGAATCGGCCGACCGTACACGGAGCGCGACGACAATCGGACGTCAAGGCGACCAGTGCGCGCCGCGGCGCGCAACGTCCGTACATGGACGCCGAGTTCTCGCGCGAGCTGATCGAGCGACAGCAGTTCGGTGTTGCGCGGCAGATCGACGACGGCCCTTCGCGCGCGCTGCAGGATCGCCAGCGGAACTGGGCGCCGTCCGCTGTCCCAGGTGCGTAGCGTTTCGATCGACGCGCCGAGCAGCGTAGCAAACGCCTGTTGATTCAGACCGACGGCACGCCGAAGGTCACGCAGCTCGGTCACACCAACACGATGCCATCGGCGTCGCTCTTGGTAAAGCGACCTCCGGCATGCATGGCCGGTGATCGCTATATCCAACTGAGCTACCGCATGCGAATGGCGATCGTCAAACACGCGGAAATGCTCCAGAAACCGAATGCGCGAAATCTGGCGCACATTCGCGATACCGGTCACTTTTTTCGATTTGTGTTCGCCGAGAAATTT